>Ga0210023_1002274_pt1 | contig 12770 bp, 12 predicted proteins | sample CryGeymeta201524_FD_183987 | JGI IMG/M metagenome (GOLD analysis project Ga0210023, IMG submission 183987) | Groundwater microbial communities from Crystal Geyser aquifers in Utah, USA - Crystal Geyser metaG 2015-24 (SPAdes) (version 2) | ecosystem: Environmental > Aquatic > Deep subsurface >... | reverse complement strand
TCACCGGCCACCTCGTGCTGTCAACGCTGCATACCAACGACGCGGTCAGCACAGCGGCGCGTCTGCTCGACATGGGGGCGGAAGGCTATCTGGTGGCCGCTGCGATCCGTGCACTGGTGGCGCAGCGGCTGATTCGCCGCATCTGCAGCATTTGCAGCGAGCCGGTAGAAGCCAGCGCGCAGGACACGATCTGGTTGCAGGCGATGGGCCGCGATCCGGGCGACATGCACCTCAAACTGGGTGCCGGCTGTGGTCATTGCAATCACACCGGCTACAGCGGGCGGATTGGCGTTTACGAATATCTGGAGCCCAACCCAGCGATGCTGACCGCACTGCGCAATGGCAATCTGGATGCCTTCGCCGCCGCCTCACGGGCCAGCGCGCACATGTATTCGCTGATGGATGGCGCGCTCGACTATGCCGCTGAGGGAATCACCACGCTGGAGGAAGTGCGGCGCGTGGTGGCTGAACTGGGCGAGGCCTGAGATGCCGCACTACCAATTCCGCGCGTGCAATGCCAGCGGTCAGATGCACGATGGCCGCATGGAGGCTGCCGACATCGATACTGCCCTGGCGCAACTGCACGAGTGGAAGCTGGTGCCGGTCGATGTGCGTGAGGATGTCGAGCCCTATAACCCGCTCAAGTCGATTGTGTATCGCCTGCAGGCGCGCAAACCGGGGTTGAACGAACTGATTCTGTTTTCGCGGCAGATGTACAGCCTGCTGCATGCCGGCGTGCCGGTGATCCAGTCGCTGTCGCGGCTGCGCGATTCCACCGCCAATGTGCGTTTTCGCGATGTGCTCACCGACATCATCGGCAGCCTGGATTCGGGCAACGATATAGCGGCCAGCTTCGCTCATCATGCCGATATCTTCAGTCCGCTGTACCTGTCGATGCTGCGCGTTGGCGAGTTGACCGGTCGTACCGACGAAGCCTTTCTCAACATGTACGAATACCTCGATCGCGACAAAGTCACCATCGATCGCATCAAGGCGGCGATGCGTTACCCCAGCTTTGTGATCATCGCCATCATCATCGCGGTCGGGGTGCTGACGGTGATGGTGATCCCGGCGTTCGCCAAGGTGTTTGCCGGGGCGCAACTGGAACTGCCGTGGCCAACCAAGCTGATCCTCGCGCTGTCCGAGTTTGCCGCCGCCTGGTGGTGGCAGATCGCGTTGCTGATGGTTGCCGCCTTCGTTGCACTGCGCCGGTGGATCAGCACCGAAGCCGGTGGTTATTGGTGGGACCGCAGCAAGCTCGGTATACCCAAGGTCGGCGACATTCTGATGCGCGCCAGCCTGGCGCGCGCAACGCGGGCGTTCGCCATCACTCTGGGTGCCGGTGTGCCGATTACCCAGGCGATCAACGCGGTGGCGTATGCATCGGATAACGCCTACCTGATCGGCAAGATCGTGGCGATGCGTACCGGCATCGAGCGCGGCGACAGCCTGCTGCGCAGCGCCGAGCACACCGGCATTTTCACGCCGGTGATCCTGCAGATGATCGCGGTGGGCGAGGAGACCGGACGCGTGGATGTGATGATGCGCGATGTCGCCGATTTCTATGACCGCGAAGTCGAATACGACATCGCCAATCTGTCGGCAGTGATCGAGCCGATTCTCACCGTGGTGATTGGTGCCATGGTGCTGGTGCTGGCGCTCGGCGTGTTCCTGCCGATGTGGGACCTCACCCAGATGGCGCGGCAACGATGAGCATGGTGCTGTTGGCGCTGGGCCTGCTGGCGAAACTGGTTGCCGGGTTGCTCGCTGGCACCGGCGCATTGCTGCTGTGGGCACCGGCATGGCTGGTTGCGCGCTTGCAAGTGTTGGCCGATGAGGCGGTTGCGACCGGTTCGCCGGGTATCTCGCTGGAGCGCGGTTTTTACCGGCATCACCGTGTGCTCGGCATGGCGGTGGTTGTCGGCGCGATCTATATCCTGTATTTCCTGGTGTTTGCGTATTCCGCGCAGGCGGTGCAGGGCCTGTTGCTCGCCGGCATTGCCGACGCCGTGGTCCGCGACACGCTCGCTTACGTGCTGCAATTGCTGTTGTTTTTTGGCGCATTGCTGGCGTTTGCGGTGGGCATCTTGTTGGCAATCCGCCCGAGCGCGCTCAAACCGCTGGAGCAGTGGGCGCATCGGCCGTTGCTCGTTCCCGGCTGGCAACGGCTGCTATCGCAAGTGCTGTACGGCCGCGTGATCGGTGCGCTGTTGCTGGTGCTGGCGCTGTGCCTGTGGTGGGGTAGCCCGGGTTGAGCGCAGCCAGCGAAACCCGGGATCGCGTGGTGGCACGATTTTCATGCGGCCGCGTGAGTGGGTGTACGGTCCCGGGTAGCGGCGCCTCGGTGCTGGCGGTGTGCCTGTGGTGGGGTAGCCCGGGTTGAGCGCAGCCAGCGAAACCCGGGGTCGCGTAGTGAGCAAAACCCATCACAACACGCGTGCGCAACAGGGTTGATGGGTTTCGCTGCGCTCTACCCATCCTACCCATTGAGCGGTTTTCGCAGGCAGGGCCGGTGGCGACCGTTGCTGAATCGCGAACGACCGTTGGTCGGATTGCGTGCTACGTCACGGTTATCGATCAATCCGTTACGGCATAATCATGGCAACGTGCATCAAGCTTGCTGCGGCAGGCGGTGTGCGTGCGGTGTCCGCACGGGCACCATTCCGGGCTGCGGCCCATCTGTGCAACAGGAGAATCTCATGAATCGCAACAAGAGCAAAGGTTTCACCCTGATCGAGTTGATCGTGGTCATCGTCATTCTCGGCATCTTGGCGGCGGTGGCGCTGCCGCGTTTCGTCAACCTGCAAACCGATGCCCGCATCGCCAAGCTCAACGCCGCACGCGGTGCGGTGCAGGCGGCGGCGGCGCTGGTGCATGGCTCGGCGTTGGCGCGGACGGGGCAAGGCAACATCCCATGTCCCGCAAACGGTAACGCGAATGTCACGGTGACCGGCACCGGTACGGTGTGTACCGAGACCGGACGGGTACAGATTGTCAACTGGTACCCGGTAGCCAATGCGGCAGCGGGTATTACCAATGCGGGTATCTTCACTGCCGCGGGCCTGACGGTTGCGGATAATTACTCGACCGCGGGTGGCGGCACTACAATAGGCTCGATTCTCACGATTCAAGTCAACGGTGGCCCGACTCCGGGTGCTTGTTCATTCACCTACAGCCCGTCGACCGGCGGCGTAGCGGGTACCGGGCCAACGATCGGCCCAAATGTAGTAACCGGCTGCTGATTCCGCACTTCGCGCCGTAATCGACGAAGGGCGCCATCGCGCGCCCTTCGTTGTTCGACGTAACGCCACACTGCACGAGGCGATGCCATGCGTGCCAGTCGATCCTCCATGCACTCATCGCGGCGTAGCCACGCCGGTTTCACCGTGGTCGAGTTGATCGCGGTGATCGTGGTGCTCGGCATTGTGTCGGCGATGGCATTGCCACGCCTGACCGACCGCTCGGCGTTTCAGGCGCGGGGCTTCGAGGATGAAGTGTTCGCCGCGCTGCGCCATGCCCGCGCGCTGGCGGTAGCCAGCGGCTGCGCGGTGCAGGTAAGCATTGCCGGCAATGGCTATACCCTGAATCAACAAACTGCCTGCGACGCGGGCGGCTTCACCCTGGCGGTGCCCGACCCGGCGACGCAGGCGCCGATCTATGCTGGCGCGGCGCCGGCGGGAATCACCCTGAACGGGCCGCTCAGTTTTGTGTTCACGCGCCTTGGCGAAGCCACTATCGCGGGCATTCCAACCGATGTGACGCTGAACCTTGGCGGCAACGCCAATCGCACCATCACGGTGTTCGGTAGTACCGGATTTGCACAATGAAGGTCTGCGAAGCTGTCATTGCGAGCAGCGAAGCGACGTGGCAATCCAGAAATATTTGGAAAAGCACAGCGCTGGATTGCTTCGCGGCGCTCGCAATGACGGCGGGGGGCGATTGCTCGGAGTTTCCACAATGAAGCATCTGCGCGCCACTGCCGGCTTCACCCTGATCGAGACGATCGTTTCGATTGTGGTGATCGGCATCGCGCTGGCCGGTTTGGCGGCGGTGTTTGGCCTCGGCTTTGCGCGCGGCGCCGATCCGCTGCGCGAACGGCAGGCGCTGGCGATTGCCGAGGCCTATCTGGAAGAAGCGCTGTTGCAGCCCTATGCCGACCCCGACAGTGGTGCGGTGTGCGGCGCGCCGGAAGCCAATCGCACGGTGTTCGATGACGCTTGCGATTACAACGCACTGGCCAATAACGGTTGCATCACGGTGAGCGCGGCCTGCCCGCTGGGAACCTGCGCCTGCGATCTCAACGGCAATCCGATCGACGCGCTGGCCGGCTTCGGTATTGTGATGGCGGTCGGCAACACCACGCTCGGCCCGCCCAATGTCAATGCGTTGCGGGTGGCGGTGACGGTGCGCACCCCGGGCGGCATCAACCCGCTGCAGTTGGTGGGTTACAAGGCGCAGACGCCATGAACCTTCGGTCTCAGCAGCGACGCGGTTTCACCCTGATCGAGATGATCGTGGTGATCGTGATTACCGGCATTTTGGCCGGGGTGTTGTCGCGCTTTCTCAGCGAGCCGGTGCGCGGTTACTTGCAGGTGGCCAGCCGCGGCGTGCTGGTCGATCAGGCCGATATTGCCTTGCGCCGGATCGCCAGCGAAGTGCAGCGGGCGCTACCCAACAGCCTGCGCGTGGCCTGCGCTGGGCAGTGCCTGGAGTTTTTGTCGAGCGTGGATGGCGGCATGTACCGGGCGCAGGTGTCGGGCAGCAACCCGGCCGACGATCCGCTGGATTTCACCACCGCCGACAGCAGCTTCGACGTGCTCGGCGGCTTGCGCGCTGCGCCGGCAGCCGGCAGCCAGATGGTGGTGTACAACCTCGGCACCGCGCCCAACAACGCCTATGACGGCACCAATCGCGCCACGCTGGCGGGCGCGAGCACGATCAACCAGATCGTGCTCACCGCACCGATACGGTTTCCGCAGCCCTCGGGGAAGCAGCGCTTTTATCTGGTCGATATGCCGGTGAGCTATCTGTGCAATCCTGCTGCCGGCAGCCTGCGTCGCAATGCCGGTTACCCGATCAGCGCGGCGCAGCCGAGCAACACCGCACAGGGGGACTTGCTCAGCGATCGCGTCACTGCCTGCGATTTTGCCTTCGACCCGGGCAGCGCCACCCGTGGCGGCTTGTTGAGCATGCGCCTGACGCTGGCCGATGGCGATGAGCGGATCACCCTGCTGCATCAAGTGCATGTGTTCAACGCGCCATGAGCACGATGCGACGCCAGCAACGCGGCATCTCGCTGATCGTGGCGATCGTGGTGGTGGTATTTTTATCGCTTATTGCGACCTTCCTGGTGCGCAGTGTGGGTTCGCAACAGGCGCTCAATACCCAGGCATTGATCGGCCAGCGCGCGTTCTACGCGGCGCGGGCTGGGCTGGAGTGGGGCGCGGCGCAGGCGCTGGGCGGCAACTGCAGCGCCGGCAACAACGTGGCGATCGAAGGCGTGGATGTGGTGGTGGATTGTTCGGCGACCAATGTGGTCGAGGCCGGTGTGACCTATCAGGTGTTCACCATCGACGTGCTGGCGCAGTCGGGTACGCTGGGCAATCCGGAATACGCGCAACGCAGCCTGAGTGCGCGCTTGAACAACAAGCTGTGAGGGGCGTGACCATGCGACTGCCTGAATTGCTTTGCTTCGTCATTCCCGCGAAGGCGGGAATCCAGTGGCTTCAGAACATCGGGCAAGAGCGGTCGCGCTTCGCAAGCCCCCGGGTTACGCGCTTCGCGCTAACCCGGGCTACGTGGGCGGTCTCGGCGGTGTGTGCGTTGGCGTTGTGCGTAACGCTGCCTGCGCTGGCGCAGGGCGACGGCCTCAACGGCAGCTACTGGAACTTCAATGTGGTCGCCAACGGCAATGCCTTTCCCAGCGGCGCGCCCGATCGCACCCGCATCGATGCCACGGTGAACTTCAATTGGGGTAGCGGTGCGCCGGCGCCGGGCATCGGCAGCGATGATTTTGCGGTGCGCTGGGATGGCATGGTCGAGGCGCCGCAGACCGGTGGCTACATTTTTTCCACGCAATCGGACGATGGCGTGCGGCTGTGGATCAACGGTGCGCTGGTGATCGACAACTGGACCTTGCACGGGCCAACCTGGAACGACAGTGCGCCGGTCAATCTGGTGGCGGGCCAGCGCTACGTGGTGCGCATGGAGATGTTCGAGCGCGGCGGCGGCGCGGTGGCGCGGTTGTATTGGCGCAAACCGTCGGATATCAGCGCCGGTTTGCCGCGCAACGTGGTGCCACAGCAGTATTTATTTTCGCAGGTCACGCCAACGGTATTGGCGGTGGTGCAGTCGTGTACCGACCTGAAAACCCTGAGCGTCAGTTTCAGCCGGCCGATGCAGGGCGGAAACGGCAAAAATAGTGCCGAGCGCAAGCAGAACTACGCTGTGTCGGGCACGGCGCCAAACGGCATCAACGTCACCGACGCGGTGCTGGCCGCCGATGGGCAAACCGTCACTGTGACCCTCAACAAAAACCTGATCGCCGGCAACAGCTACACACTGCGAGTCGAGGACGTGCGTGCCAGCGACGGGGTGTTGATCGATCCCAATCCGACCCTGGTTACCTTCACCGCGGGCTCCGGCAATGGCCTGATGGCGAGTTTCTGGAACTTCGATGTGGTTGCCAATGGCAACGCCTTCCCGACCGGGCCGGCAGCGGTGGTGCGGCAGGATGCGCAGGTGGATTTCGACTGGGTCAATGCCAGCCCGTCGGCCGGCGTCGGCGCGGATTCGTTTGCGGTGCGCTGGGAGGGCTTCGTCGAGGCGCCGAGCACCGGTAATTACACGTTCTGGACCCAGTCCGACGACGGCGTGCGGCTGTGGGTAAACGGCAATCTGGTGATCGACAACTGGACCCTGCATTCGGCCACCTGGAACAGCGCGGCGCCCGTGGCCTTGCAGGCAGGGCAGCGCTATGCGCTGCGCATGGAAATGTTCGAACGCGGTGGCCAGGCCGTGGCCCGTCTGCACTGGCAGACGCCGGGCAATCCGGCGCGGGTGGCGGTGCCATCGAGCCAGTTGTTCGGCTGCCCGGGCGGGATCACCATCGATCATGTGCGTTTGCTGCATCCCGGCGTCGGCCTCACCTGCGCGGCGGCGGACGTGACCGTGCAGGCCTGTGCCAACGCCGATTGCAGTGTGCTGGTGAACGAGGCGATCACGGTCGATCTGTTTGCCAGTCCGGGCGGGGTGTACAGCGCCAATCCGCTGGTGCTGAACAATGGCAGCGCAGTGGTGCAGTTGCGGCAGACCGCGCCGGGCATCGTCACCCTCGATGCAGCGTCGCGCGCGCCGCTGGCGAGCAACATCACGCGCTGCTTTTCCGGGGCAGTGGAAACCTGCGAACTCGACTTCCGCGACAGCGGTTTCGTGTTCGATGTGCCCACGCAAACCGCCTGCAAAACCTCGGCCGACGTGGTGATTCGGGCGGTGCGCACCGACGATACCACCCAGACCTGCGCACCAGCCTTCACCGGCACCCGCACGGTGAACTTCTGGACCGACTACATGAGCCCGGCAAGTGGAACCCGGGCAGCGAGCGTCAATGCGACGCCGGTGGCGAGTGCGGCACCGGGCACCGCGATCGACCTGAACTTCGATGGCAATGCCGAAGCCACGTTCACCGTCAGCTACCCGGATGCCGGGCAGTTGAACCTGCATGCGCGGCATGTCGGTGCTGGCAGCGAGGCCGGGCTGATTCTCGATGGCGCCGATCTGTTTGTCGCGCGCCCTGCTGGCCTTGCCGTGTTCAGCGTGGCGGCACCGCTGTGCGCAACCGCTGATGCCGCGTGCCCGCTGTTCACCGCAGCCGGTGCCGATTTTGCGCTCACTGTGCAAGCCGCGTGCTGGGTCAGCGACGGCGACAGCGATTTGCGCGACAACCCGATCACGCCGAACTTCCAGCAGGCGCCGATCACGCTGAGCGCCGCGCTGTTGGCGCCGAGCACCGGAGTTGCCGGCACTCTGGCAATCGCCAACACCGGCATTGCCGACGCCGGCACAATCACGCTGAACCAGCAGTATTCCGAAGTGGGCGTGATCCGCATCGAGGCCAATGCCGGCAATTACCTGGGTACTGGCGACCTGCTTGGCAGCACCGCGCCGCTGGGCCGTTTCAGCCCCGATCATTTTGCGTTGGCGGCAACGCCCGGCATCACCAATCGCAGCAGCACGCCGGCCTGCCTCGGGCCACCGGCGAGTGCGTTCACCTACATGGATGAGCCATTTCAGCTCGATTTCGAGTTGCAGGCGATGAATGCCGGTAACGCGCTGACGCGCAATTATCAGGGTGCGTTCGCACGACTCGATCCGACCGTGCAGACCGATCTGGGCTTGGCGGCTGGCAGTGGCGGTTCTGGTCTCACCAGTCGTCTGGTTTCAGCGGTATCGGGTAGTTGGTCGCAGGGCACGGCGGCAATCACTGCCGATTTGCGCTTCACCCGCGACAACCCGCCCGATGGCTCATACCCGCTGGACTTGGGGCTGGCGCCGGCCGACAGCGATGGCGTGCAGTTGCTGGCGAGCGATCTGAACCTGGACATCGATGCCAATGGCGTTAACGAACACGCCAACGCCGGCAGCACCGAACTGCGCCATGGCCGGCTGGCGTTGTACAACGCCATCGGCTCGGAATTGCAGCCCTTGGTAGTGGGTTTGCAGGCCGAGTATTTCAACGGTTCGGGCTTCGTGCTCAATACCCTTGATGCCTGTATGCCACTCGTTCTGGCCAGTGAGTTGTTTCTGCAAAATCCGGATACGGCTGGCGGCAGCGAACAACCGGGTGATACCGCGATGTCGGTTGCTGCGGGTACCTCCAGTGCCAGTTTGGTCAACATGCCGCCGGTGCAGGGGCGGATCAATGTGTCGTTGACGCCGCCCGGCGCCGGCAATACCGGCTTCATCGATCTGCGGGTCGGGCTGGGTGCGATGTCGTGGTTGCAGTTTGATTGGGACGGCGATGGGGCTTACGACGACGATCCGCTTGCACGTGGCACCTTTGGCGTGTTCGCCGGCCCCGAATCGATGATCGATATGCGTTAAAGCCAGCGCGCGCGGCGCAGGATGGTGAACAAACCGGCGCAGGCGAGGGCGGTGACGCCGATCAGGATGTAGTAGTTGTATGCGCCGGCCAATTCCGGCATGTGCGCAAAGTTCATGCCGTACCAGCTCGCCACCAAGGTGGGCAGTGCCACCAGCGCCGCCCAGCCAGCCAGGCGTTTGACCACTTCACCCTGCGCCACCGTCACCAGCGACAGATTCACCGTCATCGCCGCGCTGACCATTTCGCGCACGGTGTCGATGGCCTCGTTGACGCGCAGGGCGTGATCGAACACGTCACGGAAATACAGCCGGGTTTCATCGCGGATCAGGTTTGGGTGCAGGCGTACCAGTTGCGACAGAATGTCTTGCAGCGGCGATACCGCCAGCCGCATCTTGGTCAGCTCTGCCTTGAGCTGATACAGCCGCTCGATGGTTTCGCGGCGATACGTCTCGGCAAAGATATCGGCTTCCAGCGCGCTCAGCTCATCCTGGAATTCGCGTGCCAGCGGTTGCAGATTGTCGACGATGAAATCGAGCACTGCGTACAGGCCGTAGCTTGGCCCCAGCATCAGGCGTTTGGGCGTTTGCTCGCAGCGAGCGCGCGCTGGCGCATAGGACAGCGAGGCGCCGTGCCGCACCGTGACCAGATAGCGCGGGCCGAGGAAGATATGGGTTTCACCGAACGCGATCTCGCCATTTACGGCTTGCGCGGTGTGCAGCACGATGAACAGGGAATCGCCGTAGACTTCGATCTTGGGGCGCTGGTGCGCATGGTGGGCATCCTCCACCGCCAGTTCATGCAGATCGAACTCGTGTTGCAGGGTTTGCAGCAGCGGTTCGTCGGGTTCCACCGTGCCGACCCAGACGAAACCCTTGCTGTCGGCGAGGAGAGTTTCGCTGATGTCTTGAATCGCAATATCGTGGCGCTCGCCGGCACTGCTGTAGGCGACGCAATTGACTACCATGGCGTTTCTGGATGCGCTCATGCTGCCATCATCGCGGCGATGGTGCGCGGTTACAAGCGCCGAAGCCGTGACATTGCGCGTGCGTCGTTAGCGCTTACACTGGCGCCGATACCCTGACGAGCGCCCGCCCGATGACGCAATCGCCACTGCCCGCGCGGGTTGCTACCCGCCGCTATAGCTGGCTGTTCAAACTGCTGTTGCTGGCGGTGCTGCTGGCCACAGTGCATTTTGCGGGTGGCTGGCTGATGCATTGGCTCGATGGTTATCTGGGCGCCTCGTTTGCGCGTTGGGGCGATTGGGCGCTGCTGGTGTGGTTCATCGTCTACATGCTGGCACTGGCGACGCCGTTTGTGCCTGGCGTTGAAATCAGTTTTGCGATCATGTTGTTGCTCGGCGGCAAGGGCATCGCGGCAATGTACCTCGCCACCCTGGCCGGCTTGTCGCTGTCCTATGCGGTGGGGCGACGGGTACCGCTGTCGGCGTTGGCGGCGATGTTGGCGTGGCTGCGCTTGCGGCGCGCCGGCGCGCTGGTGCAAACGCTGGCACAGGTACCGCGCGAACGACAGCTCGATTATTTGCTGCAAGTGGCGCCGGTGCGGGTGATTCCGTTTTTGCTGCGGCACCGCTATCTGGCGCTGGCGCTGGCATTCAACCTGCCCGGCAACGCGCTGCTTGGCGGTGGCGGTGGGATTGCGCTGCTGGCGGGTTTGAGCGGGCAGTTTCGCTACCCGTACTACGTGCTGATGGTGTGTCTGGCGATTGCACCGGTGCCGGTGCTGCTGCTGCTCACCGGCTGGCAGCCGATTTGAACCGGCGTGGACGCCCTGGGTTACCGACAGCGCCGACGCGGTGGGTTATCCTAGATGGCCTTTGAGTACGGGGTTGACTTGTTCAGCATCGATTTGCGCAGTGTGATGATGGTTTCGGTGTTGCTGGGCATTTTGTTCAGCGCCGGGCTGTTGGCTGCGCGCAGTTATCACGAGGGCCGTATCCGCGGCAGCCTGACGATCTGGGCCGCCGGCATGCTGCTGCAACCGCTTGCCTGGTTGCTGATCGTGCTGCGCGGGCAGATTCCGGATTATCTGTCGATCGTGGTAGGCAACTCATTGAGCGTCATGACGTTTGCATTGTATGCGCATGCGCTGCGTTACCTGCATGGGCAATTGAGTTTGCCGCGACTGGTTTATGCGCTCGGGGCGTTGGTGTTTATCGGGTTGAGCGCGGAGGTGCTGTTCATCCATCAGCCGTACTGGCGGATGATCGGATTGTCGTCAGTGATCGCGGTATTCCTTTTTCGGGTTGCGCGAGAAACCATGCGCGGCCCTTGGCGGACGCAGCAGACCGGGGTACAGATGACTGCCGCCGTGTTCTTTCTGGGTTCCGGCATCATGGCATTTCGCGTGGTTTATGAGTTACTGCTCGCGCCAGCGGTGCACCAGGCGTTTGATCTCACCGCCATGCAGTCGGTAGTGTATTTCTACGCCGCGCTTGGCCCGGTGATTGCGTCGTTCGGGTATGTGTTGATCTGCAACGAAACCACCGTAGTCGAGCTGCGCCAGTTGGCCGCAACCGACCCGCTGACCGGCTTGTTCAATCGCCGGCCATTTGAGCAAATGAGTGAAAAGCTGCTCGCCGATGCCGCGCGCAAACGGCGCCCGCTGGCGCTGCTGATTATCGATGTCGATCACTTCAAGCACTTCAACGACAGCTATGGCCACGCGCTGGGCGACGCCGTGCTGCAACGCCTGGCCGAGGTGTTGCAAGGGCAATTGCGCGGCGCCGATTTGATCGGCCGGATGGGCGGTGAGGAGTTTGCCGCACTGCTGCCCGATACCGGCCCGGCGCAGGCGCAGCAGGTTGCCGAGCGCTTGCGTGCGGCGGTGGACGCGCTCGAAGTGCGGTCGGTCGGTGTGGTGGTGCGGATCCAGGTCAGTATCGGGCTGGCCATGCTCGATGGCAATGCGACACAGGATGATGAGCCCAGCATGCTGCTTGCGGGGCTGATGCGTGAAGCCGATCTGGCCATGTATGCCGCCAAGCGTGCGGGCCGCAATCGCGTCGAGGTTGCCTGGTAAGCGCGGTTTTGGTTTTTTCCATTGCAGGGAGCAGTATCGTGACGATCTATCTGTGGACCAAGACGTTTCATCTGTTGTTCGTTATCGGGTTCATGGCCTGTGTGTTTTATCTGCCACGCATTTTGGTCAATCTGGCCGAGACATCGGGTCAGACCACGGTGCAGGCGCGGCTGGTGTTGATGGGGCAGCGCCTGTACCGCTTTGGCCATGTGATGTTTGCCGCCGCTCTGGTGCTCGGCCTGCCGTTATGGCTGGGCTTCCGGATCAATCCGCTGTGGTTTCCGCCGATTGCCGCCAGCGGTGGCTGGATGCATGCCAAGTTGCTGCTGGTGGCGGTGATGTTCGGGTTTTATATCGCCACCGGCCGTTTGCTCAAGCGCAGTGCTGCCGGCGGCAGTTTGCCCAGTGGCCAGTCGCTGCGCTGGTACAACGAGATTCCGTTGCTGTTGCTGGTGCCGATCATTTATCTGGTGCTCGCCAAGCCGTTTTGACTGATTTTCGGCGGTCGCGGCGAAACGGGTATCGGATCCCGGGTTTCGACTTCGTCTCAACCCGGGCTACCACGGCGTTGGGTTTAGGGCGCGATGCGCCCCGGGTTTCGGCCGTCGCGGCGAAACGGGTATCGGAT
>Ga0210023_1002256_pt1 | contig 12824 bp, 4 predicted proteins | sample CryGeymeta201524_FD_183987 | JGI IMG/M metagenome (GOLD analysis project Ga0210023, IMG submission 183987) | Groundwater microbial communities from Crystal Geyser aquifers in Utah, USA - Crystal Geyser metaG 2015-24 (SPAdes) (version 2) | ecosystem: Environmental > Aquatic > Deep subsurface >... | reverse complement strand
GTCGATGCCGCGCGGAGCGCGCAGGTCGAGATCTTCCACACAGGCGGCCTGTCGAAGAGCGGCGAACTTGAGGCGGGTGGTCAATCGCTTGGTGTCTCGCTCAGCGGCTTCGCGATCGACCAGAAGGCCCAGGCGCTCTTCAAAGCCGAGGCTGTCGAACGTGGCCGGGCTCTGGCGCTGCTCGTCCAGGGCCTTGAGCATGCCGGTGAGGCCAAGGGCGATGAGCCGCTCTGAGGTGGGGTTGATCAGCAAGGTGGTTTCTCCTTTCAATGGTGGTAACCCCGTCGTCGCGCCAGAGGCGCGCGTTCCGCGCGACGGATGTTCGGGTGCTGGAGCGGACGCTGGTCAAGGCCTTCTTCGAGGAAGGCGCTGTCGAGCCCGTTCTTCAGGATCGATCTGATGGAGGAGACGGAGCGGGCCCGAATGGACAATCCGCGTCGGCAGGCGGCATCGAGGCGGAGGGGCTCATAGCTCTTCGCCAACGCGAGAACGCCAAGGCAACTTCGAAAGCCCTGCTCGGGATGGGGTCGGTCGGCCATCACGGCCTCGCAGAATGCCGTCACCGATGGGCCGAGCTTCTCGGCCTGCGCCAATACCCGAGCTGGCGTCCACTCCGCATGGCGACGGTGGGACGAGGGCATGTGCTCCGGGACCGTCACGTGGCTGCGTCGGCCGGGGCAGCGCGGATGGCTCGCAACCCGTTGCCCCTTGTGGAAAATCTCGATCACAGCGCCGCAGACCCGGACATCGACCTCTTGCCGGATCAGGCCGAACGGCACGGAATACCACGAGCTGTCGACCTCGACGTGATAGTCGGGCGCGACGCGGGCGCGCTTCCAGCGGGCGAACGTGTAGATTTCCGGCGGCAGCGGTTGGAGGTTCGGCCGGTCAAGCGTGGCGAAGAGATCGGCGCGGCTGGCGCCATAGCCGCGCATCACGCGCATGTTCAATTCGTCCAGCAGCCGTCGGATCTCGGCGTTCAGATCGGCCAGTGAGAAGAAGCGCAGGTTGCGTAGCCGCGCCAGAATCCAGCGCTGCGCGACCTGCACGGCGACTTCCACCTTGGCCTTGTCGCGCGGCTTGTAAGGCCGCGCCGGCAGGATCGCCGTGCCGTAGTGGCTGGCCATCTCGGCATAGGTCCGGTTCAGGCCCGGATCGAAACGATCCGCCTTGAACACCGCTGACTTCAGGTTGTCCGGCACCACGACCTTCGGCACGCCGCCGAGGAATATGAACATCCGGACGTGCGCCCCGATCCAGTCCTCGAGCCCCTCGGACGCCACGGCCTCAGCGTAGGTATAGTTCGAGGCCCCCATCGCCGCGACGAACAGCTTCATGGCCCGGGCTTCTCCGGTCGCAGGATTGATCACGTCAACGCTGTCGCCCGCGAAGTCGACGAAGGTCTTCTCGCCGCCGATATGCGTCTGCCGCATCGTCGGTCGGACCCGGCCCTTCCAGGCCTCGTAATGCTCGCAGAACCAGGCATAGCCGAAGCCAATGGGGTGGGCCGCGCGATATTCTTCCCAGAGCAGGGCGCGCGTGACGCCCGGACGCCGCAGTTCCCGATCCACGAGGGACCAGTCGGGCACGGGGCGTTCCCCGTCCGCCACCGACGGCGTCGCCGGGAACAACAGCAACTCGAGGTCGTCGTCGGACAGCGCGTCGGGAAGTGGCCAGGCCAAACCGGCCGTCCGCGCCCGCCCGAGATACGCCCCGACAGTTCCTTTCCCCAGCCCAAGCGAGACGGCGATCGCCCTCTCGCTCAGCCCCTGCGCATACTTCAACCGCAGCACATCCCGTATCCGGCGCATCGACAGTCGTCCCGTTGGCATCTCGGCTTCCTCGCTTAAAACGAAGGTCACCGTAGCTTCAGACTGTCGGTCAAACCCGCCCACGATCGCGTGGAACGGCTGCCCATCATCCCGTGGAATCGCTGCCCATGATCAGCTGGAATGGGCGCCCATCATCCCGTGGAACACGCAGTCAATGCTGGGAATCAGCCTGAGCGTCATGCAGTCGCGCCGCATGTCGGCGCGTCCTGTCCCATCGGCCTTTGCGCCGCAGGACTGGTCGCTCACCGACGCCGCGACCGGCGGAACGTTGGTCGTGCGGACGCTGCGTCTGCCCGATGACGGCGGCGTCGGGCTGACAACGCTCGAGATCTCGCTGGACGGCGGCGAGTGGCGCGTGCTGAACGCCGCAATTCTCGGCGCCTTTCTGGTTACGGGGCTTGCCGATCACGTGGAGACGTCGGTCCGCTTGCGCGCCGTCAGCGACGTCGGCGCCGGCGCAGCCAGCGAACCGGCGCACGCGACACCGACGCCGCTTCCTGTCGCGCCAGGCATGATTGCCGCGCCGGAGATCTCTGGCGCGGCTGTCGTCGGCGCCACGCTGATTGCAAGCGCCGGCCTCTGGGCCGGAGAACCTGCGCCCGCGCTGGCCTGGGTCTGGCGCCGGGACGGGGTCGCCATAGAGGGGGCGGAGGGCGCCGAATACCGCGTCGCGCCCGAGGACGAGGACCGCGATATCGACGTGCTGGTCACCGCGACCAATCGCGTCGGCGCGGCCAGCGCCCTGGCGGCGTTGACGCGCATTACTGCGCGCTCTCCGATCGCCACGCAAACAATCCCGCCGCAGGAGGCCGCGCTCGGCGGCTGGTGGGGGCTTGATCTGTCTGAATACGCCTCTGCGGACGCGCCTTTGTCGTTCGCGCTGGTTGGCGGCGCGCTCCCGGCGGGGGTGCTTTTCGACGAGCAGACTGGGATGGTGCATGGCGCGCCGACCGAGAGCGGCACGCGGGCGCTGACGTTTGAGGCGCGCACGGCGACAGGCGCCCGGAGCATCCCGGTTTCGCTGACCATGCGCCGCCAAATGTCAAACATCACCACCGGCGGCGCGTATCTCAGGCGACCTTCTGCGCTTGGGCTGACGGAGGGGCCTGGGCTTCGGCGCAAAATGACGTTTGCAGCGCGGTTCACGATCCCGACCGACAACTCGGTGGGTTCGACTATGTTTGATTTAACAGGGCGACACAGTTTCAGGGTGTTTTCCACCGGGAAAATAAACGTGGGCCTCTTTCCGCCAGCGTCGGCTATCGCTGTTGCGTCCTAGACATCGACCAACCCGGTAAGTGACGGGCTGGAGCATACCCTCGTTGTCACGGCAGACCTCAACGACGCCGCGCCGACTGTGGAGATCACGCTCGACGGCGCGCCGATGCCGGGGTCTTTCAACACCGCGCCTATCGCCAGCGAACTTGCGGTCAATCGCAACGGCTATGGAGTCGGGGCGTTTTCTGCTGGAACAAACCCCCTCCCCGCCAACGCCGCGTTGCGCTGGGTTTATGTCTCGTTCGACGACGCCATTCCCGGCGCAGCGTTTGAGGGGGTGCTGGACCCTGCGAGCCTCGGTTCTCCGTCTCTGTTCTTCGGCGGGCTGGCGGCGGACTGGAACGCCGGGACAAACTTCGGCGCGGTCGGCGGCGCGTTCACTGCAGTCGGGGCTTTTGCCGCGATAGGCGCTGAGGCGGTTGTCGATCCGACGCCGCGCGCTTTCCCCGGCGCAACCGGCCATGGGCGCTACACCACTGGCGGGCGGGGCGGCGCGACGATCCGCGTCACCTCGTCGGCGGATACCGGGCCGGGGTCGCTGCGTGCGGCGCTTACAACGCCCGGCGCGCGCTATGTCATCATCGAGCCGGGTGTCGGGCCGGTATGGCTGGAAAGCGGCGAGATCGACATTCCGTCGCTGACGCATGGCGACCTCACCATCGACGCGCGGCGCGCGCCGGGGTTCTTCCTTGCCATGGCGCGGCTCAAGATCAGGGCGAGCAACGTGCTGGTGCGCGGGTTGCGCATCTATGCAGGCGGCGAAGGCGGCCAGCCCTCGACGCAGGTCATCACCGGCGAGCCGGGGACGGCGGGCAATATGACGAACCTTCCCGCTGAATATTGGGAATGGGGCGACACGCGCGGGCAAGAGGGTGATAAACGTCACTGCATCTGGCTGGGCGACTATACCAACGAAAGCTCGACATGGAGCGGCGCCGTTCAGACGCGCGTCTATATCGATCATTGCGATTTTGGCTGGGGGCCTGATAAAGTCATTACGATCTTCCCGCTCACGCAGTCGTTCGCACCGAACTACGTTGGGCCTGCGCCGTGTTCGGACATCACATTTGACGGCTGCATCGCCTTTGAGTCGCTGTTTGCGTCGCATGTCAATCCGAGCAATAAGACAACCATGTCCTCTCTCCTTGTCCTGATTGGCGAGCGGTGCGAAAAGATCAGCTTCAACGGCAACTTGTTCGCGACGGCAAAGCACCGCTTTCCTGAAATCAACAAGTGGTGTCGTGGGATCGACCTTATCAACCACTGGAACGCGAACTGGGGGCAGAACTGCGTCCAGCTTGAAGGAACCTACATCGAAGCTGCTATCGTTGACCCCGCCAACAATGCGGCAAACGCGCTGATTGTCGCAGATGAGCAGGCGCAGATGAACATCGTGCGCTGCGTGTTTGACGAGGGCAGTGCGACGCAGGATCGGCCCGGCGGGCGCCCGCCGGTGATGATGGTGGCCGATGTCCCGGATCGGCTGCACATCGCGGACCTTGAGTGGAACACGCCGGATGGATCGCTGGTTGCCGCCGCGCAGACGCGGCCCCAGCTGAACAAGATGAACGCTGCGGGGACTCTAAATGGCCCCATGACCAACATCAGCGCGACGCCGGTAAGCCCGCTGAGCGTTACGCCGCTTCCTCCCGAGGTGGACTTGCGGGCATGGGTGGCGGCAAACGTCGGCGCGCGAAACCCGGACGGTTCGCTGCACCCCATCGCCGCGCGGATCGTGGCGCAGGCGACGGCGCGAACGCTGCCGAGCTGGGCATCAAATGAGGCCACCGGCCTGCCGGAGAGCACCAACCTGCGCGGCGGCCCGCGCGGGCAGTGGAAAGTCAGCTGGGCGACCGAGACCTCGACGGCGGGCCAGTCCCGGCTTGATCGCCCGGACGACGCGCATCTGATCTATTCGCCCGGAGGGGCGCTAAAGGCGGCGGCGCCGTGAGATCTCGATCATTCCTGGGCGGGTCTCTTGGCGGCGCGGGATGGTTGCTTGGGCGGGTGATCCGGCCACTAAGATCGGAAACGCCGCCGCGCCACGCCCGATCTGCGCGGCGTGAGGGAGGGATCTAACGTCTGGCGAACGGGCGCGCCGAGGCGCAGGGTTCAATCGCGATCAGGTATGGCGCGAGATCGCGGCGCGCTCATTGCGCGCGCGCCGCGATCTCGCGTCGCCAGGCGGGGCCGTCAAGCGGATCAAGAAACACCGTTTCGGGCCCCGCCGCCTCGCGCAGCGCGGGCAGATCCGAGACAAGCGCGCACGCTCCCCGCGCCGCAGCCTCCAGCAGCGGAACCCCAAGACCTTCGGCGAAGGAGGGCATCAGCAGCGCCCGCGTCGCGCGCATCAGCGCGTCGATTTCAGCGTCGTCCAGATCGCTGAACTCGACGACATGGCCGCGCATCGCCGGGCAGCGTTCAAGCATATCCACCACCATCTCGTTCTCCCAGCCGCGGCGCCCTGCGATCACCAGCCGCGGCGCATTGCCCGCCATCGCCATATCGCGCCACAAATGCAGCAGCAGCAGGTGGTTCTTGCGCGGCTCGACGGTGCCGACACACAGAAAGAACGGCGCAGGATCGGCGAGAATCGCGGCGACTTCGCGTCTCGGCGGCGACGACGGCGAGGCCGCGCCAGCCGCGATGCGCGGCGGGCGCAGGTCGAGGCGCTCGAGCGCCCAGCCATGCTCGACGGCGTGGCGGCGCAGCCGCGCACCGGTATCGGACGAGTTGACGGCGAAGGCGACCGACCCGCCGCCGACGAATTCAGCCAGATAGGCTCGGAATGCGGCCGCGCTGGCGGGACGCTGATATTCAGGAAAGTCGATCGGGATCAGGTCATGCACATAGGCCAGTCGGCGCATCTTGCGCCCGGGATCAAGCCGGTCGAGCGCGCCGCGTCGCTGAGGCAGGCCGGAATGCGAGGCGACGACATAGGTCGCGCCGATACGCCAACTTTCCGGCATGCGCCGCGCCAACCCGCGCGCCAGCGCAGGCAGGGCCGAGGGCGCAGGGTCGCTTTCACCGCGCCAGCGCTTGACCAACGCCTCAAGTAGAGCCGCGCCGAACGCATGCGGCAACAGCGACGGGCCGAGAAGCGTGGAGTGGACAAAGCCGCAGGCCTCGCCGAAGCGCGCCACAAGATCGCGCCCGATGGCGAGATCGATGCGGTCCACCCCCGTGCCGAACGGCTGGTCGCGCCGCCGCAGCAGCCGCGTCACGTCAAACAGCACGCGCGGCGTGTCGATCGGCAGCGGATCGAGAAGAAGCTGAGCTGTCATCGCGCCGGCGCGGCGGATACGCCGAGCCTCACCCCGAACAGCAAGCCCCGACCCTTCGACACCGGTGCGCCACCGGTCATCGGCGGGTCCGCCCTATCGCCGCACGCTTGGGCGACCACGCCGCCCGCCGTGACGCCACCGCCTGCAATGCAGCGGTGTCGATGCCAAAGCAGGGCGGCGTTCCGGGCGCGGCGACCGAAGGGTGCGTGGCCTGTGAAGCGCGAACTGGTCAAGCCGTTTGATCCTTTCGGAGATCCCTGGTCAGCAGGTCAGGGAGATGGCGCCGTGCAAGGGCCCGCTGACGGGCGGGCCGCGCGCACCGGCCACCGGGCGCGCCTTGCTTCACAAGCATGTCTGGCGGGCGCAGTCCATGCCGCAGCGTCTTCCTTGGCGCCTGCGCCCGCCACCGGCGCCAGGGAAGACGCTTATCAGATCGCGGCGGCTCTCTCGCCGCTCGACAAGTCGCGCGGCGATCATCATAAGGACGTAGAACGAGTGCGGCGCAGCATGCCGATAAGAGATTAACAGCGCAGGTACGGTATGAAAACTCTGCACCTGACGTTCTTTGACCGGTCACGAAAATCGGCCGATCGGTTGAGGGGTGACGCCGCGCGCGCGCGGGGCGACTGGGCGCTCGCGGCGCAGCACTACGAAGCCCATCTCGCCGTCCGGCCTGAGGATTGGCGGACCAGAGTGCAGCTTGGCCATGCGCGCAAGGAGCATGGCGATTACGCCGCCGCCGACGCCGCCTATCGCGAAGCGCTGCTGCTCGCGCCAAACGACGCCGACCTGCACTTGCAGATCGGCCACCTTCTCAAGCTGCGCTGTCGATTGCAGGAGGCCGCAGACGCCTACGCCCGCGCGCTGGAGCTTGACCCGCTCAAAGCCGACGCGCATCGCGAGCTGACAGCGATCGGGCGCGGGCGGCTGGCGCAGCGGATGTCGGCGCGCGCAGTGGAGGGCGCGCGGGCGCTGTCAGGCCATGTCTATGACATCGGCGACATGCTCTCCTATTTCCAGCACGCTCATCACCCCTCCGGCATCCAGCGTGTGCAGATCGAGTTCTGTCGCCGACTGTTGCGCTCCGCCAATGTTCCGCATTTCATCATGTTTTCCGAAATGGGCGGAATCTTTGCGGTGGACGCGGTGGCTGTCGAGCGCGTCATCGCGCTGCTTGATCGTCGCGACCGCAGTTTTGACGAGCAGAAGCGGCTGATCCAGGCGCTGGTCGCCAATGCAAGGCCGGTGCGGCTGGCCCCTTCCGCCACGCTGATCATCCTTGGCGCGTTCTGGGTGATGCGCGACACGATCCGCAGTCTGTCGATGGTGAAGGCCTCGGGGGTGCGGATCGGCGCCTATATCTACGACCTGATCCCGATCGAGCACCCGGAATATTGCGACATCGACCTGGTGCGCCGGTTCACCGACAACTTCCACCAGCTCTGCGCGATCGCCGATTTCTTCCTGACCATCTCCGACTACACGCGCCACCGCGTTGTGGCGCATCTGGCCATGCTTGGCCGACAGCTGCCGGTCGAGGCGATCCCGCTCGCCCACGAGATCCCGATGGACCCGCCCGGCGAGGGCGGCGCGGCGGCGCTGCCCCCGGCGCTTGAGGGGCGACGCTTCGCGCTGTGCGTCTGCACGGTTGAGCCGCGCAAGAACCATGCGCTGCTGTTTGCGATCTGGCGGCGGCTCGAGCGCGAATACGGCGCCGAGACACCCCTGCTCGTCTTCGCCGGACGGCCTGGCTGGAATGTCTCCAACTTCGTGCAGCAGCTCGAGAACGCCGACTACGCCAACGGAACCATCGTCACTCTGCGCGAGGTTTCCGACGCCCAGCTGCGCGCGCTCTATGACCGTTGCGCCTTCACCGTATTTCCCAGTCTGGTTGAGGGATGGGGGCTGCCGGTCGGCGAGAGTCTGGTCTTTGGCAAGCCCTGCGCGGCGTCGAACGCCTCCTCGATTCCGGAGGTGGGCGGCGATCTGGTCGAATACTTCGATCCCTGGAACATCACCGAGGCCGACGCGGTGATCCGTCGGTTGCTGTTTGACGAGGCGCACCGCGCCGCCGTCGAGGCGCGGGTGCGCGCGGCGTTTCGTCCGCGCCGCTGGGCCGAAACCGCCGACGCTTTCGCCGCAGCGGCGCGGCGGCTTTCGGACGAAGCCGCCCGTGCGGCCCCCGCACGCCCAGCCTGGCCGGTGCTTCTCGAACCCGGCGTTCCGCACCGCGTCGGCCACGACCGCCCGCGCGGCTGCTGGCCCGATGGCGGGAGCGACGCGCGGGCCGAACTCGCCTGCCTGATCGAGGACTGGCACCGGATCGAGGGATGGGGCGTCTGGGCGGAGGCGGCCGACGCGCGGCTGGCGTTCGCCACCACGGCGCCGCCGGGCAGCGAGATCATCGTCTATGTCAGCGCGGCGCCCTCGCCGCTGCGGCCCGGTCACAAGATGGCGCTGGTGGACCTTGGCGACCCGACCGCGCCGTCTGTCGCCGCGCCCGACGGCTTTGCCGGCCTGCGGCTGCGCGTGGATGAGAGCGGCGCGGCGCTGATCGCCCTGCGCACCATAGACACAGGCCCCCTGCGCAAGATCGAGACTGAACTACGCGACTTGCGCGCAGGCCTGCTCGCCTTCGGCTATGTCCCGGCGGACGCGCCCGAACAGCGCATCGCGCTGCTGGAGCGCTTCGCGGGCATGACACTTCGCGCACCGAAATTGCGCGAGGCGCAATAAGGCGCGCCGCGGCGCGGGTGGTGAGATCCGCGCCGAGGCCCGTCGCCGCCGCACGGGCCGCCGGCCTTTCGTCGTGACGCCGGACGCCGGCGGTTCTCCGCTGGCCTGACGCGCCGCACTCTGCGCGCCGGGGCGTCGCCCGCACATCTCGCCGTTCGACAAAAAGAAGCCCCCGGTGCGACCGGGGGCTTCCAGCTTTCGGGCGTCGGGCCCGAAAGCCCGACGGACAACTGCTTACGCGAAGTTGTCGAAGGTGAGAGCCGCCCAATCCTGACCGATCAGGTTGATCCGGCCCAGCTCTTCGGCAGTCGCGTTCGCACCGTCGGTGTCGGTGACGAGATAGACCGTGCCGGTGTTGTTCTCGCTGTCGAACAGGAAGTCGTCAGCGATGGTCACCGGCTGGGTCGCGTTCCCGTTGGCGTTGTCGTCATAGACGACGACGATGTGCCGGGTGGTCGCGGTGGTGAGGTCGGCATCCGCGGCGCCGTCGAACAGATCCGCAACTTTCGCCGCGGTGTTGTTGTTTCCGACTGCGCCGGCGTCAGTGTTGGTGTTCGCCTCCGCCAGGATGCTGACAGAGTTGTTCAACTGGTTCGCAGCGCCCTGCGAGAAGTTCCCGGCGGCCTGAGCGTAGCTGATCGCCGTGAAGTCGAACGCGTCCTCGGCGGCGACGAACCCGGCCACGCCGTCACCAAGCCCGAAGTTCAGAACGGTGTCCGTCCCGAACTGACCGGCGCCGTAGATGAGCGTGTCGTTGCTCAGGGCGCCGGTGCCCAGGACGACCGTATCGGCGGCGCCGTCCGCCGACATGGTGATGAGGTTGTCAGACTGGACGATCGATGTGCCGAATGTAGCGAAATCGGTTTCGCCGCCAGCCGTGCCGTAGGCCTTCGTGAAGTTCGCATCGCCCGAGAAGTCGGTTTCAGTCGTATTCCCGGCCGTGGTCACCTTCTCGGTCAGGCTGATCTGGAGATCGCCTGCGACGTAGACGCCGTCAGTATTGGAGTAGACGAAGAGCGACTGGCCCGCGGCGTCCACGGCTTCGAGCAGATCGCTCAGCACCGCATTGTCGTTGATCGCGCGCTTGATCGCCTGGTTGATGGTCTGGTCGGTGACCGTGCCGTCGGCGGCGACCACCGCATCGTCGATCTGCACGGTCGACGTGTAAGCGCCGTTCGCGCTCGCCGCCAGACCGCCGGCGCCGTAGTAGCTGACCGTCAGTTCGGTGACATAGGTGCTGCCGGCGAGCTTGGCGGCGTCGGTCGTGGCAGCGAGGATGGCCTCGTTGTTCGCGCCCTGATTGTCGCCGAAGCCGTTGCCAGTCAGCCCGGTGTCGTTGAACGACCACAGCGCGCCGATGACGTAGTCGATCTGGCTGCTCTCAGCGCCGGTGAAGGCCGAGAGAAGGGCGTTCACGCCAGTCGGCGTCAGGCCGAGCAGAGCGCCGGCCACGTCGATGTTCTGGGCGCCGGAGTTGTCCGTGTAGATCGCGTCGGAACCCGCGCCGTCGGCGATGGCGAAGTTGCCCGCACCGTAAGTCCAGATCACGTCGTCGCCGGCGCCGCCGTCGACCGAGAACGAAGCCCCGCCATTGACGACATGGTTGGGATACCACACGCCGACTTCAGCCGCGTTGACGTCGAGGTCGTAATAGTCGCGACCCTGGCCGTCGATCAGCTTGGTCGCATCGCCGACCAGCGTGGTGATCGTGTCGTTGCCGCCATTGCCGAGGACTTCCATGCGGAAATCTTCGCGCCCGCCAGTGCCGGCCAAGCCGATGGCGTCCGTGTCGATCGCGATCAGGAAGGCGTCGTTGTTGCCGCCCAGAGCGTAGTCGAAGCTGACGTTGTCGTTGTCGATGCGGACGTCGTCAGCGTTGCCGTCCTGCTGCGTGTCCTCGACCTTGAGATATTTCTCGACCACTTCGGAGGTCAGAATGGCCGTCAGATCGACGCTGCCGACCATCGCGGACGCGTTGATCGCGCGCACATCCGTGAAGCCGAAATTGTTGTGCTGCGGTCCCGCGCCGGGCATGGGCTGGTCGGTTCCGGTTTCAGGGCTGGCGGGGTTCGCCCGGCCGCGCACCGTCAGACTGCCGATCTGCTCGTCGGAGGCTGTCGTGGTGTTGTTCGGGCCGTTGTTCTCGCCATTGCGGATGTTGACGACTTCAAGCGCATTGTTGGTCGAGCTGATGGTCTGCAGCTGGCTCGACCGATCGACCTCGATGTCGAACTGCTGGATGCCGATGGAGTCGGAGGTGCCCTGGTCGCCAATCTGGCGACCCGTGGACATGGCGCCGAACATGGCGTCGCCGCCCATCGAGCCCTTGCCGACATCGTCCAGCTCGACGTTGAGGCGGATCAGTTCTTCGGTGTCCGTGCGCTTGGCGCTCAGCTGACCGAAGATGTCGGTGGCGTTGTTGTTGCCCGAGTCGCGGCCGCGGACGACGATGTTGTCAGGGCTGGCCGTGAGGTCGTCGGGCGCCACGTCGAAGGTCAGGATGATCGGCAGCGTGGTCTGAATGCCGACGCCGACCGGGATGGGGACGCCCAGAGTCGCGGTGAAGTCGGCCTCGACGCCCGCGTCGATCAGGGCCTGCCGGGTCGCGTCCTCGACCTGCGCTTTCAGATCATCGAACGTCACGTTCGGGCCGTAGTTCACGTTCGGCTGATCGGCGAGCAGCACCGTCACGTCGACGCCTTCGATCGTGAAGGTGAACTGGGTCAGCGACGATTCCGTCAGGAAGCCCGGGGAGGTCGGGGTCGGCACCCGGTTGCCCAGGGCGGCCGACGCTTCCTGGTCGAGCACGCGCAGCTCGAGCGTGCCGAAGCTCTGGCTGGTGTTGGTCGGGCCGTCGAAATAGACGGCGTAATCCACGTCGCCCGGATCGGTCGAGACCATGGCGACGGTGATGTCGCCGGTGAAGGTGCCGTCAGTGTCGTCGAGGTCGCGCGCATCTTCGATCACGAGATCGGCGCGGGAGTCGAAGTTCTCCCACCGGTTCACGCCGCGCATGCGGCCGCCGTCGATCTCGACGTCGACTTCGAAGGCGTTGTCAAATCCGCCAACATTGTTGTCGGCGCTGGAAAACCGATCGTTGGTCTGGTTGGTCATCACGAAGGTTTCGATGCCCGTCGTGCGCGGCGAGGCGGGAGCATTGAAATCGTCTTCGGTGAAGACGCTGAGGACGTCGGCGCCGGCCCGGCCCTCGAGAACGTCGCCGGAATTCAGCTGTCCGCTTTCCGCGACGAAGTTGTCGTCGGCAGTGGTGCCGGTCAGGTTGTCGAACCCGAAGGTGAGTTCGAGCGTCTCTCCGGTGACCGCGTCGTCGGAGATCGTGAGCGGCGCAGTCGGGTCGAGCGCCGTGGTGCCTTCGCCGAGACCGGTGAGCACGGAGTCGATCGCGGGAGCGAAGCGGGCGGTCGCCTCGGGCGAGTCGCTGAACCCGCGCATGACCTGGCCGCGCGACAGGCCGCTGTTCACCCAGCTGTCGACTTCCGCGCCCGAGGGCACGCGGCCGAGAACGTTGGCGTAAAGCGCCGTGACGTAGGCGGAGGTCACCGTGGAGCCGGCGCCGTAGAGATTGATGAACTCCTGCGAGCCCGCGAAGTTCTCGGCCACTTCCTCGACAGTGCGGCCAGCGCGCAGCTCGGCCGCCCAGCCGTCAAGACCGGCGGCGTCGGGCTGACGATTG
>Ga0210023_1002247_pt1 | contig 12877 bp, 14 predicted proteins | sample CryGeymeta201524_FD_183987 | JGI IMG/M metagenome (GOLD analysis project Ga0210023, IMG submission 183987) | Groundwater microbial communities from Crystal Geyser aquifers in Utah, USA - Crystal Geyser metaG 2015-24 (SPAdes) (version 2) | ecosystem: Environmental > Aquatic > Deep subsurface >... | reverse complement strand
TCTTTCTTTTGGAATAAATTGTAAATTTCTGGTCGTAATCCACTTAAAACGACCATCGGTCTGGGGAACAATTTCAACCGGAACTTCTTTCTCTTCAAGGTATCCCAGGGTAGTCAAAGGAACCATTGGCCTGTTAAAAACTATGGTAATTTCTGATTTCTCATTAGTTTCGGAATTTTCACTTGGGAAAACGGCAATAATTTCCGGATCTTCTACTGCCAAAAAATCGGCGGCGACAATCCCATTCGAAATGGCCAATTCAACTTTGTAGTATCGGTTTAATTTAAGCTTTTCTTTCGGCTTAAAAACAATCGTTTCCTTGTTGCTGCTTGCTTTAACTATATTAGCTTTCGGAAGAATTGACCTGAAAACGCTTTCTTTTTGGTTCTCGTCAACCCAATTCCCTTTTATCTCCGGATAAAATTTAATATTTTTTTTGGCATCTTCTCTATTTACTCCTTCCGGTAAATTTAAAACAATAGCGGCTGATTGGGAAATTTTATCATCAACTAATCTGTAAACTTCGCCATAAACCGGCCCCACTAATTCCGGGGCTTTTTTCTGCCAAAAATAAAAACCCCCTCCTAAAACGACCAGGGTTGCTAGAATGATAATTAAAGTTTTGTCTTTAGAAAAGTGGGGCATCGCGATATTAAGAGTGTTGAACAATTGTTTTTTCTGCGTGGTTTCGCGCTCGCCCCGTTAGATATGAAATTATCTAACGGGGTAAATTCTGCGTAGTTTAGCGATAAAACCATTTTAACGCAGAACCACGCCGAACAATACGCAGAACTACGCTGAATTATTCAACGGTCGCAATATTATATTATTTTACCACTTCCAAGACCAGATTACAACAAGGAGGTGTGGAAAACTACCTAAGATATTTTGCTTTGGCAATATTGTGTTCCTCAAGAGTTTTGCTAAATATGGTATCGCCGTCCGGTTTAGACAAATAATACCAAAAATTGCTGTCTTCGGGATAGATTGCCGCCTCAATACTCTTCAGACCAGGATTACAAATCGGACCCTTAGGTAAGCCTAAATACTTATAAGTATTGTAAGGGGAATCAACTTCGAGTTCCTCTTTCGGAATTTCTGTTGTTTTTTTGCCGCTAATGTAGGTTATGGTTGCGTCAACCTGTAAAGGGATGCCGTTTTCTAACCTCTTCCATAAAATTCCGGAAACCAATTTCTTGTCTCCCAAAGTTTTAATCTCTTTCTCCAGCAAAGAAGCCATAATCACTGTTTCAAAAATTGATTTTCCTTGTTTTTCTATTTCTTCTTTGAGATTTAGGTCAAGTTTCTTTTCGAAATTTTTAAGCATTTTACGAGCAATCTCATCTGAACTTTCATTATAAAAAAATTGATAGGTGTCGGGAAACAAAAATCCTTCTAGGGTCAAATCATCGGGAGTACCCGTTAAAAACCCGAATTCATTTTTAAAATCCCCCACTCTCAATACTACGAGAACAGTTCTCGTAGTATTGAAGAGTTCGTTTATTTTTTCTTCGATTTGTTTTATGGTGAATCCTTCGGGGACGGTGATTTTTACTTTTGCTATTTTCCCCGAAACAAATTTCTCGACAATTTCCGGAACGTTCATTGATAGACTTAAAAAATATCCTCCGGCCTGAAGCTGATTTTGTTTTTTATTAAAAAAAACATATAACTCAAAGAAAATTTTGCTTTTTATTAAATTTTCTTTTTCTAAATTTTCTGAAATTTCTTGAAGGCCCTGCCCCTTTTCAATTAAAAATAGGTTTTCTGCTTTGGACTCCAACCCACCCACCACCCTCCCCGCCAAAGGCGGGGCCCCATTTGAGCTTTTCGGCAGATAAATTCCCTGCCATAGAAAACCACCTAATAATAAACAAATAATAGCTGTCAGAATAGAGATTGTTTTTTTATTTTGTTTCATAAAAGTAATAGGACGAGAAGTGTTCTCGTCCTATTTTTCTACTAATGGCACAAAAGCAAAACCTGGATATTCTATTTCCTCAAATTCATTTTCTGATTTCTTAATTAGCTTCCAGATGGAAGAACCGATGGGAGTAACAATTCTGCCCCCAACTTTTAATTGTTTTTTCCATGGCTGCGGAACTTTATCTTGAATCGCAGCCGAACATAAAATTTTATCGAAAGGAGCCTCTTTCTTATAACCCTTTGAACCATCGGCACAAACAAATTTGACTATTCCTTTTTCTATAAAATTGTATTTTCCAACATTTTTTTCGCCAAACTCTTTTAACTCCGGAACTAACTCGATAGCGATAACTTTTCCCTTCGGGAGTTCAGCCCTCGCCGAAAGCGAGGCTGCCTCCTTGGATCTAGGACTGGAGTTTCCGCTTCGCGGAGAACTCTCGCGTCCCGACACAATTTCTCCCAATAAAGCGCTTGTCCAGCCAGAACCAGAACCAATGTCTAAAACCTTTTCTCCAGCTTGAGGAGAAAGCTCCTCAAGCATAAAAGCTACTACCAAAGGTTGAGAAATTGTTTGGCCATAACCTATGGGTAGAGCCTCATTTAATTCAGCCAGATTTTTTATCTCTTCTGGCCCGCCAAAATTTTGCCCTGCAAAACTTAGGCGGGCTGGCATAAAATCTACTCTTTTTATTTTTTGGAAAGCCTCAATTATTCTTGGAGTTTTTAGCCAGCCCTCTTTAATTAAAGAATCAATTAATAGCATCGCTTTTATTATAATACACTTTCCATTGGTTCTAAAGATAACCCAATCTAATCTTTCCATTTTGACCTCCTTTCAAAGAACTATCTCTATTTTAACAAAAAAACAAAAAGGGGGGAAACTATTTCCTGCCCCCTTTAATTCTCTTTGGAATTTCTTCTCTCGGTTCAAAAGGAACATATTCTCTAATTGTTCTAACTATGTTTCCAAATTTATCCATAAAAACTTCACAGATCCACATTCCAAGCCAAGAAATATGCCCACCCGATTTTAAATAGTCAGTAGTATCTTGCAAACAGGGAACCATAAGAGTAAAAATCCCCTTATAGTTCATAGCCGCAGCAACATGCAAATGACCTGATATAAGATTTTTCTCTCGAGAATACTTTTCAATATCTTTAACTATTTCTTCTACTAATATCTGGGGTCGGTAAGAAATGCCGCGAGGGATACCTCCTCGAGGATGTAAAAGTTGAAAACGGATTTTATTTATTTCGGAAACTCCAGTTATTCCACCTAAGTATCTAAGCTTTCTTCGATACCTATACCAAGCTAATTCACAGAAATCTCTAACAATGTCATAACCTGATTTCAAAAATGCAGTTTCATGACCAGCGCTTCCTCTAATGAAATCTGTCCAAATTTTAGATTTAGGCCAAATTTCCAAGCCGTGATCTCGCTGCTCATCAGCCAGATGGTATATCAACTCCCACTCTTGAAGAGGATAAGAAGCTCTTCCATCAAATACATCGCCGCAATGGAAAATTCTATCCACTCCTCTTTCTTCAGCTATCTGATAAACTTTTCCAAGAAGGTCTGGTCTTTCATTCCTGTGACCTAAATGAGTATCACCAAAGGCAGCAATCTTAGTTTTATTTTCGATATTAATCGATACTGGTTTAAATCTTTCTTTAAGTGGCTTCATTAATTTAAATCTTTTTTCAGTTTCTATCTCAATAATTTTATATCCCTTTTCTTGGAGCTGCTTTATTACTCCTAAGGCATGAGGAATGGATTTCTTTAGATTTTTGGAGAGCTCACCTCGAGACATCGGCTTTTCATTTAGAGAAATAATCAGCCTTCTTTGTTCATCATTTAACTCTGGAGATGACACAACATCATCTAAATAGCTGTCTTTTTTTTGATAACCGGTTAAGGACCTAACATCAAATATTGGTTCTCCTTTTAAATAACCTTTTTCATCAAATTCCAGAATAAGAATTAGATAACCCAATGCAAATGGAACTGCTCTTCTGCCTGACCGGGATAACTGGAAAGAGGTAGCGGTACATAAAGAAGAAAGAGCTATACCATAAAAATTATTTTCCCTTTCTTTCTTAAGCGGCAATTTTGGGGGAATTTCCACATCAACATTGATTCCTCCCAATAATAGAATATCTGGAGTATTCTCTTTTAGATAAATATATTCAGTGGCATCTTGATAGCGTTCCATGCTCACCTGTAAACCATGGCTTATGGTATAAAAAGAAGGGTCTCTCTCAATATGAGAAAGGATGAGAAAGGTATCTCTCCCAACTAAGAAACTGGCTCTATGATTTCCATAGCATTTGATATCTTCTCGTCTTTCAGCTAAAGCTTCTCCCATTGTTCTGGGTTTTTTCCAACTTAATTCTCTCCAACTGTTAATAAGATAGTGTTTAAAAGAACTCTTGGGAAAATGGCGAACTAAATATTCAAGTTGTTCTTCAAAAGTAGTGAGAAAATAATCTTCTCTCTCTCGGGGAGAGGGCTTTCCGGCACAGAAATTACCAGCTACCAAACTGAACCAAACCTCTGGCTCTTCTTTTTCTGCTTCTCTAAAAGCAGTTTCTACTAAATCTTCTTGCTGAGTTTTTAATCCCCATCCCCAATCGGAGGTAATTAAAATTTTTACAATTCTGGAAGTAACTTTTGGAAGTTTAATTACTTGTCTGGGAACAGCTTCTTTTCTTAAAAAAATTCGGCGGGCTTTTTTCTCTAATTCAACAATATAACCTGTTTTCTGGTAAATAGAATCCCTTACTTCATCTAAAAAATCAAAAACATCTTCTTTTGGAATATTAAACGTCTCGGAAACCTCGGTAATGGTTGAGGGTCCCTTTTGAAGTAACTCTAATAATCTATTTTCTTTTTCTGGCAAATTATTTCCTGAGTTTCTATCCTCAGTCATTTTTCACCTCCTATTTTCTACTCCAAATTGCTTCGCAATTTTGGAGACCACTTATTTAGTTTAAAAAGTGCTTTTATTCAAAATAGAACATTTTGGAAATTTAGTCAACCCCCAGATACAACAAAAAGTGGCAGTTTCCTACCACTTGTCTTTTTAGTAATTCATCAAGCTTCTAAGTCTTTGAGAATGGCTCTGGCAGCAATTATCCCTTCCATCGAAGACTGCACCAATCCCCGAGTGCGACCTCCGCCATCTCCGATTACCCGAAGCCCTGAGATCTCGGTTTCAAATCCTTTCTCCGGATCGGCAATAACTTGAACCGAATAAAACTTGAATTCCGGAAAATACAAAATAGTATGAGCCGAATTTATCCCGGGAGCTATTTCATCCATCGCCTGAAGCTTTTCCTTTATTAACTCCAGATATCTATGAGGTATGACCCTGGCCAAATCGCCTGGGACCGCTTCTTTCAGGGTGGGCTTAACCTTCCAATTGGGAACATCATCTAAATCAGAACGGTGTCCCCACCAAATATCCCCCAACTTCTGAACCAAAACTTTTCCCCCGGCTAATTGATTTGCCTGATGAGCAATGCTCCGGCCATACGCAATCGGGTCATTAAAAGGTTGGGTAAAGTATTCGGTAATCAAAATAGCAAAATTAGTGTTTTTAGAACGATTTTTTCTCAGGCTTCTCCTCCCCCCATAACTATGACCGTTAACTAAAGTTAACCCATAATGCTCTTCCATAACCACAAACCCATAGGGACAAACGCAAAAAGTTCGAACTCGATTCTTATATTTAGGGCTGTGATAATAAAACTTGAAATCATGAAATATATCAGTAATTTCTTTTAATACTTTAGCTTCCGTTTCCACCCTTACCCCAATATCTACTCCTCCTATTTTAAAAGGAATATTAAGTCTCTTAATCTCCTGCATAAACCATTCTTCCATTCCCGCTCTTCCCGGAGCCACCACTGCATTCTTAGTTATAAATTGGTGACCTTCTTCGGAATTAATGGATTGAGCCTCAACTAAAAACAAGTGATTTCCCAGGGGATTAATTTTTTTCACGGCGGTATTCACTAAAATCTCTACTCCCTTAGATTGTAAATGATTTCTGATGTTCTCGGCAACCAAATAAACATTTTCTGTTCCCAGGTGTCTAACCGGATATTCAACGATTTCCAAATTAACTCTTTCGGCTCGTCTTTTTAGCTCCTTGATAAATCCTTGGTGACGAGATGCAGTTGGATCAAATAAAGAAGAATTGCTTGCACCAAAATTCATATAAAGCGAATCTACATATTTCATTAACTCTTTAAAACGAGATTCCCCGATAAAATCCTGAAGTTGTCCTCCAACCTTATAAGTTAAAGAAAGTTTTCCGTCGCTAAAGGTGCCGGCCCCTCCCCATCCAGAGGTTAGAACTCTTCTATCCTCAGGTTTTAAGGGAGGCCTAACCGGCCCTCTTTCAAGCACAAGTGTTTTTAGCTCCGGTTTGCTTTTGGCCAATTCTAAGGCGGTAAACATTCCGGCCGGACCCGAACCAATTATAATCGCATCGTATTCCTTAACCATTCCTTCCTCCTTCACTAGTGTAAAGTTTAATTCAAGATTATATATCCATACCTTAGCGAATCAAGCCCCGTAGAACAGCGAAGCTGTCTACGGGATTAGTCCCGCACCGTGCTTCGCTCTGGTGCGGGAGTTCTGCGAGCAAAGCGAGCAGGTTCTTATTGAGTTATTAAAGAGCCAGTTTTAGTTTAGGACTTTATTTATTTTTGTCAATAAAAAAGCCTGGCTTTAGCCAAACTCCTACATCATAAAAGGATTAGATATGTGCTTTTCTAATTCAAAATTATATGTTTATACATTAGCGAATCAAGAACCTGCGAGCGAAGCGAGCAGGTTCTTAAATGCGGAGCATTCAAGGTTCTGCCGAGCGTTAGCGAGGCAGGTTCTTATTTTTCTGAATAAAGCGAGGATTTTTTTATAATGATTTTATAAATGTTTTCAATGAAATCGCCGCCGGCATAACCGGCAATAAAACCTAAAGCCGGATTGAAAACGCCCTCTAAGGTTAGACCGGCTTCCTTTACGGCCATTGCGCATAATAATCCGATAATTCCCGAAAGAAAAGCCATGCCGAAAAAATAAGGCAAATTAAAACCAACATTCTTATATGAATACTGATGCTTAATAAAACCGACCAATCCCCTAACCACCCCTCCGCCGAATCCGGCAATTAATATATAAAAATACATAATTCAAGTTGTTTTTTTTGGTTATGAAGAACATTTGGTTATAATTTTATACCAATCTTGATAACAAAAAATTCCCTGAAAAATCAATCCCCCTAAAATTCCACAGGAAAAGTGAGCAAAAACCGCGGGAAAATTAAAGAGAGAAAGGAAAGCTAATGCTCCCGAACATGCTATCCAGTGATGAAGATGCAATCTATAATTACCAACATTAAAAATTATGGATTTTACTATTCCTGTCTGACCTTGTCGTTTTCCGGAAAAAAACTTTCCAGCCAGGTAACCAATAATCAGTCCAAAGAAAATTTCCAGAGAAATTAAAGCAATTGGAACAGTCAGAATAATTTTTTTCTTTAAACCAAATTTTTTAAACATATCACTCTTCTACGATTATACCTTTCAGCAGCCATGCTGCTCCACTAATTATGATAGCAAAAAAGTCAATTGAAAACAACCTGACCGTTATTTTTCTAAGTCTCAAAACAAAAATCAAGCCCCTGGGGTACGGTATGGCAAAATTGAGTTCAAATTGATTAAAAACAGGGACGGTAGGCCTCGAAGAGTTGCCCGAAGGCATAACCGGGGAATAGGTTCTCATACACCAACCCCAGATAAAAATTAAGGCATCATAAAGGTGCCTAATTTTCACCAGCGGGGGCGGTAGGCCTCGAACCTACAGTATGCCGGTTTTGGAGACCGGTGGTTTGCCAATTAACCGACGCCCCCCATAACCCGCCCTGAACGGAAAATTACAAATTACAAAATCCAAATCACAAATTTTTCACTATTACTCATTTTCATTTCTCCACTTCTTTATGGACCGTGGTTTCCTGCACCACTTACATCACTTCTTCAACTCAATACACGGATTTTTTAATAAAAGTGACAGTTCTTTGATGAAACTATATTTATTTTCTTAATTTTAAAAGTTTTCGTTTTTCAATGTTCTCCAGTATTCTGGGTGACGAATACGATTATTGATTGTTTTATTATTTCTGCCAATTTTTACTAGATGATTATTATCTTTTTTGTTATTCTGGTAAATAACTTCAATAACATCTCTTTGGTCAAACAAGGACGGTTTGTTTTTGCCGATTTTATCTTCAATAATCGGTAGAAAACCTTTATTAATTTCGTATCCAATTGAGTTCCTTTTTAATTTTCGGGCTATTCTTGAAGTAGTTCCGCTTCCTAAAAAAGGGTCAAGAACTGTCTCGTCAACAAAACTAAACATTTTTATAAGCCGTTGCGGTAATTCTTCTGGAAACATAGCAATATGTTTATCTTGCTTGGATCCTGCAAAATTCCAATGCCCTGTAAAATATTTCCGCCATTTTTTCTATTTTTACTAGACAGATTAAATATCTCTTGCTAGTATTTAAGCATGAGATATTATATCTTAACTACCGCAAAATTTGTAAACGAATGTATAAAATTTCAAGTTTACGGCTCAACTAATTCTAATTGGTTGGCTAATATTGAATTAGGCGATATCGTATTTATTTCTCAATTCAGCTCTAAATCACAAGATATTTATGGTCCTTTTAAGGTTTATAAAGCTTTATTTTATGATAAAAAGATTATTTACCCTAATCAGAAATATTTTTATCGGATTAAAATTAAACCATTGAATCTAAGAACAATAGAAGAAACAGATTTATATTTGCAGGGCATAAAAAATAAAGACTTAGATCTTTCTTTCCGGTTTATTAGTCTAATTCAGCAAAATAAACATTTACATTCCATTAGTATCACAAAAAATGAAGGAAAATTTTTACTAAACATTCTTACTAACTACGGAAAGGCAATTAAAGTAAATACTAATACAAGCAACTATTTACCTGATTCTAAACCTTCAGAAGTTAATTTGGAATTTTTAGAAAACAAAAATCGTTTATTCAAGAAACATGCTTTTTCTTCAGAAAGCGATTTAGAGTCATATATTATTTTATCCCTAAAGAATAAGAACAGTAATATATTTAAGAATTTTTCTGAAATACTAAATTACTACCCCGACAATAATCTTACCACTTCTATTATTTATAATCAATTCATTTTTGGCAACGCTTATCCTTCGGATATAGCAATTATAAATAGTACTAATGTAAATATTTTTGAATTAAAAAACAATCTATTTAGCAAATTATCACTTGAAATGATTAAAAAAGAATTTAAAAAATATTGTTATTATTCTTTATACTCCCCGAGGTTATTAAGCAAAAATACTAAACAAAGAATGAATTTTTTTATAGCTTTTCCGAAGAGCAAAGACCACAGCTTCGATAAAATACTTAAAAAAGAGTTCGGACTTATTATAAATTCTATAAATAAGTTTAGAGAAAATAATTTCGCAACTTTGGAATATTACATTGATAACAATAAATTAACTTTTGAGACATTGCAAGATGTCAAAAATTAACATTGCTTTAATTGACGCTAACCTCGAAGATGGCGCATCTTCCCCGCGAAGTTTCAAATAAGCCTTATTATGAATTCTTTCCTGAAAAACAACTGCACTTAAAGCACATTTAGCAAAAATATAATACAAAGCATCGTTATGATTAAATCCGTGTTTTAGAAGTAATCGGAAAAAATTATCAAAGGAATATAATTCATAAACCATATATGACCCTTCGGAGTTTTTTGGAAAATATTTCAAAAATTTCATAAAATTACCTCTTAAAATCTTAATTTTGAATTTATTTATAACGTTGCCATTTAATTTTTGTGGCTTGGTCTACTTCAATTCCTTTATCTGTCGGTTTTTTAGCGAGAATTAAATACTTAAACCCTCTCAAGAAAAAATTAAACTTTTGGGCCCGATAATGCCAAATTCGGGTATTGGAGCTTTGATTTCTTCTTGTAACGCAGATTAAATCTATGGGCTCAAATTTTACATTATCAACTAACATTTGATAGATTTTTAGTCCAACAGGGGTAAATTTTCTCTTTACCCATTGGTCGCCAATAAGCCATCCCATTACCTTGCCAGGTTTCAGAGTTCTGTAAATCTCTCCTGCAACCTTTTCTATATTATTTCAAAATTATCAACACCCCAACTACAACATTTTGGGCAACCAACGGGTTCGCCGATTTCTGCATCGCCCTTTCCCCCAACCCACCTTGGCACCGTGCCTAAATACTCGGGTTCTTTCTTATTTGAAGCTAAACAATAACCATAATCATTAAACTGAAATATCAATTTTTTACCCTGATAACCACAACTTTTACATTTATATTTTGGCATATTATATCTCCGTTAAAGAGATGTCATTTTCATCTCTATCAACCTTATATTTTATCAACCTGACTGGTTTTTCTTCAATAGATTTTCTTTTTTCGCGATAATTTAATACTGCCTCATCAAAGCTGAAACCAACTAAAATACTTTGTACCATTTCCGAATCTCCATCTGCGAGTTTTCTAATTAGCCAATTTTCGTATCTAATAATCTGTTTTAAGTTTTCTTCGGTTACTATATCAGTTTTTAACTCTATGCATGTAAATTTATGTAGAATTTCTACGGAATCAATAGGGGTTACGTGAGTCAAAAACAAATCCATTACTTTATTAAATGATGTCGGTACATAATTTATAAAATCTTTATAATCCCCAATCAGATTTTTTAATTTATTTTCACTAAAAGATTGCATAAACCAAGCATTTAAAAAACCTTCATATTTTATTCTTCCTCGATTATCACACTCTAAAGATAACGGGATAGATTCTGGTTTCTGGGGTTTGTATGGACTTTTGATTTTCTCTGCTGGTATGAATATAGGATTATTTCTTAATAGAAGCCTGATTATCTCTTTTCCTTCGTTAGTAGTAACGGTATATTGATTTTTCCTTGTTAGCGAACCTAAATCAAAAGTCCAGATTTTTCCTTTATCTCTTAAATCCAAAATGTCACTAAGAGCTACTGGCTTTTTAAATTTTCTTATTATCGGCTCAAAACAAAATCGAAAAGGATATTTTTGATCGGAATCGAGCCATACTTTTTCCTCGTCATAAAATGGGATACTATTTATTCTCCATAAACCATAAATTCCTACATTTTTTACATAAATAAAAACGAAATCGCCAGGTTTTACGCCCAATGTACAAGAAATAACTTCAGCATTAACCTTATCTGACGATGATTTTATAGCACCATAAACACCTTTTTTTATACAAATCTCAAAGTTTTCTTTGGTAGATAAAAGTATGTGATAACTCATAAATTATGGGTGACTAATTTTTCTAAATTCTTTCCCTTAAATGCTCGCCAAGATTGTTCGTGGTCATTATTGGGAGTTGGCGATTTCAACCAACCTTTTTTGTGTAATTCTTTGGCTTCTCTTAATAATTCTGAAACATGCCTAAAGGCATCTGTTTTGTATTGTTTTTTCTTTTCCTCGTAAAGTTTTATTAAGTGTTGAAAATCCATATTTTTAAGATTTATTTAATAAATCTTTAGCTAAATTTATAGGTTTTATTTTTTCCCTTCTTTGTGCACTGTATGTTTCCTGCACCACTTGCAGAACTTCTTCAATTCTAACTTTTTCTCCACTAATTTAGGTTTCTTAGTAAAGTAGTTAATTCTTTTACACCCCGAACACTGAAGTTTAATAAATGGTTTCTTTTTTACTGCCATGAGCCGAGAGCCGGATTTGAACCGGCGACCTACACATTACCAATGTGTTGCTCTAACCAACTGAGCTATCTCGGCAGAAATGTGGGTAGGGAGGGATTCGAACCCCCGTAGCCCGAAGGCATCTGGTTTACAGCCAGACCCGATTGGCCGCTCCGGCACCTACCCTTTATTTAAATAAAATTCGCATCCTAATTCAGGTATTTTTTATTTTAACATATTCAATTTATTTTTCAATGACTTTTCTGTGTTTTTTCCTCCATTCCTCAATTTTTTTGTGGTGACCGGATAGCAAAAGTTTTGGCACTTTCCATCGAATACCCTTTTTCGGCTCAAAGACTTCGGGTCTGGTGTATTGAGGATATTCAATAAATCCCCTTTCTTTGGTAATCCTTTCTTTTAAAAATTCGGGTTTCCCAATTACTCCCGGAATTAATCTGGCCACGGTTTCTATCAAAACCTGAGCCGGCAACTCCCCTCCCATTAAGTCATAATCTCCGATTGAAATTTGCTCATCAGCAATACATTTTGCCACTCTTTCATCCACTCCCTCATATCTACCGCAAATTAAGATAAGCTGATTAAGTCGACTAAGAGAATAAGCGATTTTTTGATTAAACTTCTTTCCCCTCGGCGTGAACAAAATTATTTTAGCTTTCGGCTTCGTAATTTTTAATTTTTCATTTTTAATTTTTAATTTAGTCAAAGTTGAGACCGCTCGAAAAACAGGCTCAACTTTGATAACCATTCCCAATCCTCCGCCAAAGGGCCGATCGTCAACAGTTTTATGTTTATCCGAAGTCCAATTCCTTAAATCATGAATATTAATTTTTATTAATTTCTTTTTTTGAGCACGGGCAATTAAACCCTCTGCCAAATAAGAGTTAAATATTTCTGGGAAGATGGTAATAATATCAAAACGAAGCATACTATTAATATATCCTATCAAAAATTATTTTTAAAACAAAATGCAATTACAAATAAAAATTCCTAAAAAACAAAACTGCGCTAAATATCCGGCGCAGCTTTGCTAAACCTACCTAGTCCCGCCTCTTCTCTGGAAGGGGCGGGATTTGGGCAGGTAAACGACAAGGATAGCGTTCTTTTACCAGTTTTAGAGTT
>Ga0210023_1002246_pt1 | contig 12881 bp, 11 predicted proteins | sample CryGeymeta201524_FD_183987 | JGI IMG/M metagenome (GOLD analysis project Ga0210023, IMG submission 183987) | Groundwater microbial communities from Crystal Geyser aquifers in Utah, USA - Crystal Geyser metaG 2015-24 (SPAdes) (version 2) | ecosystem: Environmental > Aquatic > Deep subsurface >... | reverse complement strand
AGCAAAAACAAAGCTTGCCCTGCGGGCGGCATGATGAACTGGGTGATTTTTGTGCTGGCCGGTTATTAGCTGCGAATCAACAAGCGACACTGCTAGCGTGGCAAAAAACCAACGGCCCCGGCTCGCTACGCTCACACGGGTTAAACGGTAACGGCGCTGCGCTGATTTTTCCGGCGCTGCTTTTCCTCCCCTCTTAAAGTAAGGGGGGATCGAGGGGGGTTATGCCCTTTTTTTGTGGGAGCGGCTTTCAGCCGCGAAAATCGCACCGGTGGTGGGTGAGGTTATGCTTTTCTTCGCGCCTTCGCACCTTCGTGTGAGATAAGGTTTTCGGTCTGCTTTTCCTCCCCTCTTAAGTTAAGGGGGGATCGAGGGGGGTTATGCCCTTTTTTTTGTGGGAGCGGCTTTCAGCCGCGAAAACTGGATGAATCTTCAGGCGGCCTATGAATTGCGCTGGATCTCGTATGAACACCCCAAAAATTGCCAGTGAATTCCAGCCTCGCACGGTTTGACTGCCGTTTTTCGGGAGGCCGTGAGGAAGGGCAAAATCTTGTTGCTTGATTGCGTTGTAATCATGGAATGTTTTAAGCTCGCAAAGGGCAGATATTTATATCATCTGGTGATATAGTCCATGGGTAAGTGTGCTACGGGAATAGAGACTCTTCTAGATTTACATGGTTCAGTGCTTGATCAAGGGAGGGGTTACTGGATCAAACTGGAAGCCTGGCGGGTAGAGGTTGGCAAGCATGTGCCGCATGGGATTCGTTACTCGCTGACCCTTCATGAACCTTATGGCAGGCGAATTCTCGGTTATGACAATGCTCATGCCGTAAAGCCGCCGAAAAAGTACAAGTATGCTGGTCGCATAGTGAGTTATGACCATGTGCATAGACATGCAACAGATAGAGGCGTGCCTTATGAATTCAAGGATGCGGAACAGCTTCTGACCGACTTTTTTGCTCATGTGGATCGTCTTTTGGCTGAGGTAAATAAATCATGAAACCTATCGCTATTGGTATAATGTCGCAGGAAAAAATTCGTGAACGAATTTTGGCTATTGCCCGCGGGGATTACAAACCCAAGCAGGGCGAGCCGAGGGTTTGGTTTACTTCTATGAAGTCGTTAGCTGAAGTGCTGAGTGATGATAACCGGGCTTTGCTGAGGGTGATCAAAGAGACGAAACCAGAATCTATATCGGCACTGGCAGAAGCGACGGGTCGTAAGCCAGGCAACCTGTCACGGACTTTGAAAAAAATGGAACACTACGGGTTGGTCGATCTGAAACGGGAAAAAAATTTGGTTCGCCCGCAGGTTAAATCGACGGAATTTCGTATTCATGCTGCTTGAGAGCTGTCAATGGGCGTGAAAACATGGGAAACATTCCTGAATAACTCACTAAAACAGGACAAAGCAAAATCAAAACCGCGGGGTTGCGCCCCCGTGCGGCGCCTGACTTTTTGTTCAGGTACCACAAAAAGTCAGCAAAAACAAAGCTTGCCCTGCGGGCGGCATGATGAACTGGGGGGCTTTTGTGCTGGCCGGTTATTGGCAGAATCGGCACCCGGTAGTCGGTTTGCTCTTCCTCCCCTTTTCATTTAAGCTACCCTCCCCCCGTGTCAGGCACGTGTGCCGTTTTAGCGGCGCGATAGTTGAGTTGTGGCGAAAATTTGCAAATTTATTTTATGCAGACGCAAAGGTTGTGGTGAATGCTTGTCTAGGTTATTATCCGACGCGTTTTTTGTCTGGTTCGATTAAGGGTGATTGTCTGGAATCACTGGTGATGCGTGGGGTGCCATCAATTATTTCTGATTACTCTAATGGTTGCTCTCATTTCCATGTTTGCTTTTTTAAGACCAGCCAACTTGTCTGGTGGAGATTGCGTATGTTTGTAACTTTTCGTCTGATTGTGAGCGCACTTGCCGTTACCAGCGGGTTGCTCTCCGGCTGTGTTTCTTACCCCGAATTACCCGCTGGTACTGCTCTTGAGGTGACTGGTTCGCCGATTCTGGACAGACGGGTTGTTTCAATCCCGGCTAAAAAATCAGGCGAAATACCCTCACCCGAATACCTGATCGGTCCCGGTGACGTGTTGTTTGTCAATGTTGCCGGGCGACCCGAATTGAGCAGCCCCGTGAACGCGGGCACATTACCGGGGAGCCGAGTTGACGGACTGGGCAATATTCACCTGCCACTGGTTGGTAGTGTCAAGGTCTCAGGTTACAGTCTTGAGCAGGTTGAAAATTTGCTGAAGCAGCAATTTACCGCATTTTTACGTGCCCCATGGGTGGTCGTAGAGGTTGCAGAATATAAAAGTAAACCGCTTTATCTTCTAGGCCAGTTCAAGGCGGCCGGGACTTATTATATGGATCGTCCTTTAACTCTGCTTCAGGCCTTGGCTCTTGGCGGCGGTTTGCTTGATACCGCCAATTTACGTAGTGCTCGACTGATCCGTGACAATCGGGCGCAACCCGTTGACATTTTTAATCTGGTTAAAAACGGGGGGATAGCGGAAAATGTCTGGATAGAGTCGGGTGATTCCATTTATGTTCCGGATGACAAGAATCAGAATGTTTTTGTCTTTGGGGCGGTTAAGAAACCAGGGCCGGTGCCGATGCCGAACGGACAACTCAGCCTGCCACAGGCTTTGGCGAGTGCTGGTCTGGATGAGGTTGGAACAAACTTGGAGCAGATAAGAATTATTCGTTCGGAATCAGTTACCCGTGGTGAGCTTCTCGTTATTGATTTTAAACAGGCTATGCGAGGTGAAAGTTTACCCTTCCAGCTTCAGGAAGGAGATATTGTTTACGCACCACGAAGCAGTATTGGTAACTGGAACCAGACGATTGCAGAGATTCTACCCTCTCTCCAGGCCGTTAGCGCGATCTTGCAGCCCTTTGTTCAGATAGAATTGTTGAAGAATTACAATTAATAAAAGCTGACACTGAACATGATGATTCAGAGGTTATGCTTCTACAGAGCAATGCTGTGACTTATATTATGCCGAAGGGTTGATATGCACGATAATTCATCTCCAATGCCGCCACATGTCGAAGAAATACATCTGCAAGACTATCTGCAGGTTTTATTTCGTCGCCGTTGGACTCTAGTGCTTGCGTTTATTTTTGTTTTTTCTGCGGTTACTTTTTACACCTTTTGGGTGACGCCGATCTATGAAGCGAAAGCAACCTTGCATGTTCGTGAAAATAAGGTAAAGGGGGGGGATCTGTTGGGAGACCTTGGTTTAAGTCAGGAGAACCCGATTGAAACCGAAATAGAAATCATTAAGTCCCGTACCAATCTTGAGCGGGTTGTCGATCGTCTGCATTTGAATTGGGTTGTTTCTAAAAATAAATCACATCTCGATTTTTCAATACTCGAATTTACCTCTACCGCGGAGGAACCTGTATATACCGTTTTGCTGACCGGCTCAGATACTTTCAACGTTCTTGATAGAAATGGCCGTCTGATCTCTGAAGGGCGCAGTGGTAGCCTGGTCAGCAAACCTGGTTTCAGCCTTGTCCTCAAAGGGCTGAACGGTAAAGCTGGGGATCAATTTGAACTGATTCTGGCTGATTTTAGCCAGACGGTGCACAATGTCAGATCACAAATCTCGGCACATGAGGTTGGTAGAAAAACCAACATTATTCAGGTTTCATATCAACAGACAGACCCCCAGCAGGTCCGTGATGTGGTTCAAGCTCTTTCACAGGTCTATCTGGAACGATCGATCAGCCTGAAGTCTGAGGAGGCCAGTAAGGCCGTCGAATTTATCGAACAGCAACTTGATGAAGTTCGTGGTTTTCTCAATTCAGCCGAACAAAGTCTGGAAGATTACAAGTACAAGACTGGTATTATTCAGCTTGATAGTTCCGCTCAATTGTTGGTTGAGCGTTTATCTGATTTTGAAAAAGAGTTGAACGCGCTTGATCTTCAATATCGCCAAATTGAATTTGCGGTGCAGGGGATAAAAGAAGCTCTCAAGCGTGGTGAAACATATATGCCAACTGTTATGGCTGGCGATCCGGTTGTTTCTTCCGTTTCACAAAAAATGGCTGAACTTGAAGTTGAAAAACGTGGTTTGCTGGTCGAAGTTACCACCGACCATCCTTTGATTCAGCGGATTCAGAAACAGATTGATGAATTGCAGTTGCAGCTTCTGACTCATTTTACGACGGCCCAGAAAACGCTCGTTGTTCAGATTAATGCATTACAGAAACAACTGCGTCAGGGTGAGAAAAAATTGCAAACTTTGCCCAAGGCCGAGCTCGAGCTGGCGCGTTTGTCCCGACTGGCTAAAGTTAATTCAAGTATGTATATATTCCTTCTTGAAAAGCATCAGGAGACACGCATCGCCAAAGCAGCGACTATCAGCAACATTACTATTATTGATCCTGCGATTATTCCTGATTTGCCGATCAAGCCGCAAAAGAAGAAGAATCTGCTGCTGGGATTGATTGTCGGGCTCATGTTGGGTGTCGGCCTGGCGTTTTTCCAAGAGTACCTTGATGATACGATCAAAGACAGTGACAGTGCCAAACGCCTCCTTGGGTTGCCAATTTTGAGTACAATTCCATTCATTGCTCCACAGAAAAATAAGAAAGACAGTGTCGGGGAAGAGGAGCGCAGAACACTGATATCTCACACTGATCCGCGGTCTCCAGCGTCTGAAGCTTTTAGAAGTCTGCGAACCAGCATTCATTTCTCGGGTGGCAAGGCAAAAAGTAAAATTGTTCTGATCACGAGTACCTTCCCGGGGGAAGGGAAGACAACTGTTGCCGCGAATCTGGCTCTTACCATGGCTCAGACGGGCAAGAAAGTCTTGCTGATTGGTTGTGACCTACGCAAGCCGACTCTGCACACGGTTTTTGAGGTTCCTCGTGTCCCAGGCTTGACAGAGTTGCTGATTGGCGACTGCGAGATTAATGCTACCGTGCATCATACCGGGTTCTTCCATCTTGACTTTATCAATGCCGGAACCATCCCTCCTAATCCTGCAGAATTGCTTGGCAGCAAGGAGATGGCGGGGCTGATTGAAAAAATGCAGGAAGAATATGACACTCTCCTCCTCGATGCGCCTCCGGTGCTGGCGGTTACCGATGCGCCGATACTTGCGGCGTTAGCTGATAAGGTTTTGGTTCTTGTTGAAGTTGGTGGTGTTCAGGTTAAGGCTGCCCAGCGGGCGGTTGAGATTTTACGTTCGGTGGGGGCACCAATAGCCGGGTTGATACTTAATGATAAAACAGCCAAGGGTGCAGATTATTACAGTTATTACAGTTATTATGGCAAACGATATTCAAATGATTATGTCTATGGTAGTGAATCTGTAGAATCTAAACGACCTGCAGGTCGTGGAGTCATTCGCCGTCTGTTCGGACGCAAAAGAAAATAGTTTCGTAACTGTTCAGCCCTTTTTTTTGTGGGAGCGGCTTTCAACCGCGAAAATCGCACAGGGATCGCAGAGGACGTTAATTTTTTGAATAAGTTTTGGGGCACAAAACAAAATCAAGACCGCGGGGTTGCGCCCCCGCACGGCGCCTGACTTTTTGTTCAAGCGCCACAAAAAGTCAGCAAAAAGGGCTTGCCCTGCGGGCGGCATGATGAACTGGGGGGCTTTTGTGCTGGCCGCTTGTTGCCCGCGAATCAACAACCAACGCTGCTAGCCAGACACGAAAACCAAAGGCCCCGGCTCGCTACGCTCACACGGGCTAAACGGTGACGGCGCTGCGTTGATTTTTCCGGTTATGGTTGAGCCCTTTTTTGTGGGAGCGGCTTTCAGCCGCGAAAATCGCACCTGAAGGGTATAATGAGGCAGAATAAAACAACAACCATTACCGACTGGCATTGCCATATTCTGCCTGGAATTGATGATGGCGCCAAGACTCTGGATGATGCCATTGCCATTGCTTCTATTTTGGTGGATAACGGTTTTTCTGAGGTTTATTGTACCCCGCATTGTATGAAGGGTGTTTTCGAAAATACTCCGGAAATTGTTCGGCAAGCCGTTATTGCATTACAGGCCGAATTGGACAAAGTTGAAATTCCTCTGAAGCTCCACGTGGGGATGGAGTATTTTCTCGATGAATTCTTTCCTCAGCAGTTAAATAACCCCCTGACCCTGGGGAATACGAATTATCTGCTGGTGGAAGCTCCCATTCGGGCCGATCCAAAGCGTATAAAGGATTTTCTTTTTACTATACGTCGTCGTGGTTGCACCCCACTTCTAGCCCACCCTGAGCGGTATGAATTCCTTGCCCCAGCCGCCCCCCCCCAAAGTTTTTTCAGGCGTTTCAAGCGTCGCCGGAAGGAAGAACATCAAATTGAACGCCTTGACCTCGTTCAGGAATTACTTGGGATGGGGTGTTTTTTCCAAGGGAACCTTGGCTCTTTTTCAGGTATTTACGGAACGGACGTAAAGATACAGGCCGAGTCTTTTTATCGGGCAGGGGCGTATACATGTTTCGGATCTGACGCCCATAATCCGACGCGACTGCCAAGGATTCTTGAACAGGGATTGTTGGCGACTGCTGATTGCCACGCAAGCACTTTGAAGGGTTAAGCATGCTGGTGAATGTCGCCTTTCCCGGAAAGCTGCCGACCGGTGCACCGTTTCTGTTTCTTAACCGACACTCGAGGCGGTGGCGGTGATTCACGACCAGCGGCGGGGAACCTGGGGTATTTTAGTGCCAGATGCTTGTCGGCTGCGCGTTAATAACTGATGCTGCTAGCCTGGCGAAAACCCAAAGGCCCCGGCTCGCTGCGCTCACACGGGCTAAACGGTGACGGTGCTGCGCTGATTTTCCCGGTTATGGTTATGCCCTTTTTTTTGTGGGAGCGGCTTTCAGCCGCGAAAATCTCGCCGGTGATGGGTGAGGTTATGCTTTCCTTCGCACCTGGTTCGTGTGCGACAAGGTTTTTCGGTTTGCCCTTCCTCCCCGCTTAAGTTAAGGGGGGATCGAGGGGGGTTATGCCCTTTTTTGTGGGAGCGGCTTTCAGCCGCGAAAATCGCGCAGATGATGGGTGAGGTTATGCTTTTCTTCGTGCCTTCATGTGAGACAAGGTTTTCGGGTCAAGGTCGCGGGGTTTCGCCCCCGGACGGCGCCTGGTTTTTTGTTCAGGCGCTGAAAATGCAAGCTTTACAAACAGGGGCCCCGCGAGGGGAACCCCTGCAGTTAGCGGACTGAATCTTTTCACGATATGCCGAGATGGCAAAAAGGGGCCATATTATGAATGAAAAGGACATGAAAGAACTTGAAGCTATGATGACGCGTGTCGTGGGGGTTTTTTCTGAGGACGTTCAACACACATTTGAACTTCTGGCTGAAGGGCATAAAATGCTCGCGGAGAAGCTTGATCGCGTTGAAGGGAGGCTTAGTGCTCAGATTGACAATGTTGATCAAAGATTAACTGTTGTGTCAGTTGGTTTGTCAGCTCACCGCGGCGATACCGAATCGCACTTGAACTGCTGGGGTGTGCGTGAAGAGAAATAACTCCATAAAACAGCACAAAGCAAGTTTTGTAATGGTTCAGCCCTTTTTTTTGTGGGAGCGGCTTTCAGCCGCGAAAATCGCGCAGATGATGGGTGAGGTTATGCTTTCCTGCGTGCCTTCGGGTGAGACGAGGTTTTCGGTCTGCCCTTCTTCCCCGCTTAAGTTAAGGGGGGACCGAGGGGGGTTATGCCCTTTTTTTTGTGGGAGCGGCTTTCAGCCGCGAAAATCGCACTGGGATCGCAGAGGACGTTAATTTGTTGAATAAGTTTTGGGGCACAAAGCAAGATCAAGACCGCGGGGTTGCGCCCCCGCGCGGCGCCTGACTTTTTGTTCAGGCGCCACAAAAAGTCAGCAAAAACGGGCTTGCCCTGCGGGCGGCATGATGAACTTGGTGATTTTTGTGCTGGCCGGTTATTAGTTGCGAATCAACAACCAACGCTGCTAGCCTGACACGAAAACCAAAGGCCCCGGCTCGCTGCGCTCACACGGGCTAAACGGTAACGGCGCTGCACTCTATTTTTCCGGCACTGCTTTCCCTTCCCCTCTTAAGTTAAGGGGGGATCGAGGGGGGTTATGCCCTTTTCTTGTGCCTTGTGGGAGCGGCTTTCAGCCGCGAAAATCGCACTGGGATCGCAGAGGACGTTAATTTGTTGAATAAGTTTTGGGGCACAAAGCAAAATCAAGACCGCGGGGTTGCGCCCCCGCGCGGCGCCTGACTTTTTGTTCAAGCGCCACAAAAAGTCAGCAAAAACAAAGCTTGCCCTGCGGGCGGCATGACGAACTGGGTGGCTTTATTGCTGGACGCTTGTTGCCCGCGAATCAACAACCAACGCTGCTAGCCAGACACGAAAACCAAAGGCCCCGGCTCGCTGCGCTCACACGGGCTAAACGGTAACGGCGCTGCACTCTATTTTTCCGGCACTGCTTTCCCTTCCCGCTTAAGTTAAGGGGGGATCGAGGGGGGTTATGTGCTTTTCTTGTGGGAGCGGCTTTCAGCCGCGAAAATTGCGCAGATGATGGGTGAGGTTATGCTTTCCTGCGTGCCTTCGGGTGAGACGAGGTTTTCGGTTGGGTTCGTTTAAATGATCAACTGGACAAAGGGGATAAGATGCGGGTTTATGTTGCGGGACACCATGGTATGGTGGGTTCGGCGCTGGTGCGCCAGTTGCGGCAGCAACCGGGGGTGGAGCTGGTGCTGCGGTCACGCGAAGAGCTGGATTTGACCGATCAGGCGGCGGTGCGCCGGCTGTTTGCGACGGAAAAGATCGATCAGGTTTATCTGGCGGCGGCCAAGGTGGGGGGCATTTACGCCAACAATAGCTACCCGGCCGAATTCATCTTCAGCAACCTGGCGATTGAGGTGAATATTGTCGATACTGCCTGGCGCGCTGGAGTCGAAAAATTGCTGTTTCTGGGATCTTCGTGTATCTATCCGCGCATGGCGGCCCAGCCCATGGCGGAAGAAGCCTTGCTGACCGGCTATTTGGAGCCGACCAATGAGCCTTACGCGGTGGCCAAAATCGCCGGAATCAAGCTGTGCGAGTCGTATAATCGCCAGTATGGCACCGACTACCGCAGTGTGATGCCCACCAATCTTTACGGGCAGAATGATAATTTTCATCCGCAGAACAGCCACGTGATCCCGGCCTTGATGCGGCGTTTCCACGAAGCGACTCAGGCAAAGGATCCCAAGGTTGTGGTCTGGGGGTCGGGCAATCCCCTGCGTGAATTTCTGCATGTCGACGACATGGCGGCGGCGAGTATTCATGTGATGAATCTGGATCTTTGCGCCTATCAGGCGCAGACCACCCCCACCTGCTCGCATATCAACGTCGGCACCGGCGTCGATTGCAGCATCCGCGAACTGGCCGAAACTATGGCCGCGGTGGTTGGATATCGCGGTCAAATTGAATTCGATGCCGACAAACCCGACGGCCCGCCACGCAAACTTTTACAGGTGGAGCGTTTGAAAAAACTCGGCTGGCAAGCCAGTATCCCCTTAAAAGAAGGCCTGGCCCAGACCTACGCCTGGTTTCTGACCTCGGAAGATCTGCGGGTTGAGCGGGGTTGAAGGCCGTGAGGGGTGAGGCGGTTCTGGGTCAAAGGCCATGGGACGCTGATTTACGCTGAAAAGGCGGGTTTAAATCTACGTCAAAATCTGCCTTGCGCAAAGCCGCAAAGAGGATCAAAACCGAAAATCGCTTTTGGGTTTAAAAACACTTTTTGGCGTCTTGAGCGAGCGTAGCGAACGGGCATGAGATAGATTTTATTCCAAGGCTGTCTGCCTTAGGTTAAACGCCCCCTTCGCCCCTGGCCCTCCTTCACCCTCGAAGAAGTTAATGTGACGTAGAAATACACCCTGCGAATCTATAAGGCTGATGATCAGGGGCGAAACTCTCTGTAGCCGGTGAGATTAGCCATTGACCTCAATGTAGACCGGTGCTACACATAAAGTCATAAAAAGAATGACTTTGTGTGGATCCGACTGATGCAACCAATGAAAGAACTGACGCAACTTCTGGAGCGCCTGGCCAACGCAGAAAACTACCTCTTTGCACTGGATGATCTGCGTTGCGCTTTACCTGATGCCGCCCCTGGAGCCTTCAAGGCTTTAGTGAGCAGGGCACAGCAGGCTGGAGTGTTGCAACGGGTTTGCAAGGGGATCTATCTTTATCCCCGGGTGCCTTATCGGCCCGGGCTGGTGCTGTTTCATGCCGCAGCAAAGCTGCGGGCTGATGCCTTTAATTATCTGAGCCTCGAAACTGTGCTGAGTGATGCCGGTATCATTTCACAGATCCCGCTGAACTGGATTACGCTGATGTCGTCGGGGCGCAGCCATATCGTCAACTGCGGGGATTTTGGTCATATTGAATTCATCCATACCAGGCGCAGCTCGGCGAACGTTGCTGCCCAACTGAGCTATGATGCTGACTGTCGCCTCTGGAGGGCCTCAGTGGCGCTGGCCTTGCAAGATATGAAACTGACCCGTCGCAGTACCGACCTGGTCGACTGGAGCCTGGCTGATGAACGTGTTTGACCAACTCGTCAATGAGGCGCTGCGCAGCGTACCGCAGTTTGCTCCTTTGCGCGTGGCGGTCGAAAAAGAGCTGCTGCATCACGATATTTTGCGTGAAATGAGCCGTGCCGGTTATCTGCAGAAGCTGACCTTTATGGGTGGCACCTGCTTGCGGGCCTGCTATGGATCACAGCGCCTGAGTGAGGATCTTGATTTTACCGGCGGGATCGATTTTGCCAGACAGACCCTTGCGGATCTCGGTAAGGTTCTGGTGGAGCGTCTTGAGGTGAAATACGGTTTGCCGGTCGAGGTGAGTGAGCCGTGTCGTGAAGAGGGCAATGTCGATACCTGGAAACTGCGGGTTGTGACGCGGCCCGAGCACAACCACTTGCCGTCACAGCGCATCAATATCGATATTTGCGCGTTGCCCAGTCATGATCGACGTCCCATGATGCTGCGAAATCATTATGCCGTCGACATGGGCACCTCAGGGTTGATTGTGCAAGCGGAGAGTCGTGAAGAGATTTTCGCTGACAAACTGGTCGCCTTCGCATTACGACCAAATCGAATCAAGCATCGTGATCTGTGGGATATTGTCTGGCTGAATCAACAGGGAGTTGCCATGCCTGCGGAGTTGGCGCTGCGCAAGGTTGCCGATCGTCGACTGGATCGGATTGAGTTTCTTCACCGGTTGCAGCAGCGTCTAACACTTTTGCAATCGGATCCTGCCTGCCGTAAGGATTTTTTGCAGGAAATGTGTCGTTTTCTGCCGCCGGCATTTATTGCTGAAACGCTGGAACAACCAGACTTCTGGTCGTTTCTTGTGACTCTGGTTACGGATCAATGCGAACAGGTTTGTGCGCCCGGAAATGCTCAATAACGATCTTGCCGTTAATTCAAAATCCAGAATTCCGAATCAAATCCCCGCCGGGCGGCTACGGCACGCCGTGCCTCTACAGGGGCGCACAACTTCTGGGGTCCGGCTTCCAAGATGCTAAGGTTGGTTGTCCCATGCCAAATCTACGTCAAAAACTGTCTTGCGCAAAGCCGCAACGCACGCAGAGAAAGTCAAAGGCGATTCAAACGGGATGAAGGCGATACCGGGGATAAGGACTTGAAGTAAAATCTCTTTGCTTTTGTTTTAAAAGCAGCGTTGGTTGGTGTTTGACGTGAGGGGATGTACATGATATATTGTACAACACGCTCAGCTTCTGCAGGAGGTCAACATGAGGTCTTTATCTGTATCTTCAGCTCGTAGCCAGTTGCCGTCCCTTCTCGATGATGTTTTGATAAAGCATGAAACCATTATTATTAGTCGTAATGGAGCGCCTGTTGCGCAACTGACACCTCTTCCGCCCGATACTTTTCCGAATAAAAACAAGGTCTATCCCCTGCGGAGTATTGCGATCTCCATTGCGGATGATTTTGATGAGCCAGCTCCGGAATTGTGGGGGGCGCTGGAATTATGATTGTGCTTGATACGCATGTCTGGCTTTGGTGGTTGCATGATCCTGCCAAGCTGTCTTCGGCTGCTGTTGAGCTGGTGGAACAAGAGCAAGAATCAGGTGCGCTGATCCTCTCTGCGATCTCCATCTGGGAGGTGGCAGTTAAGGTTCAATCCGGCAAGCTCGCTTTACCCATGGAGATATCCCGGTGGTATGAATTGGCAAGAAGTTATCCAGCAACAGTAATTGAACCGCTTTCTCCCGTCGATGCCATCGCCAGCACTCAACTTCCGGGTGATTTTCATAAAGACCCCGCAGATAGAATGATTATCTCTCTCGCGCGGCGATTATCTGTGCCGCTTATTACCTGTGATCGAAAAATTCTGGAGTACAAACATGTCTTGACTGTTTGGTGAATACGGCAGGGCGTCCATGTTGCTAAAGAAACGTTAGGAGAACACTGATAAAAAAGGATAGGCCAGTCAATGGAGGTTTAACCGGGATGAAGGCGATACCGGGGATGAGCCTTGAAACCGGGGTTGCAGGGATTATTGTAGGCCCGTAGGGGAGTCCCTTGCGGGCTCCCGGATTTTGATCTATCCCTTTTATCCCCTTTAACCCTGTAGAAAGAAAAAATTAAATTTTTAAGTTTTAAAATCAGCGTTCATCCGCTTTAATCAGGGTCCAGAGGACTTTGATTCAAAAGCAATGGGACGCTGATTTTCGCTGAAAAGCATGATTTATGACCAGGTCACCGCGAGGGGCACCCCAACGAACATTTCCCGGAGGGAACTTATGACAACCATTGAACAGATCATCAACCAACAACGAAAAATTGCCGTGGTCGGCCTGGGGTATGTGGGTTTGCCCCTGGCGGCGGCTTTTGGGCGTAAGCTTGCGGTGCTGGGGTTTGATATTCATCAGGGCAAAATCGAA
>Ga0210023_1002238_pt1 | contig 12917 bp, 14 predicted proteins | sample CryGeymeta201524_FD_183987 | JGI IMG/M metagenome (GOLD analysis project Ga0210023, IMG submission 183987) | Groundwater microbial communities from Crystal Geyser aquifers in Utah, USA - Crystal Geyser metaG 2015-24 (SPAdes) (version 2) | ecosystem: Environmental > Aquatic > Deep subsurface >... | reverse complement strand
AAACTTCTTGATTACGGTGATTAAAGATAAAAATCACTGTAATCTCCTTTATAATCACTGTAATCATATGGTATTTCAGGATAACTTAACTCTTACTATCTATGATTCAGATAAGGAATCTGGTGGTTTCTTTTGAGAAAAAAAAAGTTTTAGACCATTTAAATCTGGAGGTAAAGAAGGGAGAAAGTTTGGTGGTTATTGGCTCTACCGGATGCGGCAAAACTGTTCTCTTAAAATCTATTTTGGGGTTTATAAAACCTGATGAGGGTGAGATTTTGATTGACGAGAGCAAAATTACTGAACTGACCGAAGAAAGATTGACTGAATTTCGTAAGAGATTTGGCGTTGTTTTCCAGAGTAATGCGCTTTTTGACTCGCTTTCAGTTGGCGAAAATATTGCCTTCTATCTTAGAGAACATACCAGACTAAAGGAGAAGGATATTAGGAGAAAGGTCGCGGAAATTTTAAAAATGGTAGGCTTGGAGGGAATTGAAGAATTAAGACCCAGCCAGCTTTCAGGAGGAATGCAAAAAAGAGTTGCTTTTGCCCGAGCATTAATCAGCAATCCCGAAATTGTTCTTTATGACGAACCAACAACCGGTTTAGACCCTATTATGGCAAATACAGTAAATGAACTCATTCTTTCTCTTCATCACAGATTTTCCATAACTTCAATTACTGCCACCCATGACCGAAAATTAGCTTACAGAATTGCTGATCGCATTGCTATGTTACATCAGGCTCAAATTATTGGCCCTTTCTCTCTTTTAGAGATTCAAAAAACAGATAACCCAATTATTAAGGAATTTCTTAAATTATGAAAAATAAAGGATTAGAATTAAAAGTGGGGATATTTCTTCTCTTAGGATTTGTTGCTCTGGGAGCATTTATTTTTTCCAAAGGTCTTCTTGTTTTGAGAAAAGAAGGCTATGAAATTAAGGTTGCTTTCAGCTTTGTTTCCGGACTTGAGCCGGGAGCCCCGGTGAGAGTGAGCGGAGTGCGAGTGGGTGAGGTGAAAGGGATGGAGATAATATATCAAGAAAAGCCAAAGGTAATCGTAACCCTTTGGTTAAATGAGAAGGTCAAACTTAGAAGAGGTTCTCAGATTCTGATTAGAAGTATTGGCCTTATTGGAGATAGATATGTGGAAATTATGCCTACTTCTTTTACGGATACCCCGTTAATTGGAGATAAAGATTTTATTCAGGGAATTGATCCCATTCCTATGGAGAGATTGGTTAATTTAGGAGAGGATATGATTAGGGATGTTAGCCAGGTTCTCTCCGCAGCCAATGAGATTTTATCTGATAAGGAAATGAAGATATCCTTAAATAAAATCTTTAAGGACTTTTTGGCTCTTACCAAAGGAGGAAACGAATTAATTTCTAAGATAGATAGTTTAGTGGGAAAGACAGAGGGTTCGGTTACTGCTTTTAAAAACCTTTTAGAAACCAATAAGGAAAATTTACAAGCGACCGTTGCTAATAGTAAACAAGTCACAGTTAATTTAAAAGAGAGTACGGAAAAAATCAACAAATTTTTAAAAATAGCAGAGGAGGGAAAATCAACTTTCGGCAAGTTAGTCAAAGACGAAAAGCTTTATTCGGATTTGAGGTCGGTATTAGCAGAAATAGAAACTTCTGCTCTAAGTTTTCGCCAGTCTGCTAAAGAGTTTAATGTTACTCTTTCCAAGATAGCCAGCGAGAAGGGCACCATCGGCAAACTTATCTCTTCTGACGAGTTACATCAAGAAGCTCTTTCTTTGTTAAAGGAAATTAGAGAGCATCCCTGGAGGTTGTTGAGAACGCCAAAAGGAGAGAAATAGGGTCGAAAAGAGATAACTGGAATTTGTTCGCTCGGGCTTTTTTATTCCTCGGCACTATCGTGCTCTGGGCCATAACCGCCCACTCGTTCACAAACCCAGTCATCTCTTGTGGTTAGGGGGGAGAGAAAGAAAAAAGGAGGAGACCAAATGTATATTATGAACCACGAATTAACACGAATAAAGAATAGTCATTGCGAGCGAAAGCGAAGCAATCTTAAAGAAGCGAGGGATTGCCACGGGACTTTGTCCCTCGCAATGACAATTGCACTGTCATCTGCGTTAATCTGCGGAAATCTGCGTCCCGATATTTGTGTCTAAAAAGGAGGAGAAGATAATATGAGTTTTAATTTATTTCGAATTGGTTTTATAATTCTTTCTGCTGTTGGCGGCTACTTTCTTGCTTCAAAAAATTCTATCAGTGGAGCCTTGGTTGGTTTCGGGGGTTCTGTTATCATTGTCGGGATGGAAATGCTTTTGCAAAAAATTTCGGTAAAGCGGCTACTTCTGGCAGCATTAGGTTTAATTAGCGGGTTGGTTACGGCCATTTTGCTCAGTAACTTCATTCTGCTCATTCCTGTGGAAAAGATGGTTGAACTTTATATTAGATTCGGTCTCTATTTTGCTTTTTGTTATTTAGGGGTGATGATTGCAGTCCGACAAGCCAAGGAAGTTGGCTTTCTTTTTCCGTATTTAAGTGAGAAAAAGCAAGAGGGGAAGGGAATTTTAATTATTGATTCCAGTGTGATTATAGATGGCCGATTATACGATATCTGTAAAATTGGTTTTTTACCTTACACCTTGATAGTGCCGAATTTTATTATCCAGGAACTACAGACGATTGCCGATTCTAGCAATGACTTGAAGCGGCAAAAAGGCCGCCGGGGATTGGAAATGCTTAATAAAATGCGGAAAGATTCTTCCTTAAACGTGAGAGTTCATGAAATAGGTTTTCCGGAGTTGATTGAAACGGACAGTAAATTGGTAAAGTTAGCCCTGGCAATGAATGGCAAGATTCTAACCAATGACTATAATCTTGCCAAAGTGGCTGAGGTGCAGAATGTCGAAGTGCTTAACCTTAATAACTTAGCCACGCTTTTGAAGCCGAAGTTATTGGCCGGGGAGACTTTTCGCCTGAAAATTATACGAGAGGGGAAAGAAGAAACCCAGGGTGTTGGTTATCTTGAGGATGGAACAATGGTTGTGGTGGAGAATGGCAAGGAAGCGGTCGGGAAAACTGTGGACATAATTATTAATTCCACAATCCAGACGGTAAGCGGAAGAATGATTTTTGCTGAATTAAAATAGAATAAATTTTAAAACATTTACCACGAAAGCACGAAATATAGAAAACACGAAAGAAAAAATAAATATTCACCACAGAGTCACGGAGACACAGAGTTCACCAAGAATTATAAATAAATTTTTTCTTGGAGTGCTTTGAGTCTTGGTGCCTTTGTGGTAAAATTTTATTTGTGGTTAAAGATGTTGTAGTTTTTCGTGTTCTTGTTGGTAATCTTTGTTTTTTATTCGTGTTAATTCGTGGTTATTTTGTCACCTGATTATCCCTTTTAAATATTCAACATCCTTTCAGGGACAAAGTCCCGTGGCAATCCCTCGCTTCTTTAAGATTGCTTCGCTTTCGCTCGCAGTGACTATTCTTTATTCGTGTTAATTCGTGGTTCATAATATCTTTACTATCCACATAATCAAGGGCAAAAGCGGAAGCAAAAGCAAGGTAGTCCAAATCCAGATACTATTGGCTAAATTCTTGTTAAGCCCATAAAGATTGGCGGCAATCACCGACCAGATAGCCGCGGGCATAATTGCCTGGATAAAGACCACCTTCAGAGGCAATCCTCCTAAAATGTGGTGGTAGCCAAAGAGCAATCCAAAACCAATCCCCACTAAAGGGACATAAATAAATTTAATCAAGGAGATAAAAGTAATCTCCCGGGGAAACCCTTTCATTTTCTTTAATCTTAACCCCAGACCGATAGCAAACATATAGACAAAAATGGCCAAAGCAACTAAAACCTTATTCAAAACACCAAAGAATTCTGGTCTGGGATAGCGTAAAAGGTTAAGGCTTGCTCCAAGCCCTATTCCCAAAAGGGGCATAATCCTGACCCTATCGCTAAAAAATTCTTTTAAACTGTGCCTGATGCTTATCCTTTCTTCCTGACCATACCGGGCGGCTAAAGAAAATCCGACAGTAAAGAAATAGGGAGCGAAAAAGATGATATAAAGCCAGGCTAGAGCAAAAGCCTCTTCTCCCAGGAGAATGAAGCAAAGAGGCGCGCCAATATAGCCGCCATTGGAGAAAAGAGCTCCTAGAACGTAACTTCCTTTTCTCTTTCTATCAAGGCGGAGAATTCTTGCGGAAGGTAAGGCGGGAATAAAAGTAGCGGTGACGATAAGGGCTCCCACTAAAGGCAGAGTCAGTATTTTTAAATCAGAGAGGTCCAGAATCCAGAAAGCAAAGCAACCAATAAGGGGTTCCAAACCGCAGATAGCTCTTCGCATTAAAATTGAACTTTTATCTTCCGAGCACCAATTCTTTATTCTGAAGAGCCAGCCAATTATCAAGGAACCGTAAATAAGAAAAAGAGAGAAAATTACTTTATTTATCATTATGTGGCGAACCTGAAAGGTTCGCACTGTAGTGCGAGGCTTTTAGCCTCGCTAATTTAATACCATAGGAATTTCCTTTTTCTAACCACGAATTAACGCGAATTACTCTAATTCGTAAAATTCGATAAATTCGTGGTTTTATAACTTGCCTGCTCCTATCACCTTTACCTCTTCATAGATAACCTTAAGAGGAATTTTTAGTTTTGCCGCTGTGTTCTTGCAGTCTTCATATTCCGGAGAGATACTCATCACTTCTTCCTGGTAATAGCCTACCTTGCACCGAATTTCTCCATACCTTGTTTTTATCTTTCTTATCCGGCGTTCAAGAACAATCCTTTTTTCTTCCCTGATTCTGATGCCAAAGGTTGTTGTTTCGGCAAATATTGTTCTAATGAGATTGTTAGTTTTTTCTTTCTTAGCGAGCACGGTCAATTTATAGCCCGGTCTTTGTTTCTTCATCAGAAGAGGGGTGAGCGTCACATCAAGAGCGCCTGCCTGGAATAACCTGGCAAAAAGATTTTCAAAGAATAAAGGGTTTAAGTCATCCAGGCTTGTCTCCAGAATAGTAACCGTCTCTTTACCCATCACTCTACTTTTCTGCTGATACCGCTTCTGGCAAGGTCAACTTTCACTCTCTCGGCAATCTCCAGAGTGATGATGTTTCCTTTAATCTTGCTGATTTTGCCAAAAATTCCACCAATGGTAACCACTCTATCTCCTTCTCTCAGATTTTCCAGCATCATCTGATGTTTCTTCTGCTTTTTCTGTCCGGGCAGAATAAGCAAAACATAAAAGATGAAGAAAATAATGATTAAAGGAAAAAGACTAACTAAAGCATTTACCGGTTTAGTTTCCATATTCTTCTCCTTATTTGGACGCAGATAACATCAGGATAAAATCATTCTATAGTCATTGCGAGCGTAGGTCCCTCGCTTGTCATTGCGAGCGAAAGCGAAGCAATCTCGCTCGGGATAAACTCCGTAATCTCAAAGAAGCGAGAGATTGCCACGTCCGCCCAAGATAACATGGCGGACTCGCAATGACAGTTGTGCTGTTATCTGCGTGTATCTGCGTCCCGTTTTGTCTTTTATTCAGCGGTGGGAAGAGGATTTGGCGCTCTTCAAATCCTCTTCAAGATTTTTCAGCGGTGGGAAGAGGATTTGAACCTCTGGTCCGCTGAAAACGGACACTGGTTTTCAGGACCAGCGCCATAAACCGCTCGGCCATCCCACCATTCATATAGTAGCGGTGCGATTTATCGCACGAAATAGTCGGATAAATTGCGCTACTATACTCTCTGCTTACTTTAGTAACAATATGCGGGAGGATTAACTCCCTTGATATTCTGACAGCAACTCCAACCGCTACAGCCCCTCGCTAATTTAAATGCATAGGAATTTCCTTTTTCTAACCACGAATTAACGCGAATTACTCTAATTCGTAAAATTCGATAAATTCGTGGTTTTATAACTTGAATAATTATATTCTTTTCTTAACCTTTTGGTCAATTAGGCCCGGGGGAAGGCTTTCCGATAAATCTTTTTAAGCCGGGAAGTGGTTAAGTGAGTATAGATTTGGGTAGTAGCGAGATTGCGATGCCCCAGCATTTCCTGGATTGCTCTTAAGTCCGCGCCCCGGTTAAGGAGATGCGTGGCAAAAGAATGTCTCAATGTATGCGGGCTAATGGGCTCTCTTAATCCTATTTTTTCCCCATATTTTTTGAGGATTTTATAGATGCCGGCTGTAGAAAGTTTGCTCCCAAACCTATTTAAGAAAAGCGCTCCTTTTTTAGATTTCCCGGAACGGGAGTCGCCACTAAAATCTCGGCGACCCTGGATAGATCCGCCGATGTGTAATGGCGGAAGGTAATTCCTGATTGCCTGCAATGCTTTCTCCCCAACCGGGACAATCCTTTCAATTCTACCTTTTCCCTTTATTTTAAGAGAACCGCCGATGAAGTCTATATCGGAAAGTTTCAAATTTGCCAATTCGGATAATCTTATTCCGGTCCCATATAAAATTTCCAGGATTGCCTTGTCTCTGAGACCGGAAAGACAACTGCTCGGAGCGCCTAATAATTTGATGATTTCGTTTTCATCAAGGAATTTTGGCAATCTTTTCCCGACTTTTGGCGTTTCTATGCTTATGGCAGGATTATTCTTGCAGATTTTTCGCAGAATCAGGAATTTAAAAAGAGCGCGAATCGTGGCAAATTTTCGTTGGATGGTTTTATTTTGCGAACTGTTTCCCAGAAAGAGTAGATACTCGCGCAGTAGTTTATGGTCAACTTTTTTTATCCTTATCTTCTGTTGGTCGATAAATTTTTCAAATTGGGAAAGGTCGCTTTGGTAAGCTCTTAAGGTGTGGGGTGAAAGATTTCTTTCTACCTGAAGGTAGGTTAAAAAATCCTTGATATATTTCTGCATTATTTTCCAAACTTATTAAAAATTCCCTTTATTGACTCTTCTGCTTTTGTAAGGATACAAAACATTTAGCTCAATAAATTGAGCAACTACAAGAACTTAGCCCCCTCACCTCCATCCTCTCCCCTTGGGGGAGAGGAAACATAGATGAGGGGGAACTTTGAAATTCCATACAATAAATTAATTGGGACGCAGAGTTGCTGTCAGTAATTTCAGGGAAGTTAATCTTCCCGCATAGTTGCTGTCAGTAGTTTCCTACGAAGCTACTCTGCTCGCATATTACTACTGAAGTAAGCAGATAGATTAGTAGCGCAATTCCCTACTGAAGAGAGATGATAGTCCAGTAGCGGAATTTCCGCAGATACACGCAGATTAAAAGCATAGAATGTAGTGGCAGAGTTTACTCTGCTATTATAAATAGTGCGATGAATCGCACCGCTACCTTCTCGAGTCCTTAATTCTTATTCCTGTTTCCTGATTTTATCCTGAAGTTATTCTAGCGTCCAAAAAAGGAAATTCCTAGGCAATTTAAATTAGCCGTTTTTAGGAGCAGACTCAATAACCATAATTTTCAGTGCCAAATTAAAATGGCCGCAATTATTGTCAGAAGAATCTTTAGACCGCGTTTCTTTCTTTTCGTCAATAGATTTTCCCCTTGGGTACCTGGTCTTTGATTGTATCCAGAATATTAACGATAAACTTTCCAATCAGGGGAATCGTCACCATTTTCTTGAGAAGAAGGAGGGTGATGGCAACAACAATTGCCCCCAAAATTGTGAATCCAATTGCCATTCCTAATCCTCTGATTACACCTGCGAAGAAATTATGGAAAAAAAGTTTACGGGGACTTTTTAAGAACTCTACCAACTCTGTGAATTCTGAGGCAGTTCTTTTCTTCAGCCGCTTGGTAATGTCCTTGATCGTTGCCTCCGATTTCTCCTCTTTTTTCTCTTCTTCAGCCATTTAAATTTTTCCTTTTGTAGAAGGGATGGTGTTTTTGGCTCGCGGGTCAATTTTGGTTGCCGCATCAAGCGCTTTACCCAGTCCTTTGAAGATTGCCTCAATAATGTGATGAAGATTTTCTCCGGAGATAAGGTTAATGTGGAGAGTAATGCCAGATTGATTAACGAAACCTTTAAGAAATTCTTTAAGCAATTCAATATCAAATGCTCCTTTTCTTCTTTTTTTGGGCATTTTCAAGGAGAGAAATGGCCTTCCCGAAATATCCAGGGATATTGCCACCAGCACTTCATCCATCGGCAGGAGAGTAAAACCATAGCGGCAAATTCCTTTTTTATCGCCGAGCGCCTTCTTCAGTGCTTCGCCCAAACAAATACCTAAATCTTCGGTGAGATGATGAGGGTCAACCTCTACATCGCCAGTGGCGATAATCCGTAAATTGAAAAAGCCATGTTTAGCCAAAAGAACCAACATATGGTTTAAAAAGGGAAGGGGGCTTTTTATTTTACTGAGCCCTTCGCCATCAAGTTCCCAAGAAAGAGAAATTTTTGTTTCTGAGGTTTGTCTTTCAATTCTTGCTTTTCGTTTTTTCATTTTCCTCCTTAGTGGTCTATTTCATAAATTGTGTTACGTATTTTATGCTATGCATAGACATTCGCCAAAGATTCAGTGGCGGATTGGAGCATTACCGGTTGATATTGATCAATGATATGGTCACTAACAAGTTTAATTCTTTCTTTAAGGTCTTTACGAGTAAATTTCCAATTAAAAGAACGAGCAATCTCTTGATATCGGGTTTGAAAATCCAGCAGACGTTTTTCTACCGCTTGAAGGTTTGGAAAATCATTGGGCGTCAGAACCTTTCTCTGGATAATAGAAAAATAGATTTCAATCTGGTTAAGCCAACTGGCATGGGTGGGTAAATGAACAGCAATAGCATTTGGCCATTTCTCTTGGAGACGAGCAACGAAGGGTTTTCCTCGATGAGAAGAACCATTGTCTATAATCCAAAAGACTCTATTGGCTGTTTTATAGGGTGGCTGTGACATTACCTGCTTCACCAGTTGATTGAATGGTTTAATTCCAGTCTTGGCTTCACAGCGACCAAAAATTCTTGCTCTGTGAACATCCCAGGCAGCAAGATAAGCCCATGCACCACCACGAATATACTCGTGTTCCACTCTCATTGGTTCTCCCAAAGAGGGAGGGGAAGTTAAATGTTTGCGAATTCTGGCCTGGATACTGGTTTTCTCATCAGCAGAGATGACGTAATCATTTTCTCCCAGGGATTGGCCTTCCCATTGCTTGACATAGAGATCAAGCACATTACCAGCTTTTTCAATGAATTTCGGGTCTCTGGGATAGATCCAGGATCTATGAAACCAGGGGCGAATAGCGTCTTCATGCAACCATCGCCAGACACTGGAATCGCTCACTGAAGGAACAATGGCTTCTGAAATTACTTCTCGGACAATTTCAGTGATAGAAAACCGGCTTAGGGGGATACCGCGCTCTGCCGGAAGTTGGCAGGCGAGTGCTTTTATTTGTGCTATCTCTTCAGAGGGAAAAAAAGAATGGCCTGCCATGTCTTGGTTTATCCACAAGCCCTTGTTTTCGTTTATAGAAAAAACGTTTACGCCACTTACTGACTGTTTTTCTGGGAAGATTAACTTTTTCACCAATTTCCTTGTTCTCTTTGCCTTGTGCAGCAAGAAGAATTACTTGTGCTCTAATTACATTCTTGTAAGGTGCCGTATATTTTCTGGACAGAGATATGAAATGCTCTCGCTCTTTACTGGTCAAAACAATTTCAAACGGACTCTTTCTTGGCATAATATCCCCCTTTCTTACAGGAGATATCATACCAGAATTTCAGTTAAAAGTCAACAAATAATACGTAATATTAATTATGAAAATGCCTACTTAGCGGTTCTTTATGGGTTACCGGAATAATAAAGTTCAAGGTTCCCGCTCTCTGCCAAACTGGCTCATCCAAAGAACCATCTATCTTTACTGGCTCTGAGGTAAGGGCCCACCGAAAAATAAAGTTTACTTTTCATCCTTTATTGATCGCTTTGAAGTTGACCGTGGATAGATGGTATAGTTCCATTCAGGATTTACATTATGCTACTTTATATTTAACTCTTTTTCCCAATCTTCCACGGATTTATCTTTTACCTTCCTCTTATGTTTCTTTTTGTTTTTTGTAGAATCCATCGTTTACTCTTTTTATAAATTATACCTGACAATAATAATCTTGTCAAATTCATCATTTTTTTCTTGGAGCAATTGTGTAATTCCACTGTGGATGCAGCTCGTGACGTTTGATGTTAAGCTCTTCTATTTGCTTATCCGAAATCTTAATTCCGGTTCTGTAATCATTCATATCACTACTGTCCGATTAACTTAAAGTAAAAATGCTGCAAACCCTTGATATTACAGGTGTTTTCAAAGGAAAAAATTTTAAACGACTTGAAGTAGAAATAATGATAAAATATGGCCATTCCGAAATAATGAAAGGAGTGGCCAATGTATTCAGGAAAATTAGTTTTTGCGCAGTTGATGGAATTGCTCCCGATATATGAATTCCACAAGTGCGTTCAGCGGTATCAAGGCGATTATAGAGTAAGGAATTTCTCATGTCTGGACCAATTTTTGACTATGGCTTTTGCCCAACTTACCTATCGCGAAAGCCTGCGCGATATCGAATCCTGCCTGCGGGCAATGGAACCAAGGCTTTACCATATGGGTATTCGAGGCAGGATTTCCCGAAGCACCCTGGCCAGAGCCAACGAAAACAGGAATTGGCGTATCTACGCCGATTTCGCCCAGGTGCTGATTGGGATAGCCCGACCTCTCTATCTCAACGACGATTTTGGGGTACAACTGAAGCAAACCGCCTATGCCTTCGACTCCACCACCATAGACCTTTGTCTGGAACTCTTCCCTTGGGCAAAGTTCCGCAAAACCAAGGCCGCCATCAAACTCCATACTCTCCTGAATCTGCGTGGCAGTATCCCGGAATTCATCCATATTACCAAAGGCAAAGTACACGATGTCAATATTCTGGATCTTCTGATTATTCAACCTGGTTCTTTCTATGTAATGGACCGTGGCTATCTGGACTTCAAGCGACTCTATGCCATTCATCAATCTTCGGCCTTCTTTGTAACCCGAGCCAAACGAAACCTCAAAGTCCGGCGCAGATACTCCCGGCCGGTAGACAAATCCACTGGCCTCCGAGCAGACCAAACCATCATTCTTACTGGTATCAAGACCGCCAAGGACTATCCAGAACCTTTGCGGCGCATTTCGTATCGCGATCCCGAGACCGGAAAACATCTGGTGTTTTTGACCAACAACTTTCCCCTACCAGCCCTTACTATTGCCCTTCTGTTCAAAGCTCGGTGGAGAGTGGAGTTGTTTTTCAAATGGATCAAACAACACCTGCGCATCAAGGCCTTCTTCGGTACATCCGAGAATGCCGTAAAGACCCAGGTCTGGATTGCCGTCTGCGTATATGTCCTGGTAGCCATCTTAAAGAAACGACTTCAAACCGACCGGAGTCTCTACACAATTTTACAGATTTTGAGCCTCAGCCAATTCGAGAAAGAACCGCTCTACGACTTGCTTTCTCAGCAATCCACCGATTTATCAAAGAACAGCACTTTGCCGAAACAGTTGCTATTATTCAATCTTTAACGGGACAACAGTGATTTGCCATATTTTTTCTCTGTGTTCGTTTTTACCTTAAATGCATAGGAATTTCCTTTTTTGGCGAACCTGAAAGGTTCGCACTACGTAGAACTAAGATGTAGTGCGAGGCTTTTAGCCTCGCTAATTTATTGTATGGAATTTCAAAGTTTCCCCTCACCTACGTTTCCTCTCCCCAAGGGGAGAGGATGGAGGTGAGGGGGCTAATTTATATAAATTCTCTGGGGTCGGTGATTTTTCCCTTGATGGAGGAAGCGGCAACCGTTGCCGGAGATGCTAAGTAAATAAAAGCGTCCGGATTTCCCATCCTTCCTTTGAAATTGCGGTTGGCGGTAGAGATGACTATTTCTTTATCGGCAGGTACACCCTGGCCGGTGCCCACGCAAGGGCCACATCCGGGAGGCAGAACCGCTGCTTCGGCTTCAATAAAGATTTTAATTAGATTTTCCTTTACGGCATTAAGAAATATCTCTCTGGAGCCAGGGACAATGATTAGACGAACATTCCGGTGAACTTTTTTTCCTTTTAGAATGGAGGCGGCAATTCTTAAGTCCTCCAATCTTCCGTTGGTGCAGGTTCCTAAAAATGCTTCATCAATCCTTTTTCCGGCCAATTTCTTCAGGGATACAACGTTATCAACCCGATGCGGTTTGGCAATTTGCGGTTCTAAATTGGAGAGGTTAAATTCCAGAACCTGGCAGTAGGAAGCATTCTTATCGGGAGAAACAGGATTGAGCCCGTTTACTTTATATTCCTTGAGCCATTTTTCTGTCTTTTTATCTACCTCTAAAATAGCACTTTTAGCTCCGGTTTCTACCAGCATATTGCATAAAGTGAAGCGAGCATCCATACTTAAAGATTCAACCCCCTTTCCTTTTAATTCAATTACCTGGTAATTTGCTCCGTCGGCTCTTAAGTTTTTTATCAGGAAAAGGGCGATATCCTTGGCAAAGACCCCTTTGGGCAATTTCCCGCGAAGAGAAATCTTAATTGTTTCCGGTACCTTAAACCAGAGTTTTCCGGTATAGAGTCCGGCGGCAATGTCGGTAGAGCCTATACCAATAGCAAAGGCGTTTAAGGCGCCATAGGTAGGGGTGTGGGAATCCGCGCCAATAATAAGATTTCCCGGTTTTATGTACCCTCTTTCCGGAAGGACAATATGACATATTCCACTTCCGGATTCGCTAAAATTCATTTTTTGTTTCTTAACGAAATTTCTCATCAAGGCGTGCAATTGGCTAACGCCAATGCTGGGGCTGGGGCTGTTGTGGTCAATAACAAAAATGCTTTTTTCAGGATAAGCAACCTTTTTCTTCCCCATCTTCTCAAAGGCTCTAATCGCTAAAGGGGCGGTGCCGTCCTGG
>Ga0210023_1002234_pt1 | contig 12923 bp, 17 predicted proteins | sample CryGeymeta201524_FD_183987 | JGI IMG/M metagenome (GOLD analysis project Ga0210023, IMG submission 183987) | Groundwater microbial communities from Crystal Geyser aquifers in Utah, USA - Crystal Geyser metaG 2015-24 (SPAdes) (version 2) | ecosystem: Environmental > Aquatic > Deep subsurface >... | reverse complement strand
ATCTTCGGATCAGCGGAGGGCAAAACACATGCCAACCAAAGTTATCTGCATCGCCAATCAAAAAGGCGGCGTGGGGAAGACCACGACCGCCGTCTCCCTGGCGCACGGTCTGGCGCTGCGTGGAAAGCAGGTCTTGTTGATCGACCTCGACCCGCAGGGCCAAGTTGCAACCGCCCTAGGCAGGAACTCTGAGCCGGGCGTGTTCTACCTGCTCACGATGGGCGCATCCCCGCAGGAAACTTCCTTCGTGCAGTCTTGTATTCGTTCCAGCGGGCGAGAAGGGTTATACCTCGTCCCGGGTGACCAGCAGACCATGGCTGCCCAGACCGTGCTCAACGCCCGGTATCAGCCGGTCTCGTCCATCCGCGCCTCGATCCAGCGCTTTTGCAAAGATGGCCTGCACTATGTCATCTTCGATACCGCCCCCAGCGTGGGTGGCTCCAGGAACGGGCGGTGTGGGCGTCCAATCTCGTCATCGTCCCAACCGCCACCGAGTTTCTGTCTGCAGATGGGGTTGGGAAGGTCATCCAGATGATGTCCATCCTGCAAAGCAAGAAGGAATGGAAGGGCGCGCTGCTCGGCATTCTGCCGACCTTTTACGACGAACAAACCCGCGAGAGCAGGTCCACCCTCGAAGGCCTGCGCCTTACCTTTGGCGAGAATCTCCTGCCTCCTATCCACCGCGCCACGCTGCTGCGCGAGTGCGCCGCTGAAGGCCTGACCATTTTCGAGAAGGACTTGGACAGCCGCGCGGCACATGAGTACGTAGCGCTGGCCGAACTGGTCTTGAAGTTCTAGGAGGCCGCATGGCACATCGGAGAAATCTGTTCCCTTCCCAGCCGTTAGCCCAGTCTCTCCAGAACCCACCAACCATCTATGATGACCTGCGCGTGGCCGAGCCGCGAAAGCGCAACCGGGGATGGGAAAAGGCGCACCAGGAGCAGAAAGTCGTCTATCGCGGCGTAGACCCCAGGCTGGCCTTACGGGTCAAAACCATCGCCGGCAATTTGCTCGTGCCTGAAGGCGAGGTGGCGCGCTCTCCTGGAATACGCGTTGCGCGCCTACGCAGAAGGCGAGCTGGACTTGAACCCGCGCCCCCATCCCGAACGGATGCGCAGGACGCTATACCCATCCGAACATACCTTGAAACATAGCGGGCGCGTTGGAGCGAGAAATGGAAAAACCACCCATCAGACCGAACCCGCCTGGAAGGTCATCACTACCTAGCGCGGCTTTTCCCCGGCGCTCAAGAATGAGATCGCGGCGCTGGCTTCCGAGGGCGGCCTGAACGTTACGACCGGCGAGTTGGTCACAGCGCTGCTGCGCTTCGGGCTGGCAGCCCTCGATGGTGGGTTGCTCAAAATGGAGCCGGTCGAGGCCGTCACGGCCCTGAGCTTATTCAACGGAGAGTAGTTTGACAATGTGACATAGTGTCATTTGTCACCATTTTGGTTTTTCGTAGCCGGTTCCGGTGTTGAAGCGACCGGCAACAGTTCGGGATGATATTGTGCAATCAATTTTGCATACGCACGTACCACATTGGGTTGCATTCCAGTCATCAAGCCAATCTCCGAAACAGCGATACCATGCTTCAGCGACATTTTTACTCGTTCGTAATCTCGAATGTATTGTCCTACACTCTCGGGTGCATGACTCATTTGTCTGGCAATATCAGCTTCATCCACGCCCCGTTCGTACAACGCAATCACCTCTGCCTTGTGCGATGGGCGCATTCCCTGGTCGAAGTAATATCCCTTGGTTGGCAAGGGTTTGCCGATTTCCTGCCGCATGGTTCGCAGCATTTCGCCGATTTGACCCATCGTCAGCCCCATCATGGAAGACAAATCTGCCACAGTCAACAAGACCGGACCCTCAGCTTGTTGGTAGCCGTACTCCAGAATACGGAGCATACGTTGTTGCAGCCATTGGCGACGCACGGATTGGGTAACAGGTTGTTGGGTCAGTTTTTCCAGGTCTTCCGGCAACAATACCGGCCAGGACAAAGTCACCAATTCATGTTCACCACCACCTTGCCCGACGTGGGCTTTGCTGCCCTGGGCACGCGTGCCGGTGAAAACCATCCAGCCGTTACTCAGACGTTCAGGAGCCGGATAGAACTGTTCGACCAACTGCTGAACATCTTGCGCCAGCAGTTCCAGAACCCGCCGGCTACCCAATACTTTGTACTGATCTTCCAGCAGATAGATCAACGCCTGCTGGAAGGTGCGCTGGCTGGTTCCCGCATAAGGATTGGCGTTCATCGCGCCCCCTTTTTAGCCGCTGCACCTTGTCCCAATCGTTGCAATTGCTCTTCTAACCGCTGGCGGCTTTCTGGATCATCTTTTTGCCGGTATACAACCAGGTATTCTTCCACTAACGCCTTTCCCATCTGTAATAGCAAGGCGATCTGGCTCTCACTCAAACCTCGCTGTTGCAGCATGACCACTTGCACAAAGGCCTTGATGTAGCGTTGAATGGATGCCCCACAATGTCGAGTGCGCAACTCAATCTGATCATACGTCTGCCCTTCCAACCAAAGCCGGATGATCTGTGCCTTGTGGGTTTGCCCGCGTCCAATCCCTTCCAGGTCGCCTCGGGTGGGCAGATAGTATCCCGTCGTCTGCAACTCTGCACAGTCGCGCTTGACCGTGCGCAGCGATGTCTGCAATACCCGCGCCAAGTCCTCCTGCGAAGCTGCCGCTCCTTGATCTACCGCTTCATCCAGCAACCGCAAAATCCGCACTTGTCGCAGCGCCCGACTTCCATGCTCTCGTTGTACCTGGCAATCTCCTACCCCATCGTCCACCGTCCACACGACCCTCACCATATCGGTGTCCTTCATCGCTTGACCATTCCTGGCACCCTGGCGCGCCAGGATCACATACATTTGTCCCGGCTGCAACCCACCAGGCGTTCCCTGCAAATATTGTTGGGCTTCGACCAAAATGGCTTCAGCGATCCTGGGCGGATAGTGATATTCTTGCTCCAATGTATGCAAGAATTGTTGCTGGGGCGTCTTGGCTTGCGCCCTTTGAAATTCGTCTCTGTTGTTCATTGGTCACCTCATCTGGATTATAGCGGCATTGCCGCTAAGATAGGGTGACAAATGACACCATCTAACATTGTCGAACTATAGCACCTTCGAGTTTCCTGTCCTGCCATTTTACCGCGCGGCGGGTCAACCGCCCGAGATGACCACCGTGTATGGTCAGGATGGAGATGGACATGTGTTGATCTGCGTACCGGTGCCGGGACGCAAAGTAGGAAAATATATATTTGCGCCCTGGTGTCCGAAGCACAAGATCGTCTGGTCTGATGGGCTAAACGCCTGCCCTGAGTGCCAGAAAGAGATGGCGAGATGACCGCGGGCGAGCTGTGCGCGTTCTTCCAGGCCAAAGGTGACTACAGATTTCTAGCTGCCCTGTGTCATCAGGCTGGCCTGATGAGCGTAGCCGAAGCCAAGTTTTTGAAGGCGTTGCTTATTATTGAGCGCGATAACCGTTGGGTGCAAACCCATTTCAGCATCGGACTGGCCTATTACCTGGCGCGGCGCGGCTTGGTAGAGAACCCGACGGGTGACAACGAATGCTCCGCCGTGTCAGGGAGTTCCTACACCAACCTGTGGCGGCTCACTGAGCAGGGCCTGCAGGCGCTGGTTGCAGCCGTTGGTAATAACCGTATCGTAATTATGCCAAAGAGAATCCAGATCAAACGCACGAGAGGATGGCGGATGCCGCCGCACACACTAAATGTCTCTCGCCCGTCCGTCTTTGGCAATCCTTATAGAGTTGGCAAGGAATCCAAAGATAATGCCGAAGCCGTAGCGTTTTACGAACGCGATTTGCAAGCTGCGCAAAGAGGTGAGATGACTGAAGAGACGCTGGAAATTTGGCGTAAAAACAATCCCTATGGCGTCGCTGCACCGTTTTACATCGTGGCAACAATTCACAACGATTACAAGGGATGGGATATGGCCTGTTTCTGTCCGCCTACCCTCCCCTGCCATGCCGACGTGCTGTTGCGGTTGGCTAACTCTGCGTACTCTGGACAACATGGCGGCCAGCCGTTGGAGGTGGAGCATGATCATAAAAAGCCATCGTGAGTTGTGGGGGGCGGAGCATTTGTTGCCGTCTCGCACCGGCGTGCCGCCGGTGTTCGCGGCACGAACGGTGTCACGGGATTTTCCCGTTGGCTCCGAATGGGATGCTGGCGTGACTCCGCCCGGCCTTTGTGGGCAGCAAGGCCGCTGGACGGTGCGCCGCGAGGTGGATCGTTTCGTGGTCTTGTTCTACTGTTTCAATGCCAGGCGGGAAACCTTCCTGGCGGAATTCCCTCTCACTGAGCAGGGTGAGCTAGACGCCAAGACCTATGCCCTGGTTGCGCGGGACAATCTGCGAATCCAGCCTCAGGAGGAGGCCTTAGGACCAAGAGCATCACCATCGCCAATCAGAAAGGCAGTGTGGGCAAAACCACCAGCCGCAAGGTCAGGCAGCGGTTACAGAAAGGCCATTGGATGTGTTTTGAACAAACTGGCCAGGCTCAAGCAGGACGAAAAGCACACTGGCCAAGTCTTTAGACGAACCAACCATGATGGCAAAGAAGTAAACGAAAGCCCAATTCATGTCAAAGGGACCAAGGATAAGCAGCGCAAAAACAGGAAGGATAATCGGACAGAGCGTAACCAAGATCCACTCTCTCTTTGGTGCTCTCCGGATATAAACATGGACACCTTTTGCACGAAGGTCCTTGCCAGGAATGTCTAACCATAGCGCTGCAATGACGTGCAGGCCCTCATGGAGTATGCGGAGAATGCGGAAATAGGCTGAAACCAGCAGAGCGCCAAAGGGAAGTAACCCTGCAAGCATTTTGAAGAAATCTGGAGGCAAACGATAAAGAATGGATAGCCAAAAAGGAACAGAGAGCGCCAGAAAAGCGAACGCAATCACGACTGCGAGCGCCTTCCAGGCGAGAAAGTTTTTGAGATTTCTGGGTTGGAGGTTAGCCTGTCTACTTGTGCTCATTGGTGCATTTATCCTCTTTGGACAGTTTGGTTTTATGCTCTGCAATGACGGCAAGCGCGTTTTCGCTGTAATCACACTGGCCTGGCTGGGTGCCCTTCTGTTTGCCGACCATGAAGAGGGCAAAGCGCGGAGGGCGGCTTTTCTGGGCCTTTACGCTCTCTGCCTGATGGTGGCGGCAATAGTGGCGACTACCTTCCGCCTGTGGCCTGCTTGGGACGTGCTGGCTTGGGGTGTGGGGCTGGCAACATTGGCTGGGCTATGCGGTGCCCTGGGCTTGAAGTAAGCAACTTGCCACAATTGTAGCATATAGGAGAGAGTAATGATTGGGGATGATCTGCTTGGCAAACTGATCAAGACACAAAACCGCGAAAGCCTTAGCGATGCTGCTTTCGCGCGGCGACTGGGTGTGAGCCGCCAGTTATGGCAGGCGGTGAAATCTGACCGACGGAAGGTCAGTCTTAGTCTGCTTAAAGCCGTCGCACGGCAGTTTCCTGAATTGGAGAGAGACGTTGTGAAGTTTTTGAAGGAAGCCCAATGAAGATCATTGCCATTACCAATCAAAAAGGTGGTGTAGGCAAGACCACGACCGCCATAACACTGGCGCACGGCCTGTCCATCCGTGGGAAGCAGGTGTTGTTGATTGACCTCGACCCACAGGGCCAGGCGGCTGTCGCGTTAGGCATCAACCAAGAGCCAGGAGCGTTCAACGTACTGATCGCCCAAACTGGCGGTACGGTAGATACCCTCAAGCAGTGGGTGCGTAATACCGGACGCAAAAATCTCTGGTTGATACCGGGCAACAACACGACCAGCACGGCGCAGACAGTTATCAATGCCGAAGGCCGTCCAGTTTCATGTATTCGGGACACAATCAAGCCATTCTTGCGGAATGGCCTGGATTACATTATTTTCGATACCGCACCATCCGTTGGCGGCATCCAGGAGCGTGCAGTGTGGGCTGCCGATATGCTCATTGTTCCCACAGCAACTGAGTTCCTGTCTTCAGATGGCGTCGCGAAGACAACTGAGATGTTGTTTGGCCTGCTGAAACAAAAATGGGCGGGTTCTCTCCTGGGCATCCTCCCAACCTTTTACGATGAGCAGACCAAAGAAAGCCGCGCCACAATGGATAACCTGATGCAGACCTTCGAGGGACACCACCGTATCCTCGCACCAATCCATCGAGCAACGATATTGCGGGAATGCGCCGCTGAAGGCCTCACTATCTTCGAGAAGGACTCTGACAGCCGCGCTGCGCAAGAGTACAGCGCACTGGTCGATCTCGTGTTGAAATTCTAGGAGGCTTGCATGTCGTCGCGCCGTAACGCCTTTGTTAATTACCCCAGGTGGAATCAGCCGCAGCAAGAACCCGGCCAACAAGCAACTCAGCCGCCTACACCACTGGATCTGATTCCAGCAGTAAGGCCGAAGAAGCGCGGGCGGCAGTGGGAGAAACGCAATCGAGCATGGTCATATAAAATACCACGCCCTTTGTGGGATGCTGCCAAACAGATACGAGGCGACATCTATGCCATCGCTCAATTCAGAGAGGACGGCAAGCCGCGGGGAGACTCAACTACCGTGGATGCCGTGGCCACAGCGCTGATAGACTGGGCGCTTGGCTTTGCCGAACAGGATCCATCCTTCCTATCCCCCCGTACCAACCCACACCCGCGCGGGCGGCTGATGACGCTTGCATGGGAAGAATGGAATGGCTGGCCAAGGGAACTTCCAACTCCAAGCCGGAGAACCAGGCGAGCTGACAAAGAAGCCAAAGATAAAGTTTTTGTGCTAACGTATCGCTGGCCGGAAGAATTAGTTCAGCGCATCAAGTTGCTAGCTGGTAAGGGTCTTGGAACAACCAACAATGCACAGAAGTACAACCCTCTAAAATATAGCGTGCCAGTTGGCGAGGTCGTTGTCAAACTATTACAGCGTGCCATTGATGATTACAAGAATGGCCGAATGCGTCTGCAATTACACACTGTGCAGCAGAGTATTTCAGGTTGGGAACAATCAGGCTCAGAAGGGGTAAAACGAGGCAAAAAATGAGCACACTAAATAACGAGCTTGGAGATTTCCACCAAAACTCACACAATTTTTTGGAGGGACAACGCAAGGTAAGCGGCATTGAAAACCTGCCGCTTACCTTCCGCTTACCTCCCGCATACCTTGCCGCACACCTTGCCGCATACCTTGCCTTTACAGGAAGCCCTATAAGCCGCCTTTTTTTTCTAGGATGATTGTTTTATGGCCACAAAAAGTCTGCCCGTCCTTGGCCTTCCTACGGGTTTTTATCAAAACATTCATAAATATTATAGAGAAGCCAAAGTGGTTGCGTATTTGGCAACCAAAAATGTCTCGTAGAGACCCCAAAAACACTGCCGAAGTCTGGTTACTCACCAGCAGTCAACATCGCCTCACTCACCTGATCGTGGGGCGGGACGGAGATCACTATGCACAGCACCTACTCGGTCGGACAGCCTGCGGCCAGCGCCTGGACACGGCGCGTGCCCAGGCTGCCGAAGCCGAACTCGACACGCCGCACTGCCGGCAATGTGAAAGTGGTTGCGTAGTTGGCAACCAAAGCAGCAGGAGATAAGAATCATGGACGCAGAACAAGCCTGGCAATCTGCACTTGGGCAACTTCAGATGGAGATGCCCAAGGCCTCGTTTGACACATGGGTGCGAGATACGCAAGTAGTCTCCTACGAAGACGGCACGTTCACCATTGGCGTGCGCAACGAATACGCCCGCGACTGGCTTGAAAGTCGTCTGACCAGCACCGTGACACGCCTGATGACGGGCATCATGAACCGCGACGTGGGTGTCCGATTTGTCGTCCACACAGGCGAAGAGATCGTCGAAGCGGGTGATGACGATGCAGGCCAGGCAGAGGAAGGCAGCGCCGCCAAGAAAGAGGTGGATGTCGAAGCGGTTTGGGAGTCGGCCTATGAACAAGTCGTCATGCCGGAAAAAGCCGTTGCCCTCAACGCCTACTTCCTGCGCCACCTGCGGCTGCTCGGTCCTGACCTGGGATGGCTGTATATCGGCTTCCGGCAAGCGGCATACAACACTGGCGCAAGGACTGGACGGAAGTCTGCCCGTTTCAGCGGCAAGGAGATTGCCACCATGAGCGGAGCAACCGAACGCACCTTCTGGAACCGCGTCAAGCGGAATGAGACCTGGAAGCGGCTGGCCGGGCTGGTCAATCCCATCGCGCCAGAAGTGAAAGAATGGTCGGACGGTCCGCTCCCGCGCCGCCTGCCGCGCAGATACTCAGTTGCCATGACCCTTCCCCTGACAGCCGCCGATGTACGCTTATTGACCGATTGGATCGCCGCTCACATCGAGCAGTGCGGCGGGCCGGAGGGTGTGTTGACGGCGGCCTACGAGACGCCGGTCGAGACGCTCATCCCGTCAGGCGCGCCGACACCCGTAGACGACCAGCCGCTGACCGTCCGCACGATCGTCCGCGACCTGTTTTGCAGTGAACTGCCCAGGGAGCAGGTGGATTCCCTGGCCGAGCGACTGCAGATGCACCTGATGCCGCCAGGTGATTTGCTGTTCATCACACACTTTTTCATTGAGCGCATTCTGCCCTGGCTGGGGACTGGCCCCGGCTGGATGCTCACTATCCTGCGCGATCGTTGCTTCGTAGATCCGGACTCCGGCGCGAAACGCAGCCAGGTTACGGTGAAAGGCGGCTATGCCGAGATTGCAAAGTGGATGGGATTGAGTCGTCCCCTGACAGTTTACGAATGGCTGCGCGACCCTATCGTGCAAATCTACCTGCATGCCGAACGTAACGGAATAGGAAAAAACAAATGGGATGCTCCTCGCCAGATTGAGGTGCTTCTGGAAGAAGTCCCAGCCGAGATTATTCAGGCAGCAATAGCACAAGACGAGACGCGATTATTCGGTGACGCGATTTTCAGTATCGGAGTTACGCGATTTTCAGTATCGGAGTTACGCGATTTTCAGAAGAAAGTTACGCGATTTTCAGTATCGGAGTTACGCGATTTTCAGAAGAAAGTTACGCGACTTTCAGAGTCTTTTAAGCTCTTAAACTCTTTAAACCAAACTCTAAACTCTAAAACACCACCACCTCCTACCCCCTCCTCCAAAACGCAGCCGCAGGAAAAACCGGTGGTGGTGGTTGCGCCTGTTTCCTGGAATTTGCAAAACATCCTTACCGCCAACTGTAAAGACGACAAACTGCGCAAATCCATCCTGTATGGCGGCGGCACTCCACAGGCATTGATTTCCTGGCTGCTCTACACGTTTTCTACGCGGGGGGAAGGTTTGCGGCCAGACGTCAACTATGCGTTGTCGAAACTGAAACAACACCCCGACATCGGCGCAGGCGGTGCGTTCGACCACCTAGCTGCCCTTTTGCCCGCTGAACTGGTGCGACTGATCCGCAGGTCAGTGGACAAGACTCAGGGACGACGATACTCTGATTGGTTGGAGGAAAAATCCGACAATGAGATGTTGTGGGATACAACGATGGGCATGTCATATCAGCATAAAAAACTTCTCGAAATACTGCTGGGCGAAGGAGAAAGATCTGTCGAAGAAACCGTGGTGACTGTTGAACATGATTACATGGGCGTCAAAACAAAAGAGATCACGAGAACAAAATACATCGAATAGACACTCAATGACTGAAAATGACCATTTTCAACCCGTCACACCACCTTTACCATTGGGAAAAGTGAGATGCGAAGAAAAAAACTTTTTTACGACTACATTGCTCGTGGTCCTGAAGGTTACTCGTCTTTTATTCGAGGCGCTCAGATTTTCAGGATCCAAAACGTCTATGATTTCTTTCAGCAGACCTGGCTGCCGGCACACAAAAGAATTCGGTCTGACGATTTCCCCGTGATCGCGCCACCTTTTCCACGCATGTGGTTCGAGTACCAAATTCGTGCACAGCAGCCAGCGAAACGTTCGTTGTCAGGTGAACAGCCTGATTTTGATATTTCCGGTGTAGGCATTGCTGTTGATGCTGAACCGTTTGACGAAGCCGCCGACATCTCTTTTTATCCTCCAGACTACGATGATTGCGGCAAGTGGATTTTGTTTGTTCGTTTTTTTGTTGTGCTATCCGATGACAGTGAGAGCCCAGTCAAGTGTCCTGGTTCCCTGGCTATTCCTGTTCGCGATGATGGTTCGGCTTATCGAAACTCAGATGGTGGCATCTTTGTGGCGCAGGTTATTCAAGATATTGCTCTACAGCCAGTGCAGAGCTTAGCCTGGTCCTTGCTCAGCAGTTCAATGAATATGTTTCTCCCTGTTCTGTTGCTTTCGCTTAGCTTCCTCAACTGCAAGAACGTAATTCGAGTTGAACAGGGGGGACCAGGCCGTTTGGGTGAAAGTGGTTGCGTTCTTGGCAACCAAAAACGACGGCGCAAGCGTCGATCACTCACACGTCACTACGTCCTCGATGTCAGGCCGCTGCGGACACTTCGCGTCAATCAAGGCGATGGCAATATAGGTAAGAGCCCGCGGAAGCAGAGTCTGCATATTTGCAGAGGGCATTTCAAAGTTTTCGGTCTGGACAAACCCTTGTTCGGCCGGCATGTTGGCATGTTTTGGTGGTCTGCTCATGTGCGCGGTGCACCTGAGGCCGGCATCGTCACAAAGGATTATCGTTTGCATCCGCCCGAAAAAAGCCGAGTTCACGGAGTGGTAATAGGGGCGTGACGGGTCGTCAAAGCCTGTCCTCTAGCCCAAAAACAGGTTTTCAGGCCAGCAGCTCAACCAAGAGACAGGACACTGCCGGGACACCCCCTCCTGAACTTTGTTAGAATTAGTGGCATGTGAATTATTATCCAACGAGGAGAAGGAAAAATGAATAATCAACAACTATCATTGCCTGCCGTGCCAAACAGCACAATGGCTATCGTCAGCCTGGTCTCAGGCATTCTGGGTTGGACACTTTTGCCGTTTTTCGGCTCGATCGCGGCCATCTACAGCGGTTATAAGGCAAAAAGGCAGATCGGGGATAGCAACGGGCAATTGGGCGGCAACGGCATGGCAACCGTTGGCCTTGTGCTGGGATATACCAGCCTGGGACTCATTCTTGTCACCTGTGTGGCTGTTGCCGCTATAACGGCATTGGGAATGTTCAGCCAGCGATGACCGCCCGAAGCTAACCCGTTGCCGACCGAACCAAAACAGAGGTACCAATGGCTTATGAGCAACCTTTCACCGATGGTTGCGAACATCAAAAATAATGCCCGGATGCTGGATGAGAAGCGGCGGATGGGTTGTCTCCTCTGGCTGCGCGCCCACACCGGCCAGGACGACCTTTCGACCGCTGAACGCCTGGACGGGGGACAACGAATGCTCCGCAGGCTGAAGGCCTGGTTCGAGAGCCTACCCGTCGGACAGGCAGCGTGTGAGTATCAGGCGATCCTGGACGAGATCTCCTGGTGGCGCAGCTTGAGCGAAAAAGACTTTGCCCTGTTTTTGGAAGAATATAGGAGTTATCGAATATAGGAGTTGTCAGTGAAAATACAGATTGTCAACAAACGCCTTCCGGTGGCGCTTGCAGCCACCCGCTCAGTGGAGGCGATCACGAGCATCCCCCGGGACGTTTTCCAGACCCACGAGGCGATATCTACCCTGGGTGTAATGAATGTTCTGGAATTAAAACCGGCGCTGGTGATCGCCGACCTGGAGAGCCTGGAGGAATGCCCGCAGGTGTCACGCCATGCGCTGCGCACCGCCCTGGACAGCCTGGGCAAGGATGGAGCGGTGATGGTTAGCTCATTCCAGTTCACCGCCGAACCTGATCGCTGGATTGGCGAGGCTTTGCTGGTGCGCGGCCTGCGTTCGGGCGTGCGCTACCTGCCGCCCCGCATTGTGCTGGTGACCAACTTCTGCGGCGGGGTGGGCAAGACCACGCTCTCCCTGGCCATGGCGCGGCGTTTCCGGCAGGCCTCTGGCCTGGCGACGGCCATCGTTGAGGTGGGCGTGGGCGGCAGCTCACTGAACGCCCGGCTACCCGGTGAGTATTTTTCCCTGTACGAAGTCGTCACTCAGGCCGCCGAACCAGGACGATGGGAAGACGTGACCATCTATCCATCGGACAACTGGGAGGCAGGATCGCTGGCTGCTGACGAGCGCACGCCCGGCATGCTGCGGCGTATCACCCAAGATCACACCCTGACGGTCTTCGACGCATTCCCGACCAATCCACTGTGGGGACGCGTCCTTGAACTGGCGAGCGACATCCTGGTGGTCTCTGCGCCGCGCCTGGATTCGCTTGCCCAAACGGATGCCATCCTGCGGAAACTGAAGGATGACATTGCCGCGTTGGAGCCGCAGCCGCACATTCACATGGTCTTGAACCAGGTGCGCACGCTGGGCGAGCGGCTGCCCCTGGCCGGGCAGATTTCGGCCTGGATCGGCTATGACGAGCACAAGGCGGAGCGCCTGGACGGCACCCTGGCCGAGCCGCTCTTGAACCTGGTCTACCCGGGCTGGGCGAAGCGCAAGAAACGCAAGGCGAGTAGCGGGAGAGGGGAGATGGGAGAGGGGAGAGGGGAGACAGGCATTGAAAGCATGGAGGCGACTGGATGAACAGTACCGTGAAGCAGCGCATTCTGTCAGTCGTCATGGCGCTCGCGGCCCTGGGCGCAGCGTTCTTCGGGGCCAACTACTGGCGGGCGAACTACCTGGCGGGCGTGGCGATGGTGTCCTTGCCTGTCCCCAAGAGTGACATCCCGCCCTACACCCTGCTGGACGGGAGCATGTTCGAGCAAGCCGAGTTTCCGCGCGCATTGATCAACCAGGGAACTGGATACGCCATTTCGGCGGATGACCTGGCAGGCAGGATCAGCGCAGGAACGCTGCTGGCCGGGGAGCCAGTTTCCGTGCGCCTGGCTGCCT
>Ga0210023_1002230_pt1 | contig 12936 bp, 14 predicted proteins | sample CryGeymeta201524_FD_183987 | JGI IMG/M metagenome (GOLD analysis project Ga0210023, IMG submission 183987) | Groundwater microbial communities from Crystal Geyser aquifers in Utah, USA - Crystal Geyser metaG 2015-24 (SPAdes) (version 2) | ecosystem: Environmental > Aquatic > Deep subsurface >... | reverse complement strand
GTTTAGAGAAAATTACTTCTGAAATAATTGTTGCTGAAGTGCAAGGCATTAAGTATGAATACGAATATCAAGGATTTCCGCATACGACGGTTATTTTGCCATTCGGAGAATTGCGAATGATTTTAGGTACAGGTGAGGGTAGTAAACAATATTTAAATGAATTCAATCAGATTCTCTCAACTTTTAAATTTCTAAAAGTTAGATCTATGTTAGAAGAAATTTTGACGTCGGATATAGAAATCAGATCAAATCAAATTGCGCCAAATGGAATTTATGCTTTTGCCGTGGTTTCCAAATCTCCACCAACAGCTTATTTCTTAAAAGAAGACGAAGAGAGCGGACCTCATATAATAGTCAACGATGATTTGGTTTTCATGAATTTAATTAATAAAGAAAAAAGAACGTTTGATTCATATAATTTAGCTCCAATTTCAAAATCAGTATACAAAATTGGGAGATTGAAAAATTTACTCTCCCAAGCAGATATATAAATTCACTCAAATTACAAAATCTTAATTTAGAAAGAAATTCTGTATTATTTGAATCGGTGGAAAATAATGAGCTAATTCTTTATCTTTATGAGCTTACAACAAAGAAGAAAATCATTATCGTTTCGTATGACAGCAAAATTTTCAATCAATATTTACCTGGAGAATATGGATTTGTCGGATATTCTCATCCTTGGTTTTTAGAAACAGAATCAAGGCAATTAAACGCAAAATGGTTGGACAGGGACGCCATTTCTTATATTGATTTCGTAACAAGACAGGAAATAATTAAAAAAATTAAATAAAAATATTTAACCAGATTTTCTCCTCATTTAAATTTTTGAAATAATGTTAAGCCAGCTCTCCGATATTAAGCTTCAAAACGAAATGCCCACTGGCGAAAAGAAAACTTTTATTGTAAAATAAAAGTAAAGTATGGTAAAATAATAAGGAAGCCCGCCTTCGCTAAGAGCTTCGGCGGGTGCTCATAATTGTAGTGACCGAGCACACAATTATGAGTATTGAGCATATGTAATAACTATAAATTTTGTGTGCTCGGTCAACAATTATGGCAGACTATAAACAAAAACTTAATGATTTACTCCTAACCACGGCGCGGCAGAATGCCTCTGATTTGCATTTGGCAGTGGGCCGGTATCCGATCTTGAGAATTGACGGTGTTTTAATTCCTCTTCAAAAAGAATCGCTCTTGACTCCGGAAATGACGGAGAATTTAATATTCAATCTTCTTGCGCCGGAACAGAAAGAAAAATTTTTAAAAGAAAAAGAAATTGACCTTTCTTACAGTTTTGAAGATAAAGCTCGATTTCGAATTAATGTTTTCTACCAGCGGGGTTATATGGCAGCTGCTTTGCGTCTTATTCCAGCCCAGATTAAAACCCTTGAGGAATTAAATTTGCCGCCAATTTTGCATGATTTTACCAAACTCTCTCAAGGATTTGTTTTGGTGGTTGGTCCGGCTGGACATGGAAAATCTACCACCTTGGCGGCTCTTCTTGACGAAATCAATCATAGCCGAACAGACCACATCATTACCATTGAAGACCCGATTGAATATATGTTTAGCCAGGATAAGTGTATTGTTTCCCAAAGGGAAGTAAAAACTGACACTCTGGATTTTCACAATGGCCTTCGTTCGCTTCTGCGCCAGGACCCGGATGTTATCATGATTGGCGAGATGCGCGACACCGAATCAATAGCCATGGCCATGACTGTGGCAGAAACCGGCCATTTGGTATTTTCCACTCTTCATACCAATTCCGCTTCCCAGACAGTTGACAGGATAATTGACAGCTTTCCGGCTGAACAGCAAGGCCAAATCTCTTCTCAGTTAGCCGCCACTTTGGTTGGAATTGTCTCTGAACGTTTAATTCCGCGGATTGAGGGCGGTCGGCTCCCGGCCTGCGAAATAATGATTTCCAATCCAGCTATCCGTAATCTGATTCGGGAGCGAAAGGCCTACCAAATTGATTTGGTCATTGAGACAAGCGTCCAGGAAGGAATGCTTACTCTTAATCGCGCCCTGGTCGATTTGGTGAAAAAGAAAGCAATTTCTTTAGAAAACGCTGAATTATATTCGTTGAATCCATCAGAGCTAAGAATACTATTAGAAAGGAGTTAGAATTTAGAATATAGAATTTAGGGCAAAGGATTAGGAACATTAAATATTTTCCTAAATCCTAAATCCTAAATCCTAAATCCTAATTTGAAATTTAAGTACAACGCCAGAACTCAAGAAGGAGAATTACAGACGGGCTTTGTCGACGCGGCTAATCGGGAAGCGGCCCTAAATGTTTTAACCGGGCATGAGCTTTTTATCTTGAGTTTGGAAGAGGCGGAAAGAGCCCGCTGGTATGACAAGTTTTTGAACTTTTTTAATCGGGTAAAAATAGTTGATTTGATGATTTTTACCCGTCAATTCGCCACCCTGATGGAATCGAAAATGCCTTTGGGTAATAGCCTTCGGACTCTTTACCAACAAACAAGAAAGCCTATTTTAAAAGAAGCGATTTTTGGAGTTTCTTCCGATGTTGACGCCGGCCTGTCTTTATCGCAGGCCATGGAACGCCAGGGGAAAATTTTTTCTGGATTTTATATTAACATGATTCGCACCGCCGAGATTACCGGTCGCTTAGAGGAAGCAATGATGTTTTTAGCCGATTATTTAGACAAAGAAACGATGTGGAGAAGTCGAATCCGCAACGCCCTGATTTATCCGATTATTTTGATTATTTTGTTTTTAGTGGTTGCCGGCATAATGCTGATTACGGTTTTTCCCCAGATCGAGCCGGTTTTTAAAGAAACCGGTGTCACTCTGCCGTTAATTACCCAATTTTTTTTGTTCAGCGGCAATTTTATAATTCAGTGGTGGTGGGCAATTATTTTAATATCCGTACTCTTGCTGTTTTTATTGGTTGACTATCTTCAAAGCGATGAAGGCAGGATAGTGCTTAATGAGGTGATAATAAAAATACCGATTTTTGGAAATTTATTCAAAAAAATGTATGTGGCTCGATTCGCCGAATCAACAAGCGTCCTGATAAAAGGCGGCATTCCAATAACTCAGGCAATTGAAATTGCCGGTCACGCCATCGGAAACGTTATTTACCGCGATATTTTACATGAGATAGCCGAAGGGGTTCGTGGCGGAGAGTTGCTATCCAATCTTTTATCTCAAAACGAATATTATTTTCCGATTTTGGTTGGGCAAATGGTGGCGATTGGAGAAGGAACCGGCCGGCTTGACGAGATTTTATCAAGGATTTCAACTTTTTATACCCGTGAAGTTAATGATATACTGGATAATTTAATGGAATTAATTCAACCGATTTTAGTGGTGATAATCGGCGTGTTTGTAGGATTATTATTTGCTTCAATTTTGATTCCGATATATAATTTAGCTCAAGCATTCTAAAAGGTCGAATACATTACGAGAATATAGAATATAGAATTTAGAATATAGGGGTTATTAATAAATTTCCTAAATCCTAAATCCTAAATCCTAAATCCTGTGAAAAAACAAGGTTTTACATTGATTGAAATTTTAATCGTGGTGGCGATTATCGGGCTTTTGGCTTCGATAGTTTTGGTTGGTTTGGGGTCTTTTAGGACCCGCGGCCGGGACGCCCGCAGAATCGCTGACTTACGCGAAACTCAAAATGCTTTGGAACTTTACTATACTAAGTTTCAAAAATATACCCCTCTTGGGGGAGGAGACAGCTGGACTAGTTTAACAAACAGTTTGGTTAATGCCGGCATCGGCATCTCCAGTATTTCTAATGACCCGCTCTATCCGGACAAAACATATAGATACGGTGTTAGTGGAGACGGTCAAAATTACGTTTTGGCTGCTACTTTAGAAGATGCCAGCAATCCGGGCCTTAAAGACGACCCTGACAGCACTCTTTATAATATTGATTGCGCTGACCCGGTTTATTGCGTCCAGTTTTAATTAAGTAGAAGCGGATTAACGCTGATTATGAGTTATTTTTTGTATCTTGTCTTATTTATTCTTGGTTTGGCAGTGGGTAGTTTTATTAATGTAATTTCCCTCCGTTATCAGCCAGGCCAAAGGCTTTTAGACAAAAAAATTATCGGCGGCCGTTCCAGGTGCCCGATTTGTCATAAAAATTTAGTTTGGTACGAATTGATACCGGTTCTAAATTTTTTTTGGCAAAAAGGAAAATGCCGACACTGCGGACACCAACTTTCGTTTCAATATCCCTTGGTGGAAATTCTCAGCGGACTGATTTTTGTAAGTATTCCTTGGTATCTTATCAATTTTTATCAAGTTATTCAGCTTATTCTCCGCGGAGAACAAGTGATTTGGTATTATTGGCTGACTTTAATTTGGGTGTTAATTTTTTTATTATTTCTTTTGCTTTCAATTATAGACCTCCGTCACTCAATAATTCCCAATTCCATAAATTCAAGCTTAGCAATCTTGGGATTAATTTTAATCATTTTTAATGGTTATTACGACAAATTTGACGCTTTAAGTGGTTCTTTTTTGAGATACTACGCCGCCATTTTCGGTTTAAGAGAAAATATCTGGCTTAATCATCTATTTGCCGCCTTATTAGGAATGGCTATCTTCGGCTTAATTATTTTTTTAAGTAGGGGCGGGGCGATGGGTTTAGGCGACCTCAAACTTGTCGGTGCCTTGGGCCTAATCTTTGGCTGGCCGGATATTCTAATGGTTCTGCTGTTGGCCTTCATCATTGGCGCTTTGGTAAGTATTTTTTTTATGATTGCCAAAAAGAAAAAAATGAAAGACATGATTCCTTTTGGACCGTTCTTGGTAATTGGTGCTTCTTTAACTTTCTTTTTTGGTTATCAAATTATTAATGGCTACTTTAGACTATTTGGATTATGAAAAAGATCCGCGTTAATCCACTTCTACAACAAAAAGATCCGCGTCAATCCGCTTCTACAAAAGCTTTTACTACTATCGAAATATTGGTAATTATCGGCATTCTTTCCTTGCTTTCGGCTACCTTAATTCTTTACAGTCGGACTGGCGAACGTCAAATAAATCTCTTTAAAGAACAAGCCAAAATTACAGAAATTATCTCTCGGGCCAAATCTTTAAGTATTGCTACTTATGGCAAACCTGGCGTCCCTTGTGGCTATGGCGTTCATTTTGAAGCGCCGAGTGCTTTTCTTATTTTTAAAGATTTAGCGGCTGATTGCAAGGATTCAGACCAGAAATATTCCGGAGCGGCTGAAATATATGAATCTTTTCAACTGGATTCAACAATAATATTTGACAGCTTAAGTTTATCCGATATTATTTTTATTCCGCCTGACCCGACGGTTATTATTACTCCGCCTCAAGATGAGGCGACGATCATTATTAAGACCATTGACGGAAGTAAATCAATAATAATTAAAGTAACCAATGCCGGACAAATTAGCACATGACAAGATTCAAAATAAACCCTCCGGGGATTTGCCAATGGCAAAAATAAAATTTAAAATTGATAAAGGCCAACTTTTAATTGAGTCAATGATCGGCATTAGCATTGCAGTGGTCGGGCTTTTGGGAATTCTCGGGCTTCTTTCCCGGTCAACCAGTCTTAATCGAGTAGTCAGTAATCAATTTATTGGCAATTATTTGGCGGGCGAGGGTATTGAGATAGTGAAAAATTTAATTGATGCCAATATCATCCAGTATAAACCGTGGAACGAAGGATTTCAAACCGCTAGTTTTGAAGCTGATTATCTAAGCCTGAATTTAGCGCCTAACCAGAACAGACCGCTTTTATTCGACGCAGCTAATAATATTTACAGTTATCAAAGCGGTACCCCGACTTCTTTTACGAGAACTATCAATATTGAGCTTATCGGGTCCGAAGAAATAAAAGTTAATTCAATTGTTAAATGGACTACTCGGGGCGGCGGTCAATTTGAAGTTAATTTAGAAGACCACTTTTTAAACTGGCGACCATGAAAAAAATTCCCAATTCCCAATTCCCAATTTCCAATTCACGAGGATTTACCATCGTAGAATTATTAGTCGCTATGGGCTTGTTTGTAGTTTTAATAGGAATTGCCACTGGCGGTTTTATCAGAGCGCTGAGAACCCAGAGGCTAATTGTGGCGTTAATGGCGGCTAATGATAATGCTAATTTGACATTAGAACAGATTGCCCGAGAGATAAGAACCGGCTATAATTTCAGTAAAATTTCTGATACGGAATTGCAGTTCGTAAACGCTAACAATATTGTAGTTTTTTATCGTCTCAACGAAGGAGCTATTGAACGGGGAACAGAAGACGTTTTTCTCCAAAGGACTTACAGAAAAATCACCGCTGATAATGTAAAAATAATCGGTTTTAAGATTAACCTTTTGGGGAATAACCCCGGCGACGGCTATCCAGCCCGAATCACCATAAGTTTATCAGTAGGCATTACTAATAAATATTTTGAGAATGTCTCAACAAACGTCCAGACAACCATTAGTTCAAGAGTATTAGATACATAATGAGAATTTCCAATTTCCAATTTCCAATTTCCAATTATTGTAGGGGGCAGGTGATGTTGCTTACCGTTCTAATTTTGGGAGGCAGTATTTTGGGGGCTTCGACAATTGCCGGCTATTTGATGCTTTTAAAAATAAGAGGCGCTTCAGATATTACGAATTCCACTAAAGCCATTTTTGCCGCCGATACCGGTATTGAATGGGAATTATATAAACAGTTTAAAGATTCCGGTTATCCCAAGCCCTCCTTATCTAACAACACTAATTTTACCAGCTCTAACGATACTCAACTGATTAAGTCCATCGGTCAATCATCCAATAATTTTCGAGCTTTTGAACTGGAAATTAGCGGAGCAACAACAACATTGCCCTCAACAACTACTCCGCCCTAATCAACTGGTTACTTCATTAAAGGTCGAAATTTATTAAATATTGTTTTTATGATTAAAAATCCTTCTCTAATTAAAGACTGGCTGCTGATTATTATTGGAATACTTTTAGTTGTTTTCGCTTTTACCGATGTTCCAGAAAAAATTGATATTTATCTAACCTTAATTATCGGAATTTTGGTTGGCATTATAGGTATTTGGGGATTAATTCCCAAGAAAACTCAACCCAGTCCTCCCACCTTTTAAACCGGTACAAAACAGGCATGACCGATATAAAACTCTCTAAATTGGCTGAGGTTTTTACTCATCTGGAGAAAACATCCTCAAGTTTGGCGATGATTGACATTCTGGCTGATTTTTTTTTAAAAATTTCTCCCCAGGAGGCAAAAATCTCCGCTTATTTATTGCGAGGAGAACTTACTCCCTCTTATGAAGGATTGGAAATCGGACTGGCCGACAAAATGGTAATGCGGGCAATTAGCCGTTCGGAGAATATTGATGTTGAAAAAGTAGAATCTTTATTTAAAAAAACAGGCGATCTTGGTTTAGTAATTGAAGAACTCAGAGAAAATAAAAGAGGGGGAGAGTTGACTATTAAAAAGGCCTTTGAAAACTTAATTGAAATTGCTAAAACCACCGGTGAAGGTTCACAGGAGAAAAAAATTGACCTTTTGGTCAATTTACTATCTAAAACTTCTGGCCAGGAAGCCAAATATATTATTCGGACGATTTTAAGAACTTTGCGATTAGGAGTCGGCGAGATGACTTTTCTTTATGGCCTTTCTAAAGCGTTTGGCGATGGCAAAAAACAAAAAGAAATTCTAGAATACGCTTTTAATGTTTTATCGGACTTAGGCGAAGTGGCGTACGCGGTTTCGAAATTGGGAATTAAAAAAATTGCCGAAATTAAACCGAAAATCGGAGTACCGATTCGGATGATGTTAGCTAACAGAATTCAAGAATTAGAAGAAATAAAAAAACACGTTTCCGGCAGCGTTTCAGTGGAAGACAAATACGACGGCGAAAGAATTCAGGCGCATATTAGAAAAAATGGCGAGATTGCTCTTTTTTCCCGGCGCCAGGAAAAAATTACCCATCAATATCCTGATATTATTAAAGGATTAAAAATGGCCTTTCATGGCCAAGAGGCGATTGTTGAGGGCGAAGTAGTTTCCCTTGACGAAAAGAAAGACAAAATATTGCCATTTCAGATTTTAATGTCTCGACGGAGAAAGCACGGAATAGAAGAGTACCTAAAAAAAATCCCGGTTCGTTATTTTTTGTTTGATTTACTTTATTTGGACGGGAAAAATTATTTAAGACAACCGCTGGAAAAGAGAAGGCTGGCCTTGGAACGTTTTTTTAAAAAAACCGGACCGATTGATTTTGGAAAATATACGATTACTGATGACTTATCAGAAATTGAAGCTTATTTTAGCGATTCAATAAAAAGAGGAAACGAAGGCGTAATGATTAAAGATTATTCCGGTATTTATCAGGCTGGCACCCGGGGCTGGCTCTGGATTAAATTTAAAAAAGAATATAAAAAGGAATTGGCTGATACCTTTGATTTGGTGGTGGTTGGCGGTCTTTACGGCGCTGGCCGAAGAGCAAAAACTTATGGTTCACTTTTAGCAGCCTCTTATGACCCGAAAACCAATAAATATTATTCTTTTACCAAAGTGGGCACTGGTTTTACTGATGAGACTTTGGCGCAATTGCCGAAAATGCTTAATAGATATAAGTTGGATGAGAAGCATAAATTAGTGGAGACCAATATGGATGTTAATGTCTGGTTTGAGCCAAAAGTTGTGATGGAGGTTTCCGGAGCGGAAATCACTGTCAGCCCGGTTCATATGGTTGCTAAAGATAAAATTAAGCGTGGCGGCTTGGCTTTGAGATTTCCCAAATTTTTAAGATGGCGGGAAAAAACACCAGAGGACACCACTACTATCAAAGAAATCTACGACCTTTATAAAGCCATGAAGAAAAAGTGAAATGTTTGAAAAGTCAAAAGCATTTAATTTAGTAATTTCTCAAGTCAGAGACCGGAAAAAACTTTATTTTGGAATTATGGCGGCGCTTATCTTCGCCGGTATTACCGCCGCTATTCCTTATATTTACGGCCGGTTGGTTGATATTGCCATTGCGCCTAATTCCCAAGTGAAAATAATTATGGGGTTTATTTTTTTATGGCTGATTTTATCGCTTTTGGCTGATGCTTTGAATCGTTTAAGCAGCCGTTATGCCTATGAAATTGCCACTGATGTCAGCAATAATTTAATCGTAGATTTATTTCACCATCTTTTAAGTCTGCCCTTGAAATTTCACAAAGAAAAGAAAATGGGCAAGGTAATGCGAAGAGCCGAACGAGGCATTGATGACATTTCTAATTTAATAGAGAGAACGGTTTTTTCGTTTTTACCGTCAATAATTTCTCTAATTGCCGCCTTAATTATTCTTTCATTTGTGGAATGGCGATTAAGTTTAATTTTAATATTCGCCAGCCTCGGTTATATTTTAGTGACCCTCGCTTACACTAAAGAAATCATCAAAAAGCAAAAAATAGTGCACCGGGGTTGGGAAAAGGCGTATGGTGATCTCTGGGACTCGGTGTTAAATGTTCAGGCGGTGAAATCAGCGGCCGCCGAGCAATTTGAGCGAAAAAGAAATGTTAAGAATTTTAATTTTGCCGGCAAAATTTATAAAAATTGGCTTTTTATTTGGCAAAAAATGAATCTTTGGCAGAGAGTTATTTTTACAATAAGTTTTATAGCGGTTTTTGGGACCGGCGTGATGATGTTGAGGTCAGGCATGTTAACTCCCGGCAAATTAGTGATGTTTGTCGGCTATAGCGCTCTTTTAACTTCGCCTTTAGCTCAATTAGCTGACCAGTATCGAATGGCAAAAACCGCTATTACCGCTTTTAGGCGGGCGATTAAATACTATGATATTGTTCCGGAAAAAGATATGGCTTATGCCAAAGAAATAAAAGAAATTAAAGGCAGAATAACTTTTAAAAATGTGAGTTTTGGTTATAAAAAAGACCAATTAATTCTTAAAAATATTTCTTTTGAAGTTCAAGCCGGAGAGACGGTGGCGATTGTCGGCAAAAGCGGAGTAGGCAAGACCACTTTAACCGACCTTATCGCTAGATATTATTTTCCCCTAAAAGGACAAATTTTTATTGATGATGTTGATATAAAAAAGACAAAACTGAAATCTTTAAGAGAGCAGATGGCTTTAGTTCCTCAGGAAGTTTTGCTTTTTAACGACACGATTAAAAATAACATTCGCTACGACAAAATTGGCGCTTCGGATGAAGAGATTGTGGCCGCGGCTAAAGCGGCCAATGCCGAGGAATTTATTAATGCCTTCCCTAAAAAATATAATCAACTGGTGGGCGAAAGGGGAATAAAGCTTTCCGCCGGCCAAAAACAACGCATCGCCATTAGCCGGGCAATCTTAAGAGACCCTAAAATTTTGATTTTAGATGAAGCTACCTCGGCTTTGGATTCGGTTTCGGAAAAGTTGGTTCAGGAGGCCTTGAGAAAACTTATTTCCGGCCGGACCACTTTTATCATTGCCCACCGTTTGAGCACTATTCAGCATGCTGATAAAATTATTGTTTTGGAAAAAGGAAAAATCGCCGAAATGGGAAACCACAATAAACTGATGAAAAATCCCGAAGGCATCTATCGGAATTTCTGGGAATTGCAGACCGCCATAGGAAAAATTGAATAAAAACCTTAAAAATGCTAAAAATATATCTAAGATGCCAATGCCGATTAACAAAAAAACTTTAGAATATTTGGCGGAATTGAGCCGGATTGAATTAGAGGAAAAAAGCGAAGAGAAATTACTCAACGACCTCCAGAAAATTCTGGAGCATTTTGAGGAATTGAAGGAAGTTGATATTGAAAACATTGAGCCGATGGCTGGCGGGACCATAGAGAAAAATGTCTTTCGGGAAGACAAAGAAAATCCGAAATCCGAAGTTCAAACTTCAAAGTTAACGAACGCGTTTCCCGACGAGGAAAAAGGATACTTAAAGGTGCCGCCTATATTTGAGTAAAAAAATAATGGATTTATCCAATTTAACTATTAAAAAATTTCACGAGGGGCTATTAAATAAGCAATTTTCCGCTTTTGAAATTACGAAGGTCTTTTTTGACTATATTAAGGAAAAAGATTCCCAAATTAACGCTTATTTGCATTTAACCAAAGATTCGGCCCTGAGCCAAGCCGAACAGGTTGATGTTGATTTAGCCAAAGGGAAAGAATTAGGAATTTTAGCCGGTGCGCCTTTAGCAATAAAAGACAATATTTTAATTGAAGGAATGCCTGCGACCGCTGCCTCAAAAATCCTGGAAAATTATACAGCCAGTTACGACGCCACAGTGATTAAAAAATTAAAAGAAGCTGGTGCGGTTTTTTTGGGTAAAACTAATTTAGACGAATTTGCCATGGGTTCTTCTACGGAAAATTCTGCTTTTCAAATAACCCGGAATCCTTATGATTTAGAGCGGGTGCCGGGCGGCTCGTCCGGCGGCTCAGCCGCAACCGTGGCTTCTGATATGTGCGTTGCCGCTCTGGGTTCTGACACCGGCGGTTCTATCAGGCAGCCGGCCGGTTTTTGCGGAGTTGTGGGATTAAAGCCAACTTACGGTGCGGTTTCCCGATACGGTTTAATTGCGATGGCTTCCAGTTTGGACCAGATCGGGCCGATTGCCAAAACCGTTGAAGATGCGGCAATACTTTTTAACGCCATAAAAGGAAAATATCCATTGGATGCGACAAGCGTGAATTATGGATCAGGAATCAGGAATTATGGATTAGAGGATATTAGAAAATTGAAAATCGGATTGCCGAAAGAATATTTTGCTCCGACGTTTCAGTCGGAGCCCCGACCCGAAGGCGTCGGGGTAGAGGGCTTAGATAAAAATATTGCCTCGGCTATAGAGGAAGCAATCAAAAATCTAAAATCTCTAAAAATAGAATTCAAGGAAATAAGTTTGCCTCATACAAAGTACGCTTTATCCTGCTATTACATCATTATGCCGGCTGAAGTCAGCGCTAATTTGGCGCGATTTGATGGTATCAGATACGCAAGAATTTCCAATTTCCAATTTCCAATTTCCAATTTGAGAGACATCTATTTCAAGCAACGAGGAAATGGTTTTGGCGAGGAAGCAAAACGAAGAATTATTTTAGGAACTTTTGTTTTGTCAGCCGGCTATTACGACGCTTATTATGCTAATGCCCAAAAAGTCAGAAGATTGGTTAAAGAAGATTTTGATAAAGCCTTTAACGAGGTTGATGTAATTTTAACGCCAGTTTCTCCCACGCCGGCTTTTAAAATCGGCGAAAAAACTGATGACCCCTTGTCAATGTATTTATCAGATATTTTTACTATTCCGGTAAACTTGGCAGGATTGCCGGCCATTTCTATCCCAGTCAAAAGTCAAAAGTCAAAAGTCAATGGTCAATTGCCAGTGGGCTTTCAACTAATCGGCAAGCCATTTCATGAGGCTGATATTTTGGGAATAGGGCAATACTATGAGAAAATTTCTAATTTCTAATTTCTAAATATATGATTGCTGATTTTATAAATTTTTTTGCCGAGAATTTATTAGCCATCCAGCTTATTTCGCTCTTTACTTCCACCATCCTTCTTGGGTTTACTATTTATTTCCTTGTTAAAATTAATCTAATTGGCGAGGGAGTTGAGCATTATCTTGGAGTTCTTGCCGGCGCTGATATCTCTAAGCGCCGGACTCTTAGGGCTTGGAAACAAATTCAAAAAAGACTAAAAACAAAAAAAGAAAGCCAGTTAAAATTGGCTGTTTTTGAGGCGGACCAAATCTTAAATGAAATATTAAGAATGGCCGGCTATCAGGGGAAAAACCCGGACGAGCGTCTGTCTCAAATTACGCCGGTTGAACTCTCAAATATTGAAGAAATTAAACAAGCCCATAAATTAAGAAATCGGATTACTTCAGAACCGGATTTTATTATTACTCCTAACGAAGCCGGAATAATTATTGATATTTACA
>Ga0210023_1002224_pt1 | contig 12949 bp, 10 predicted proteins | sample CryGeymeta201524_FD_183987 | JGI IMG/M metagenome (GOLD analysis project Ga0210023, IMG submission 183987) | Groundwater microbial communities from Crystal Geyser aquifers in Utah, USA - Crystal Geyser metaG 2015-24 (SPAdes) (version 2) | ecosystem: Environmental > Aquatic > Deep subsurface >... | reverse complement strand
CGCTTCACGTCGTACCTCGCGATACGCCATGCATGACTCGGGGACAATATGAATCGCTACTTCTTTATTGTTTGGGACTTTCACCCGTCTTCTCCTTGCCGGTTTTTACCGGCGCACTCACTTTGAAGCGCACCCGGTACCAAGCCAATGAGCCAGCCAGACAGCGGAAGGATTTGTCCAACACGTGCTGCACTTTGACCCACCCGGCCAACCGAGCTTTCTATAATCGCTGCAAACTTTTGAGCCCATCGTCTTGCAAGCCTCCAACACGCCTTCTTCGTCGCCGCTTTCCCTGATCTCGCAAGACATGCGCGAAGTTGACGCCGTCATTGCGCAGCGCCTTGATTCCGGCGTCCCACTGGTCGGGCAGGTATCGCGTTACATCATTTCAGCGGGCGGCAAACGTCTGCGCCCGGGCCTGCTGCTGCTGATTTGCGGCGCGTTGGGATTCAAGGGCGCGCAGCGCTTCGACCTGGCCGCCGTGGTGGAGTTCATCCACACCGCCACCTTGCTGCACGACGACGTGGTCGACGACTCGTCGATGCGCCGCGGCAACGCCACTGCTAACGAAACCTTCGGCAACCCTGCCAGCGTGCTGGTCGGCGACTTCTTGTATTCGCGTGCTTTCCAGATGATGGTCGACGCGCAAAGCATGCCGATCATGAGTGTACTTGCCGACGCGACCAACGTCATCGCCGAAGGCGAGGTCATGCAGCTCATGAACATGCACAACCCGGCGCTTGACGAAGCGGGCTACGTGCAGGTGATCCGCTCCAAAACGGCCAAATTGTTTGAAGCCAGCACCCGCGTTGGCGCCATTCTGTCTGGCGCCACGCCAGAAATCGAAGCCGCCTGCGCCAGTTACGGGCAAGCGCTGGGCACCGCATTCCAGATCGTTGACGATGTGCTCGACTACACCGGCGACGCCACCGTGATGGGTAAAAACCTCGGCGACGACCTGCGTGAAGGCAAAACCACACTGCCGCTGATTGCCGCCATGCAGCGCGGTAGCCAAACAGAGCGAGCGCTGATCCGGTCGGCGATTGAGAGCGGCAACGTCAAGCAGATCGACCCAGTGGTTGCCATTGTCAAATCCACCGGTGCGCTTGACGTTGCGCGCCAGGCGGCCAGGGCTGAAGCAGCGCGCGCCATGGCCACCGCCCAGGCTTTGCCCCGCAATGACTACACATCGGCTTTGCTACAATTAGCGGCTCAGCTTTTGGATCGGCAGTCATGAGATCTTGAGGCAGGGGTTTTTCGGAATGTAGCGCAGCCTGGTAGCGCACTTCGTTCGGGACGAAGGGGTCGGAGGTTCGAATCCTCTCATTCCGACCAGACAATCCCTTGTAAATCAAGGACTTACAAAGATCCACTCGTTGGGGCTTTGTTGTTTTGGAGCCCGTTAGTGGCGCACCACCAAGCGCTTGTCGGCGCGCGCTGGCAAGATATCTCCAACCACGCGGGCGTCGGCAAAACCCGCTTGATCGAATATCTGCAAAACCTCGGCAACTGCTTTTGGCGCACAAGACACCAGCAGACCCCCACTGGTTTGCGGATCAGTCAGCAAGGCCTGTTGTACAGCCGCAAAATCAGGCGGCAACTGTACTTCAGCGCCATACGCCGCCCAGTTGCGCCCCGACGCACCGGTTATATGGCCCGCCGCCGCCAGTTCACGCACACCGCTCAGCAAAGGCACGTTGGGCCAATCGATCTCCACCGTGCAATGGGCGCCACGGGCAATCTCCAGTGCATGGCCCGCCAGCGCAAAACCGGTGACGTCGGTCATGGCGTGTACGCCGGGCAACGCCGCCAAGAGCGGGCCTGGGGTATTGAGCTGCGTCGTCACCGCCATCATCTGGGCGTAGCCAGTCGCGTCAAGCTTGTTTTTCTTCAGCGCAGCCGACAGGATCCCCACCCCCAGGGGTTTACCCAGAATGAGCTTGTCGCCCACCTGGGCGCTGGCGTTACGCTTGATCCGGTTCGGGTGCACCAAGCCCAGCGCAACCAGCCCATAGATCGGCTCGACCGAGTCAATGGTGTGGCCGCCAGCGATCGGGATGCCAGCGGCGCGACAAGCGCTGGCACCGCCGTCCAGAATCCGGCCAATCGTCGCCACTGATAGCACTGCAATCGGCATGCCGACCAGCGCCAGCGCCATGATTGGCGTGCCACCCATGGCGTAGACATCGCTGATGGCGTTGGTCGCGGCGATGCGGCCAAAGTCGTACGGATCGTCGACGATCGGCATGAAGAAGTCCGTCGTTGCAATCAACGCCTGGTCATCGTTCAACTGGTACACCGCGGCGTCGTCAGCGGTCTCAATGCCCACCAAAAGCTCTTTCGGAATCGGCATGGCCGACGTGCTCTTGAGGATGCCGGAAAGCACACCCGGGGCGATCTTGCAACCACAGCCGCCGCCATGCGACAGACTGGTCAAACGCGGCTCGCTGGTTGCGGCTACCGGGGGGTTAGCTGGTAGGGATTGGCTCATGGCGTAAATCGGGATGGGTAAGCGCACATTATCGGGCGCCAGCCAGCCTTGACCAGCTGTCAGGCAACGCAGATACTCGCGCCCAATAACTATCAGGAGACATTTTTGACAGTCGCAAGCCAACCACAAGACGCGCAAGATACGCAGCCGATGGCGCAGCACGCCAGTTACCTGAGTGCGCCTTTGCCGCACATCGGCGCTTGGACGCATTACTTCATGAGCGCCGAGATCCCCGTCATGGCATCGACCGCGCGCGCGTTGGAAGAATTGCGTGCCAACGAAGACGGCGTCGACGCCAACATGCTCACAACGGTGATCCAGTCAGACCCGCTGATGACGCTCAAGCTGCTGGCCAAAGTGGCCAGCATGCGCCGACCTGGCTCGACCACCGAAACCGAATCGGTGATCACCTCGCTGGTGCTAATGGGTATTTCGCCATTTTTCAGGCATTTTGGCCAGCAGTGCACGGTTGAAGACTGGTTGGCTGACCAACCCGACGCGCAAAAAGGCCTGCAATTCTTGCTCAAGCGGGCCGAGCGCGCGGGTCAATTTGCCTTGGGGTTTGCCATTCACCGTGGCGACACCGATGCGACCATCATCCATCAGGCCGCGTTCTTGAATGACTTTGCCGAAATGCTGCTCTGGCTGCACGCCCCTGAATTGATGGTCAAAATCCGCCGCGCCCAAGACGCCGACTCGACCCTGCGCTCCAACGTCATCCAGCGCCAGGTGCTGGGCATCGAAGTAGCCGATTTGCGCCAGGCCCTGATGAAACTCTGGCGCCTGCCCGAACTGTTGGTCAATATCAGCGACGACCGCCACGCCGAGCGACCCAACGTTAAATGTGTCGTGCTAGCCGTACGCCTTGCGCGCCATACCGCCGTCGACTGGGACAACGCGGCCATTCCCGACGATGTGGAAGACATTGCCAAACTGCTCAACGCCTCACCGCGGGCAACGTTGGGTTTTTTGCACAAAATTGACCACCCTATCCTGGAGGCGACCACCCTGGAACCCACCACCTTCGGCGCCCTGGACTGACGGGGCTTACCCCTTGGCAATCAATTTATTGCGCGCATTGAACTTTTCTATTAGCACTCTATCTCAGCGAGTGCTAATATTGAGGCGTTTCGCAATAGGAGTAATGCCATGACTGTTTACGCTGCCAAATCAAGCAACGCATTGACGCTGGCCAATCCTTGGGCAGTCGTCCCTGCATTGGGTAATCTGGACGCTTATATTTCGGCGGTCAACCGCATGCCCATGCTGACCCTGGAAGAAGAGCAATCGTTCGCGCGCAAATTCCGCCAGAACAACGACCTGGAGGCCGCTGGGAAACTCGTCTTGGCACACCTGCGCGTGGTGGTATCTACCGCTCGCCAGTACCTGGGCTACGGTCTACCGCACGGTGACCTCATTCAGGAAGGCAATGTTGGTCTCATGAAAGCCGTCAAGCGCTTTGACCCCGACCAAGGCGTGCGGCTGGTCAGCTACGCGCTGCACTGGATCAAGGCCGAAATCCACGAATACATCCTGAAAAACTGGCGCATGGTCAAAATGGCCACCACCAAAGCGCAGCGCAAGCTGTTTTTCAACCTACGCTCGATGAAACAACGCTTTCGCAGCGCTGACGCGATGGCCGATCTCGACAGCCATCGCGACACCCTCAATGACAGCCACATCGACGCCATGGCCACCCAACTCAACGTCAAGCGTGAAGAAGTGATCGAGATGGAAGCGCGCCTGGCCGGTGGCGACGTGCTGCTCGACCCCAGCCCCAGCGACGACGGCGAAGACGCGTTTGGCCCGATCGCCTACCTGACCGACGCCGCCCACGAGCCCACCGCCATGATCGAAGCGCACCACCGCGACCTGCTGGCCAGCGATGGCCTGACTCAGGCACTCGACACACTGGATACGCGCAGCCGCCACATCGTCGAAGAACGCTGGCTCAAGGTCAACGACGACAATTCTGGCGGCATGACGCTGCACGATCTGGCCGCCGTTTACGGCGTCAGCGCCGAGCGCATCCGCCAGATTGAAGTGGCCGCGCTCAAGAAAATGAGGAAGTCACTGGTTGAATTTGCCTGATGCGTCCACTCTGAGCGTCTCGCTCACCAGCCTTCAGCGCGGTCACCGCCTGAAGGCTTTTTTATCGCCATTGGCACAGTGATCAGGACACTGGGCTTGACCAGTGCCAAGCCGCTTATTTTTTTAGAACTTCGACACGTCGGGCTGGCGCTTTTCCAGAAACGCGGTGAAGGCTTCGCGTGCGGCGGGCTCAAGCACCAGTTCGCCAAACACGTCGCCTTCTTCCACGATACGCTGCTGCAGCAGATCGGCCTGCCCCTGCTTCATCAGGCGCTTGGCCGCCGCCAGCGCCAGGGTGGGTTTGGACGCCAGTTTGCGCGCCTGGCACTGCGCCAGCGCGTTGGCCTCAGACGGCGGCACGATGCGCGCGACCAAGCCCATCTCCAGTGCGGCCTCGGCGCCAAACGGCTCGCCCAGCAGCAAGGCCTCGGCAGCGCGGCCGTAGCCCATACGCTGCGGCGCCAGCAGGCTGGAACCCGCTTCCGGGCAAACACCCAGGTTGACAAACGGCATCGAAAACGCCGCGTTGTCACCCGCATAAACCAGGTCACAGTGAAACAACAGGGTGGTGCCAATACCCACCGCCGGCCCGCACACCGCGACCACGATCGGCTTGGGGAAGGCGCTGATGGCGCGCAAAAACCGGAACACCGGCATCTCTGGCGAGGTGCTCGGGCGGGTCAAAAAGTCCGAAATATCGTTGCCCGCGCTGAACACCGTCTCGTGACCCTGGATCACCAACGCACGCACGCTGGTATCGGCCTGCGCCTGCACCAAGGTGTCGGCCAGCGTGGCGTACATCGCCGAGGTGAACGAATTCTTCTTGGCAACGCGGTTGAAGGTGAGCGTCATCACGCGCTCGGTGGTGTCAATCAGGATGTCGGTCATGGAAGAGAAGTTAATCGGTTGGGGTCAGAGCACGTCGCTGGCGCGAGTAGTCTGACCCGCAAGTCTTAATCGGTTGGGGTCAGAGCACGTCGCTGGCGCGAGTAGTCTGACCCGCAAGGTCTAGAGTTTCTCGAATATACCCGCTGCGCCCTGGCCCATGCCAATGCACATGGTCACCATGCCGTACTTGCCCTGCGTGCGTTGCAAGCCGTGAATGACGGTGGCGGCGCGGATGGCGCCGGTGGCGCCCAGCGGGTGGCCCAGCGCTATGGCACCACCCATCGGATTCACCTTGGATTGATCCAGCCCCAAGGTGTTGATGACCGCCAGGCTTTGCGCGGCGAAGGCTTCATTGAGCTCAATCCAGTCGAGTTGGTCGAGCGTCAGGCCGCCATTTTTCAGCGCGGCGGGAATCGCCTCGATCGGGCCAATACCCATGTACTGCGGCGGCACGCCTTTGGCGGCAAATGACACAAAGCGCGCCAGCGGCTTCAGGCCAAATTGTTTGACCGCCTTTTCGCTGGCCAGAATTAGGGCACCGGCGCCGTCCGAGGTTTGCGAGCTGTTGCCCGCGGTGACCGTACCACGGGCGGCAAACGGCGACTTGAGCTTGGCCAGACCTTCCAGGCTGGTGTCGGGGCGCGCACCTTCGTCGATGGTGACCACGCGCTTTTTCTCGATGACTTCGCCGGTGGCCAGGTTTGGCGCGCGGTCGGTCACTTCAATAGGCGTGGTCTCCGCCGTGAAATAACCCGCCGCTTGCGCCGCCAGCGCGCGCTGGTGCGATTGCAGGGCAAAAGCATCTTGCGCGTCGCGGCTGACCTTCCATTGCGTGGCCACTTTTTCAGCCGTCAGTCCCATGCCGTAGGCAATGCCGATGTTTTCGTCGTTCTCAAACATCAACGGCGAGAACGACGGCGCGTTGCCGCCCATCGGCACCATGCTCATGCTCTCGGCGCCAGCGGCAATCATCACGTCGGCTTCGCCGACGCGAATGCGGTCGGCCGCCATCTGGATCGCCGACACACCGGAGGCACAGAAGCGGTTGACGGTGATACCGCCCACGCTGGTGGGCAAACCAGCCAGCACGCCGGCAATGCGGGCGATATTCAGACCCGCCTGGCCTTCTGGCATGGCGCAGCCGCAGATGATGTCTTCAACGGCGTTGGGGTCGAGCCCCGGTGCTTGTGCCAGCGCCGACTGCAGCACCTTGACCAGCAGGTCATCCGGGCGCATGTTGCGGAAAAACCCGCGCGACGATTTGCCAATAGGGCTGCGCGTGGCAGCGACGATGTAGGCGTCAGAAATTTGTTTCATGGAGTACTTTCAATCAGTTTCTTACTGGCTTACCGTTTTGCATCATTCCCATGATCCGCTCTTGCGTCTTGGGGTTGGCCAACAGTGTGGCAAACGCCTTGCGCTCCAGTGCCATCAGGTATTCCTCATCAACCAGGCTGCCGGCATCGACATCACCACCGCAGACCACCCAGGCAATCTGGCAGCCGATGAAATAGTCGTAGGCGCTGATGAAACCACCGTCGCGCATGTTGACCAGCGTGCCCTTGATGGTGGCCAGGCCACTGCGACCGGCCACCGGAAACAGGCGCTTGTGCGGTGCGCGGTAGCCAGAATCGAACATGGCCTTGGCCTCGTTGATCGCAACATAAAGCAGTTCATCCTTGTGCGCAACGATCACATCGCTATCCAGAAGATAGCTTAGTTTCCTTGATTCAAGAGCGCTGGTGCCAACTTTGGCCATGGCTGCGGCGGTAAAGCCTTCGGTTAAAAACGGCAACAGGTCTTTGCCAGTAGAGGCCGCTGCGGCCTCTGCTGCGCGCCGCGCAATGTAGGTCAGGCCGCCGCCACCAGGCACCAGGCCGACACCCACCTCGACCAGACCGATGTAGCTTTCCATGGCCGCCACGCGCTTGCTGGAATACAGCCCCAGCTCGCAGCCGCCACCGAGCGCCAAACCGCGCATGGCGGAAATGACGGGCACGTTGGCGTAACGCAGTTTGAGCATGATCTTCTGCATCTCGTGCTCGGCTTCGCTGATGGCACCGACACCGCCGGTCATGAACGCGGGCAGCATGGCCTGCAGGTCGGCACCGGCGGAAAACAGCTCGTCGTTGGACCAGATGACCAGGCCCTTGTACTTTGCTTCAGCGAGCGCCACACCTTGCATCAGGCCTTCGAGCACGCCCATGCCGATGGCGTGCATCTTGGTCTTGATGCTGGCAATGACCACCTCATCATCCAAGGTCCACAAGCGCACCGCGTCGTCCTCAAACAGCGTGGTACCCGCTGTTTTGGCATCGGCGGCTTGGGCACCGAGCACGCTTTCGGGAAAGTGCTGACGCGCGTACACCGGCAATTGACGCACCGGCACAAACTGGCCGGTGGTCGGGTTCCAGGAGCCCGCGGGTGTGTGCACGCCACCGGCATCAGCCACCGGGCCTTTGAACACCCAATCGGGCAGTGGCGCACTGCACAGCGCTTTACCGGCGTCAATGTCTTCCTTGACCATGTTGGCCACATCCAGCCAGCCCGCTTCTTGCCACAGCTCAAACGGGCCCTGCTTCATGCCAAAGCCCCAGCGCATGCAAAAGTCCACGTCGCGCGCGTTGTCGGCAATGTCGGCCAGGTGCACCGCGGCGTAATGGAAAGCGTTGCGCAGAATCGCCCATAAAAACTGGCCTTGCGCGCCCTCGGCATTGCGCAGCAATTTCAGACGCTCGGCCGCTGGCTTTTTGAGCATGCGGGTGTACACCTCATCGGCCTTTTCGCCAGCGGGCACGTAGGTTTTGGTTTTCAAGTCAAAACGCTGGATGTCGCGACCCACCTTCTTGAAGAAACCCGCCTTGGTCTTTTGCCCCAGGTTGCCCATCTCGATCAGGGTTTTCAGCACTTCGGGTGTGGCAAAGCTGGGGTAAAACGGATCGGTTTCTGGACTGAGCGTGTCTTGCAACGTCTTGATGACGTGCGCCATGGTGTCCAGGCCCACCACATCGGCGGTGCGGAAAGTGCCACTGCTGGCGCGGCCGAGTTTCTTGCCGGTCAGGTCATCGACCACGTCGTAAGTCAGGCCGTAGTTTTCCACCTCTTTCATGGTGGCCAGCATGCCCGCCACGCCGACGCGGTTGGCGATGAAGTTGGGCGTGTCTTTGGCGCGCACCACGCCCTTGCCCAGCACGCTGGTGACAAAGGCTTCCAGGTCGTCGAGGATCTGCGGCTGCGTGGTGGGGGTGTTGATCAGCTCCACCAGCGGCATGTAGCGCGGCGGGTTGAAGAAATGGATACCGCAAAAACGCGGCTTGATTTCCTCGGGCAGCACGTCGCTCAACTTGGTGATCGACAGGCCCGAGGTGTTGGACGCAACGATGGCGTGGGGAGCGACGAACGGCGCGATCTTTTTGTACAGGTCAAGCTTCCAGTCCATGCGTTCAGCAATGGCTTCGATGATCAGGTCGCAGCCCAGCAGCTGCGCCATGTGCTCTTCGTAGTTGGCCTGGCCGATCAGCGCCGCGTCTTCGGCCACGCCCAGCGGCGATGGTTTGAGCTTTTTCAGGCCATCGACCGCGCGGGTGACGATGCCGTTTTTGGCGCCTTCCTTGGCCGGAAGGTCAAACAGGATAACAGGAACCTTGACGTTCACCAGGTGCGCGGCGATTTGCGCACCCATCACGCCAGCGCCGAGTACGGCGACTTTTTTTACATTGAATCGAGACACAAATGACTCCTTGTTTGGGCTGAACTTATTCGACGCGCTGCCAGACCTGGGTGCGGTAAATGAAGGCAACGTAGCCACGCATTTCCATGGTCTTGCCGTCGTCGACGGGTTTGAGGCGGGTCCTGTAGGTTTTGCCGTTGTTAGGGTCGAGGATTTCACCGCCGGTCCAGATGGTTTTGTCGTCGGCGTCCTGACGCACGTTGCGGATGATCGTCATGCCCAGCACGGGCTGGTCTTTGCGGTCGTCGCTGCATTTGTCGCACTTGTTAGCGGCCTTGGCGGGGTCAAAAATCTTCTCAATCTTGCCGGTCAGCACGCCGTTGGCTTCGGTGATACGCACCAGCGACTTTTCAGTCTTGCCGTCGTCGTCGATGGTTTTCCACAAGCCCACCGGGCTCATCTGGGCACAGGCGGCACCACTGATTGCAACGAAAGTTATAGCTGCCACTGCTTTACTGAAAAGGGCTAGAGTCGTTTTTTTCATAGAAAGTCTCCTGGGTTAATTGATTGGTTGCTTCAGGCCAGCGCGGCATCGGTGTCGAGCAAGACCTTGGCACCGGCGCGCGCGGTGCGCATCAGCGACGCGGTTTCGGGGAAAAGCTTGGCAAAGTAAAAACGCGCGGTTTGCAGCTTGGCCACATAAAACGGGTCGGTGTTGCCAGCGGCAATCTGGCGCAGCGCCACTTGCGCCATGCGCGCCCAGAAGTAGCCAAACACCAGGTGGCCAGCCACGCGCAGGTAGTCCACCGCAGCGGCGCCCACCTCGTCAGGGTTCTGGAACGCCTTGAAGCCGATCTCGGTGGTGAACTTGGTCATCTGCTCGCCCAGAATCGCGATGGGCGTGATGAACTCGGCCATCTTCTCGTTGACGCCTTCTTCGGCGACGAGCTTGCCAACCAGTTTGCCAAACTTTTGCAATGTGGCACCGTTGTTGCCCAGCACCTTGCGCCCCAGCAAGTCCAGACTCTGGATGGTGTTGGTGCCCTCGTAGATCATGTTGATGCGGGCATCGCGCACAAACTGCTCCATGCCCCATTCCTTGATATAGCCATGGCCACCAAACACCTGCAGGCAAGTCGAGGTGGCGGTCCAGCCGTTGTCGGTCAGGAAGGCCTTGCAAATGGGCGTCAGCAGCGCCAGCAGCTCGGCCGACTCCCTGCGTACCGTTTCGTCAGTTGCGTTGAGCTCTTTTTCCAGAAGCATGGAACTGAAGCACAGCAGGGCGCGGCCACCTTCGGCGTACGTCTTGGCGGTCAGCAGCATCTTGCGCACATCCGGGTGCACGATGATCGGGTCGGCGGGCTTGTCCTTGGCTTTGGCGCCAGAGAGGCTGCGCATCTGGATGCGGTCCTTGGCGTAGGCCAGCGCATTCTGAAACGCCACTTCGGTCAGTCCCAGCCCCTGGTTGCCCACGCCCAGGCGGGCGGCGTTCATCATGACAAACATGCCTTGCATGCCCTTGTTGGGCTGGCCCACCAGCGTGCCTACCGCGTCGTCAAGCACGATCTGCGCCGTGGAGTTACCGTGGATGCCCATCTTGTGCTCCAGGCCACCGCAGTAAATGCCGTTGCGCGTGCCCAGCGAGCCGTCGGCGTTAACGTTGAACTTGGGCACGATGAACAGGCTCACGCCCTTGATGCCCGGGGGCGCATCGGGCAGGCGCGCCAACACCAGGTGGATGATGTTTTCAGCCACGTCGTGCTCGCCGGCGCTGATGAATATCTTGTTGCCGGTGAGCCGGTAGGTGCCGTCCGCCTGCGGCTCGGCCTTGGTGCGCATCAGCCCCAGGTCAGTCCCGCAATGCGGTTCGGTCAGGCACATGGTGCCGGTCCATTCGCCGCTGACCATCTTGGGCAGGTAGGTGGCCTTTTGGGCGTCGGTGCCGTGCGTGTGCAGTGCGGCGTAAGCACCATGCGTCAGGCCTGGGTACATGGTCCAGGCCTGATTGGCCGAGTTCATCATCTCGTAAAAGCACTGGTTGACGATCAGCGGCAAGCCCTGACCGCCGAACTCGGGGTCGCACGCCAGCGCAGCCCAACCGCCTTCGATGTACTTGGCATAGGCCTCTTTGAAACCCTTGGGCGTGGTCACCGCGTGCGTGGCCTGGTCGATGGTGCAGCCTTCTTCGTCGCCGCTAACATTGAGCGGCAGCAGGACTTCAGATGCAAACTTGCCGCCTTCTTCAAGCACCGCGTTAATGGTGTCGGCGTCGATATCAGCGTGCGCCGGCATGGCTTGCAAGTCAGCTGTGACGTTGAGCAGCTCGTGCATGACAAATTGCATGTCGCGCAGCGGGGGGGTGTAGATGGGCATGGTTTTCTCCTGAAAAAAATTGTTTAAACAGTCGTCAATGGCCGACTGAAGCCGGCCCTACAGCTTCAGCGAGAGCTTGGGCTTTGCCGTAACGCCGCACGATGTTTTCGAACCCCGTGTTGGCGCGCGCGGTGGCACCCGGGTTCTTCAAAAAGCGTGCTTCATAGTGCAGCGCCAAAATCAGTCCGTGAATCTCAAACGCCATCTGCTGCGCGTCGGCCTCGGGCACCAGATGACCTTCGTCACGGGCTTGCAGCACCGCGCGGTGCACGGCGTTGAGCCAGGTTTGCACCGAGCTGGCCAGTGCGTCACGCACAGGGCCCGGGCGGTCGTCAAACTCGACCGCACCGCTGATGAATATGCAGCCCGACTGGATCTCGACAGCAACGCGCTTCATCCAGTTGGCAAACAGCGCGCGCAGCCGCGGCAGGCCGCGCGGGGCGTTCATCGCCGGGAAGAAGACCTCATCGGAAAACAACTGGTAATACTCGCGCACCACCGAAATCTGGAGCTCTTCGCGCGAGCCAAAATGGGCGAACACGCCCGACTTGCTCATGCGCGTGACCTCGGCCAGCGCGCCAATGCTCAGGCCTTCCAGGCCGATTTGTTCAGCCAGGCCGAGCGCGGCGTTGACGATGAGCTGCTTGGTTTGCTGGCCCTTTTGCAGCGCGCGCTCGCCCTTGGTTTTGGACGGTAGCGCACGGCTGGCAGCTTTGGCGGTGAAAGATGAAACGGTCATGGCACGATCAGAAAAGAACGATCGTGCTATTTTGCAGCAATTCGACGAAGACGCAAGACCCCCAGGGGCTTCTAGGGTCTAAGTTCTAACGCGCTTAAGGGTAAACCCGCTCAGTGCGAGCGGATCATGGTGCCAAAGGCCTGGTCGGTCAAAATTTCCAGCAGCAGCACGTGCGGCACGCGGCCGTCAATGATGTGCACCGAGTTGACGCCGCTCTTGGCGGCATCGAGCGCCCCGGCGATCTTGGGCAACATGCCACCACTGATGGTGCCGTCGGCAAACAATTCGTCAATGCGCTTGGCCGTCAGGTCGGTCAGCAGGGCCCCGGCTTTGTCGAGCACGCCGCTGATGTTGGTCAGCATCATCAGCTTTTCCGCTTTCAAAACAGTAGCAAGTTTGGCAGCAACCACGTCGGCGTTGATGTTATAGCTCTCATTGGCTTCGCCAAAGCCGATCGGGCTGACGACCGGGATGAACGCGTCGTCTTGCAAGGCTTTCACCACGCTGGGGTCGATGCTGACGATGTCGCCGACCTGGCCGACATCGTGCTCTTTGCTGGCGTCGGCGGCGTCGAGCATCTTGAGCTTTTGCGCGCGGATCAGGCCACCGTCGCGCCCGGTCAGGCCCACCGCCTTGCCACCGGCGTGGTTGATCATGCCCACAATGTCTTGCTGCACCTCACCGGCCAGCACCCATT
>Ga0210023_1002221_pt1 | contig 12960 bp, 10 predicted proteins | sample CryGeymeta201524_FD_183987 | JGI IMG/M metagenome (GOLD analysis project Ga0210023, IMG submission 183987) | Groundwater microbial communities from Crystal Geyser aquifers in Utah, USA - Crystal Geyser metaG 2015-24 (SPAdes) (version 2) | ecosystem: Environmental > Aquatic > Deep subsurface >... | reverse complement strand
AATTATCCTGATGAAGCAAAAAAGAATGGCATTCAGGGAAAAGTGTTTGTTTCGTTTGTGGTTGACGAACAAGGGAAAGTAACCAATGCGAAAATTGAAAGGGGAGTAAATCCGGCGCTCGATGCTGAATCGCTGCGGGTGGTAAACGGTTTAAAAACCTGGAAACCCGGAAAAGAAAAGGGAGAAGCAGTTAAAGTTGCTTATACAATTCCAATCAATTACACCCTGGATGGTAACCCGGATAAAAAAGAATAAATTTAATTCTACCTAAGAAAATAGTTGTAAAACTAATTACTTAGGTATAATTCTTGTTGTCTTGATACTTGATTCTAAAAATCTTCTTATCTAAATAAAATGAAAGAATTAACAAAAGCTGAAGAGCAAATAATGCAGTTGCTTTGGGAGCAGAAAAAAGCATTTGTAAAAGACATTATTGAACAGATGCCAAATCCAAAACCCGCGTACAATACTGTTTCTACAATCATTCGTATTTTAGAAAAGAAAGGATTCATCGGGCACAATGCATACGGAAAGACGCATGAATATTTCCCTTTAATCGATAGAAAAGATTACACGCGAACTTACATGAAGAATTTCATGAGGAATTATTTTAGTGGTTCGTTCCAGGAAATGGTTTCTTTTTTCGCCAAAGAAGACAAAATGAGCCTGGCCGATTTGGATGAACTGGTTGAAGATGTAAAACGCGATTTACAAAACGAAAATCCTGGGGAAAATGAATAGCGTGATAAATTTCATACTCGAATCGGGTGTGAGCCTTGCACTGCTTTCACTCATTTATGTATTGTTTTTGCGAAAAGAAACATTCTTTAGAATTAACCGTTGGTTTTTGCTGGGGTCTGTTCTCTTTTCGGTGATTCTGCCAATCATCAAACTACGTATTTTTAGTCCGCAACCGATAGTGTTGGCTGAAGTTACCGTAACTCCATACCGAAACATGATTGAAGTAATTACTGTTTACAGTCACGGTTTTTCGGGCAGTGTTGAACAGGCAATTCTATCCGCAAACTTATTGATTTACATTTATTTGATGGGAGTTGCGTTTTTCCTTGGAAGATTTTTATTCAGAATAATCCAGATTATTTTGATAATTCGAAAAAACGAGATTCAATCTGCCAACGGTTTTAAACTGGTAATGCTTGAGAATGAAACAAGTCCATATTCGTTTATGAATTATGTATTTATAAGTCAGTTACTTATAAAATCAAAAGGGTACGATAAAATGATTGAACACGAGGTGGAGCACGTAAAACAAGGACATTCAGTCGATGTAATTATTCTGGAGTTGTTAACTGTTTTTCAGTGGTTTAATCCGTTTATGTGGATGCTAAACCGTGCAATCCGCGAGACCCACGAGTTTCTGGCTGATCAGGCCGTGCTGTCAAAAGGTGTAAGTCGTGGAGAATACAAATTATTATTATTAAATCAATTCGTTGGTGACCAATTGGTTATCGCCAACAATTTCAATTATTCATTAATTAAAAAAAGAATTAAAATGATGTCAAAAATAAAATCTTCAAAACTGGCCATTTCAAAAATTGTGATTGGCGTTTTAGTCGCTGTAGCATTAGTAATTGCTTTTGCATGTGAGCAAAAGGAGTCGGTTGAAATAAAAACAGATCAACAGGATGGGATTACTATTATTTCTACCATTCAGGATAACGGTAAAATAAAAATTGAAGGTAGCAAGGAGGATTTGGTAAAGTACAAAGCTTTGTTTTCCGATTCGGGGTTCGAATTTATTTCAGATAGTTTGGGAAATACATTTCTGATAAAAAAAGAGATTGTTCAGCCAAAATCGCTTAGCGCCGATGAACAGATATTTTTTATTGTTGAAGAAATGCCTGAGTATCCGGGAGGAGAGATGGAGTTGCGAAAATTTATTGCAAATAGCGTCAAATATCCAACTGATGCGCAGGACAAAGGAATTCAGGGGAAAGTGTATGTAACTTTTGTTGTTTCGAAAGATGGAAGTATTGCAGATGCAAAAATTGCCCGTGGTGTAAATCCTTCGCTCGATGCTGAAGCTTTGCGCGTGGTAAATGCACTTCCGAAATGGATGCCCGGGAAGCAAAAAGGAAAAGCAGTAAATGTAAGTTATACCGTTCCTATTAATTTCGTACTTCAATAAAACAGTTAATAGAATTAAGTTTGTAATTAAACGTGAAAAATATTGAATTTACTGGGCGACTGAAGTATTGTTTTGTTTATAATAATATTCTTCGCTCAGTAAATCAAAAAATAAATTGAACCAAATATATTGACTATGAAAACAGTAAAACTTTTTATCATTTTCAGTATCATTTTAGGAATTTCGACTGTTTCTTACTCTCAGGACGAAATTGATTTGCTGATTCTGAATAAAAAATATGATGAAGCACTTTCACAAATTGAAAACCAAATCCAGCAAAATGCTTCTGCACAGCTTTATTACAAAAAAGGATTGGTTTTAAACTGTTTGCAGAAGTACCAGGAATCAGTCTCAGCCTTTTCGGAAGCTTTGAAATTGCATCCTCTCAATCCTGAGATTTTATCGGAAATGGCTGAAGGACTGTCTGTTTTGGGAAACTATCAGGATGCAGCCTTCTACTTTCAAAAGGCTACAAAATTTCAACCTAATAATTTATCGCTTTTGGCAAAACAAGGTAGAAATTACATTAATTTAAAAGATTACAAATGTGCATACAATTGTTTTTCAGAACTTTATAAATCAGATTCTACAAATGTGTACTGGAACAAACAATTGGCTTTTTGTGCATTCAGAACAGGAAATAAAATGCAATCGAGACAGTTGTACGAAAAAGTTTTGCAGCAAAATCCACGTGATTATTCCACTTATTCTAATCTGATTCGCTTATTTGATAAAGAAAAAGAAGCAAACGCTATTTTAGCTGTGTTTGATGCAGGGTTTCAAAATTATCCGGGAGATGCAGGTTTATATGGTGAACGTGCAAAATTCTATTTTGACACCAAAAATTATGGTGCTGCAAAATCAGATTACCAAAATTATTTCAATGCGGGGGGAGATTCGCTATACCAAAATCTAATGAATTATGGCATTTCATCTTATTTCTCGGGCGATGAAAATAAAGCCATTTCAATGTTGGAAATTTGTGCAGACCAGGTGCTTAACGACCCTTATGTATTGTTTTACCTCAGTTTAAGCCATAAAAAACGAAATGAATTTGAAATTTCGGAACAGTACATGAATGCGGCAATTGAAGCTGCCACGCCCGCTTATTTGCCCGAAATGTATCACCATCTCGGCCAAATTTGCGGACAACAACGCAAATTTAAGGAGTCGATTGCTGCACTTCAAAAATCCAACGAACTCGATCCTTCCAATGTTGAAGCATTGTTTGAAATAGCCACAACATACGAGGAGTTTAATTCGAATAAATCGCTGGCGCTCAATTATTACCGTATTTATTTGTTGGAAGCCGGTGAAAGTGGCAGGAATGTAAATTACGCGCTCGACCGGATTACGCGATTAAAGGAAGATCTGTTTTTTGAAGAATAATCCTTCTATAATCCTGTTTTTTCACGTATCAGATTTGTAAGTTGACCTCTGGTTTTTACACCCAGTTTCGAATATATTCTGTAATTGTGGTCTTTAACGGTTTGCAGTGTTATAAAAAGCCTGTCAGAAATGTCTTTGTTTGATTTTCCGGTACAAATTTCCAAAATAATCTCTGCCTCACGTTTCGAAATTTCGTACAAATTACAGAAATCGGAAAAGTTAATGTTGGAAGAGGGTTGGGGCAAAATTTGCGTTTTTTCGTTCAGTTTTAAAATTACCGGAATTGAAATACTTACTGCAAACAGCAAAAGTATTGAAATGCAGATTGATACAGAACCAAAATAATTGAAATAAAATAGAACTCCTGAATATATGATGACTCCAACTAAATAACGAATAGCATGTTTTTTCATAAACCTGATCTCTTTTTTTAATGGTTTATTATTTTTTTCGGACAAAAACGGAATGATAAATATGAAATGAATAATCAGGTTTATTCCCGTAATTACTCTGATGATAATGAGTTCGGGGTGAACGGATACATTAATAATTCCTTTTTGAATCAATACTGAAAATATAAATACGACAACAAAAAGCGATGGGAAATAGAATAACGGAAATCTTTTCGATTCTTTAAAACCATTCAAAATAAAACCAAACCGAAGCAGCATAAACCAACTAACCAACAAAAAAGGAATACCCAAAACAGGAATAAAAATGGTGAGTTTTGTTTTCAATTCGTCACCAAGACTTAAATCGGCAATAATTTCGTGCAAAGCAATATTTCCCCAAATGCCATAAACAAAAAACGAAATCAAAAAGATCTGCTGATAAAGCAAAATTTGCAATACCTGTTTCTGGTGGGTTTGATAAAGCTGATATGTAATCATAATCCCGATAACCGCCAGCGCTGCAGAAACAATAAAAGTTATAACATAAGCAACAGTTTCAATCCACATTAATTTTTCAACTTTAGTAGTGATGCTCAAAAATACAAAGAGTGCTGTATTTGAGATACCTACCAAAGTAGTAAATATTCAAAATCCTACCAAAGTAGGAAGGATATTTTTTTGATTTGATCTACTTTCGACTCAATAAAGTTCATTTAAACAATTTAAAACTCAGAAAAATGGAAACTATGAAGCACTTCGATTTGGTTCCCTCTGCCGGAGGGAGTTTTAGTTACGCCTGGCGAAAAATATTTGAAAAAGCTTTTTTGCCATTGCTGGTGGCGGTTATTATTGTTGGTCTTTTAAACGGGCCAGGTGCCGGTTTAAATTGGAAAATGGATGGCCACCACGGATTTGGTCCATTACTGTTGTTCTTTCCACTTATTTTAATAGGTCTTGCATATTTCTTTCTGTTTATACCAATTATCAAATTTGGCGAGAAATATTTATTTCTCAAGGCCATGCGAGACGAAGAAGCTGATATTAAAACACTTTTTGATGGATTTAAAACCCAGTACTTAAACATTGTTCTGGCCAACTTAATTGTTGCGGCACTGGTAATGATTGGTATTGTGATGTTAATAATTCCTGGAATTATTATTGCATGTCGTTTAGCTTTTGTTTCATACCTGGTTATGGATAAAAACATGGAAGCAATGAAAGCTATGGAAGAAAGCTGGCGTTTGACACGCGGTTACGGATGGACCATTTTTGGGATGGGTGTGATCTCTGTTTTTATTTTTATTGCCGGTTTGGTATGTTGTTTTGTTGGAGTAATTTTCTCATTGATGTGGATTCATGCTGCTTTTGCAAGCATGTACTTATCAGTTCAGAATATGACTGATGACGATAATCCAATTCCGATTTTAGGAGTAAACGAAGTAAGATAGCAATTTCGAAAATTTTAAAAGCCCGGAAATTTTTTCGGGCTTTTTGTTTTTATATACCCAATTTGCGTATTTTGGAAAACTTAATTTTTAGGGATGAAGAAACTATTTCTGCTCATTATTTTTATCAGTTTGCTTAATTTTTCCAAAGCACAATATTTTCAAACCGGACAAGATCCAGGGTCGCTGAAATGGCGCCAGATTAATACTGAAAATTTTCAGATTATCTATCCTGATTATTACGAAAAGCAGGCTCAAAAGCTGGCCTCAATTATGGAAATGGTTTATAAAAAAGGGGGACAAACCTTAAAATATCAACCTAAAAAAATATCAATTATTCTTCACACTCAAACTGTAAAATCGAACGGTTTGGTTGCCTGGGCGCCAAAACGTTCAGAGTTTTATACCATTCCGCACCAGGGAATTTATGCACAGGATTGGATTGAGCAACTTGCGATTCACGAATTCAGACATGTTGTACAAATTGATAAAGTGAATAGTGAGTTGCCCAAAATCATAAAAATTCTGCTGGGCGAACAGGGTACCGCGCTGATTTTTGGAACTTACCTTCCGTGGTGGTTTATCGAAGGCGATGCTGTTGTTTCGGAAACTGCACTAAGCAATTACGGCCGCGGACGTTTTCCATCGTTTTTAATGGAACACAAAGCGATTGCCGTAGAAAAAGGAAATTATAAATACGATAAAGCATACAACGGTTCGTACAAAAATTATGTTCCTGACCATTACCAAATGGGTTATTATCTGGTTGGTTCATCACGTGAAAAATATGGAGCCGATTTGTGGAATTCGGTTATCAATCGGGTAGGAAAGAAGCCATTTTCGCTGACACCCGTTAATAAAGCGCTGAAAGAAAAAACGGGATTTACAAAAGTTCTATTGTATAATTCTATATTCGAAAAACTAAAAAATGATTGGGTTGAAGAAGATAAAAATTTTCGGACAGCCGATTTTAAAATTGTTACACCTGAAAATAAGACCTATTCTGAATACAGGTATAATCACTGGTTAAATGACTCAACAATTATTTCATACAAAACAGCATTAAACGAAATTCCATCGTTTGTTGAAATCAATTCAGAAGGTAAAGAGAAAAGAATAACGATTCCGGGAATCATTTTTAACGAGTCAGTGAATTATTGTGACGAATGGGTGGGGTGGTCAGAACAAATTCCTGATGCTCGCTGGCAGCACAGCGGAAAATCCTTCATTCGGCTGTTAAATATTGAAACGAATCAGAAACAAACAGTTTTTCCTGAATTTACAGCATTTGCACCTTCAATTTCACCTGATAAAAGCAAAATTGTTGTGGTTGAATCTAATTTTTCAAGCGAGTATTTTTTATCGGTTTATCAAATTTCAGATGGAAAATTGTTGCATCGTTTTCAAACCGAAAACAATAACTACTTTTTTTCTCCCCAGTGGATAACAGAAAAGGAGGTTGTTTTTGTGGTTCTTATGGGGGAAGGAAAACGATTGGCAAAAATTAATCTGGGAAACCATCAATTCGAAATTTTACTCAACAAAGATTTGGGAGAAATAAAAAACCTGACAATACACAAAAACAACATTTATTTTGTAGGAACGCACTCAGGTAAAAATGGTTTATACAAGTTGAATGTTGAGGACAAATCAGTTTCACTGGTTTACGAAGCACGTTTTGGAATTGAATCGCCGGCGTTTTCACCTTCAGGAAATTTAGTTTTAAGTGATTACACTGCTGATGGATTTCGGTTGATTAAAATCGACAAAGACCAACTAAATGAACAGGTTATTAATTATATTGAAAAAAGCAAGTATTCTTTAGCGGAAGAATTGGCAAAACAAGAACCCGGAGTGATCAATTTTTCTGCTTCGGATACAATTCAATATGAATCAAAAAAATATAGTAAAGTAAATCATCTGCTCAATTTTCACAGTTGGGCGCCTGCTGCGGTCGATGCCGAATCGTATGAAATTACGCCGGGAGTTAGCGTTGTTTCGCAAAATAAATTGGGAACTGCCATGTTAAATCTGGGTTACGAATGGAACGTGTCCGAAAAAACAGGTAGTTATTATGGCAAATACACATACAAAGGCTGGTACCCGATTTTCGATTTTGAAATCAGTTCGGGAAACAACGCATCGCAATATACAATAATAGAGCAAACTAAAAACTCTTCAGGCCAGGTAGATAAGCAGGATACAATTTTGAAACGTTTTACCTGGAAGGAGACTGATTTTGGCGCTGACGTGAGGATTCCGTTGGATTTTTCAAGAGGAAAGTTTAACCGGTTTTTGCAACCCGAAGTAAAATATGATTTCACCAAATACACACACAATTCTTCAACACCTGAAAAGTTGTTCGAAGGAAGTTTTCAATCATTTACTTATCGTCTCTATTTTCAACAATTACTCAGGAAAAGTATGCAGGATGTTTATCCGAATTTCGGATTTATTTTTGATGGTTTATATCGACATTCACCATTTGGAGAAACCGATTTAGGCAGTTTATCACTCGGACAATCGTATTTATATTTACCGGGAATTAAACAAAGCCACGGAATTCGCTTTTACGGGGGAATTCAGAATAAGGAAAGTGCTGGTTCAATCAGTTTTTCTGATATCATTCGATATCCGCGTGGATGGGGTAAAATTAACACCAATTATATGTACAGTTTTGCCTCCGATTACAAATTGCCGGTGTTTTATCCTGAATGGAACTTGGGAAGTCTTATTTATATTCAGCGCGTAAATGCTTCTTTATTTGCCGATTATGCATATTTAAATGCCAATATTTTTAAAGATGGAAAAGTAGTTGATACTTTCAATAAAAATATTTCGTCGTTTGGAATCGAACTTAGCGGGAATGCAAATTTCCTCAGGTTTTACGCACCTGTTGAAATTGGATTTCGGGCATCGTATTTGCCTGAAATGCAAAATGTTTTTTTCGATTTTCTTTTCTCAATCGATTTCAATTCGCTTTAAAGTGATAACGGTTATTTCTGCGGGCATGTTTATTCTCCAGGGAATACCTACAGTTCCGAGCCCGGTGTTTACATATAAATAGGAATCCCCGTATTTGTATAATCCTCCCCAGTTTTTCCGTGTAAAATAACTTAAACTGAATGTGATGCCAGCTTTTATAATTCCCCACTGCATGCCATGAGTGTGCCCCGACAAAGTTAACTGGACATCGCCGCGTTGTTTAATTACCTGGTCCCAGTGAGACGGGTCGTGTGTCATAAAAATCTTAAAAGCTTCTACAGGAACTCCATTCATTGCTTGTTCTAAGTTTGCATATTGAGGGAACGGAGGATGCCCCCAGTTTTCGACCCCAATAATAAAAATTGAATCTTCACCCGATTTTAATTTTACATTTTCATTATTTAAAAGTCGAAAACCAAAATCTTTGTGTGCATTTACAATTTGATTGAAATTTTCAATTTTGTCCGATTCGTTTTTCCAATTCGAATAATTACCATAATCGTGATTACCAAGAATCGCATAGCTGAGTTTATTATTAGTAATTTTCTGAAATATATTTTTCCAACCCTCCAATTCCGAAGAGAAGTTGTTTACCAAGTCACCGGTAAACAAGATAATGTCAGAATTTATTTTATCAGACTCTGCCTGAACCTGATTCATTAAATATTCTGATTTCATAAACCCGCCAAGATGTATATCCGATATTTGCAATATTTTTAAACCATCATATTCTTTGGGTAAATCATTAAATTCAAGTGCTATTTTATTTATAGTTAATACTTTCCTTCCCCAAATTGCTCCATAAATTACACTGAATGCCATTCCTGTTGATAAAAGAAATCCCATGTAATAAATTACTAATTTGTTTTTGCCAGAAAAAGCAATACCTGTTAATAATGAAATGGCGAGAGGAATTTTAAAAACAAAATCGACTGAAAGCAGGGCATTAAACATTAAATGAAGTGTATATTCCTTGGTGTTTCGGGCGGTCATCGGCCAAACATAAAGTAAAACAAAACCTGTAACAACTATTATCGAAAAAATTATCATTAACCAGAAAACCTTTTTCCTATTCAAAGGCGAAACTATCCGCAAGACACTTTTAATTGCTCCAAAAGAAACAAGCGAATACAACAAAAGAAAAATAATTAAAGATATTAATTGAAATGCTCTCATCTAAGAAAAATTCTACCGTTTTCAGATTATTTGCCAGCAAAAATAACATTTTAGTTTGATGATTAAATACAACAGTAAACTCAGTTCTTTTAGGAATGTTATAACTTTACAATATCATATTACTTTTTTACATTGATGGGCTAATTATAAATAATAGAAATGTAAAACTCATAATTACCACTATACATATTTCTATAAAGAGCAATTATAAAAATCAAATAATAAATGGTGTAAATACAAATGTGTAAATTCTATTATGTAAAAATATTAAAATGAAATACCTAATTTTAACTAATCCTTAAAATAATATTTGGTTCTCAATTTACATGCGAGTTACATCTTTAATTTTTTAAAAATAAGCATATAATATAATTATAATAATCACATATTCAGTTAATTATAGATGTTACTTAAAGTGCTAAATAACATTATATGTGTATTAAAATCAATAAAATTAAAATTTACTATATTAATTCTGTTTATTCAATTGAATATATGTTAATTATGAATTTTATATAAAGTAATATAGAGGCATATTTTTAATCAATTATGCCAGACACGATAAAAATATTGAGGTGAACAAAATTTTTATAATTATTTTATATTACATTCGTACACTTTTTAAATATTGTACAGTTGCCAACTTGTAATGTGTTTTATTTAAACAATACGAAAAAAAATTAGATGAAGGATCGCATCAAGAAATATATGGATTACAAAAGTATCCCCGCCGGAGAACTTGCAAATCTCTTAGAAGTTCAACGCTCTAATATTTCGCATATTCTCAATGGCCGAAATATGCCAGGCGCTGCCTTCATTGAAAAATTTCTGATTTGTTTCCCTGATTTGAATGCCAGATGGTTGTTAACGGGAAAAGGAGAAATGACATCTGATATAGAAATATTAAGTGAACCGGTTTTAATTACTCCGAAAGAAATAGTTAAACCAGTGACTAAAGAGCAAAAAACTGATGCGCCGGATAACAATAAAAAGGAAAAACCAATAAGTAAAGTGGTTTTATTTTTTGAAGACGGAACATTTATAGATTATAATAAAAAATAAGAATAGGTGATTGATGATTTATAAACTCCACATTCTAATATCATTAGGAGTTGTGATAAAACTAGGGTTGCTGTTTTGCGCGGCGGCCTTTTTTTTTTCAATAAAACTTTCCTTAGAAAAAATAATTGTAATTGAAACAATTAATGCACTGTAATGCGGCATGTATCTCTTAACAATTTTAAGATTAATTCAGTTTAGTTTTTAGTATAATTCCTTGAAATAATGCAAATTAACAATCAGCAACTACTGTTAATATTACAAATGTTAATAATAAATTGATTTGATTGCATTAAAAATTAACAAATGTATTGTGTATTCAAATCTTATTGTTACATTTGTAGTGTGATTAAACAGATTGAATTTTTGGACATTTAGAATTAACGCGAAGAGATTTACAAACCCAATTAAGTTGTTCGCAGCAAGTACAGAGTTACCGCAGGTCGTTAGGAATAGCGGCCTTTTCCTTTTATATAAATTAATACAACTTGGTAATATATAAATACTTTATTGTAATTTTAGTATATACAAATTAGGATTGCAATTATATTAATTATGACATACAACTGATATATTTACGCATTTTTTGGTTTTATTTAAAAAAAAGTTATAAATGTATTGTATAATTATTTTAATATTACATTTGTATTGTTACAATATTACAAATAATTACATTTGTGATATGTGATATTAAATATGAGTAGAGTTAGTTTAAGAAAAGAACAGAATTCATTTGTGCCGTCAAGAGTGACGGCCTTTTTTTATGATATCAATTGGTTTATTAAACACTGAAAAATATCTGCTAATATTTATCTTTGTACTTAAATTAAATAAGCATGAGTTTTAAAGAAGTTCAAGATTTTGTTGTTACGGAAAATATACCTTTAAATGCTACAAATTTTTTAATCCAATTGGTTTCAAGCAAACCTTTACCAAAATTTGTTCCCGGCCAGTTTGTAAATGTTGAGATTAAGAATAGCAATGAAATATTTTTACGGCGGCCATTCTCGGTCTTTGACATTGATTATACAAATAATACGATTTCGTTAATTGTTAAAATTTTGGGTAGAGGTTCCAAAAAGTTAACTGAAATTAGTGAAGGGGAATCTTTAAGCATCATATTTCCTTTGGGGAAAGGGTTTACATTTCCAAATCCTGACGAACGTATTTTATTGATAGGAGGTGGGAGTGGTGTTGCTCCTATGTTGTATCTTGCAAAAGAATCAGAATTAAACCCTGATAATGTACATTTAATTTTAGGGGCTAAATCTGTTGACGACCATATCAATATAGAGAATTATCGTCAATTTGGAAATTTTTATTTTACCACGGAAGACGGTTCTTTGGGCGAAAAAGGATTTGTAACCCAACATTCTGTTTTTCAAAACAAATTAAAAACATTTGACAAAATATATGCCTGCGGCCCTGATGCCATGATGAAAGCAATTGCCAGAGAAGCGAAAAAGAATAATATATTTTGCGAAGTGTCACTCGAAAACCTGATGGCGTGCGGTTTTGGTGTTTGCTTGTGTTGCATTGAACCAACGGTAAGAGGTAATTTATGTGTTTGCACCGAGGGACCAGTATTTAATATCAACGATTTGAAATGGTAGATTTAAGCGTAAAAATTAGGGATTTGGATTTTAAAAATCCGGTTATGACAGCTTCCGGAACTTCAGGATTTGCCGAGGAGCTAAACGATTTTTATGATGTTTCAAAATTGGGAGCAGTTTTGCTTAAAGGTATTACCCCTAAAAATCGTGATGGAAATGCTTATCCAAGAATGGCTGAAACAGCGTCAGGGATGCTAAATGCAGTAGGCTTGCAAAATAAAGGGGTCGATTATTTTATTCAACATATTTATCCACGGATTAAAGATTACGATACGCACCTGATTGCAAATGTAAATGGTTCAACAGTAGAAGAATATATAGAAGTTACGGAGAAAGTAAATGATTTAGACCGAATATCGGCGATAGAGTTAAATATTTCTTGTCCAAACGTAAAGGAAGGCGGAATGTCGTTTGGAATAAGTTGCCCGAGTGCGGAAGCGGTAACACGCGAAGTTCGGCGGGTTTGTTCAAAAACTTTAATCGTTAAACTTTCTCCTAATGTTACCGATATTACCGAAATTGCAAAAGCAGTGGAAGGGCAGGGTGCAGATAGCGTTTCGCTGGTTAATACATTTTTGGGAATGGCGATTGATGCCGAAAAAAGGATTCCACTGCTGTCAACAATTACCGGCGGTTTATCGGGGCCTGCAATAAAACCAATTGCTTTACGTATGGTTTGGCAGGTATATCATTCCGTAAAAATTCCAATTATAGGAATGGGTGGAATTATGAATGCTGCTGATGCTATCGAA
>Ga0210023_1002214_pt1 | contig 13001 bp, 7 predicted proteins | sample CryGeymeta201524_FD_183987 | JGI IMG/M metagenome (GOLD analysis project Ga0210023, IMG submission 183987) | Groundwater microbial communities from Crystal Geyser aquifers in Utah, USA - Crystal Geyser metaG 2015-24 (SPAdes) (version 2) | ecosystem: Environmental > Aquatic > Deep subsurface >... | reverse complement strand
AGCGAGATTAGCCAGACCGGGTGATCCGCAAGACGGGGCACGACCTCCAGTCCCTCAATCCGGAGCGTCCCTCTCCCTTTCCCCCGTGTTGTGTGGCGGAAGAAACGCGCGATCATCTGCTGCGCCTTCGCCAGGTACGTGCGCAGCCTCACGTCTTTGGCCGCTGACACCAGCACGCGGCTGAGACCGGTCTTGGGAAAAGCGGTCGCCGGGGCGGCTTTCTCGCCCCAACGCCCGAATCGGCGCACGACAGATGGCCCTTTGATGGCCACGTTGTCCCACCAAGGAGCTTGCGGCTTCGTGAAGACCTCCCAGCATACGCCCGTCTCCGCGTCTATCACTGCGTAGAAGGTGGTGGTCGCGCCAGCCACTTCTGCTGCTTGCCATGGTGCCTCCACAGTGTGCTCAGTGATCCAACACGAACGTTTCTCCAGCCACCCTCCCATGAACTCGCTGTCCGTGACCACTCCGGCCCAGACGTGCTTCGCAGGCAGGTCGTCTAGACCCAGGCAGACTCGCGCTGCTTGGACCGCGGTCTCCCGCGCAATTCCCGTTGGCGGGTCCGCTGTCCGCACCTCGATAGGCCCGCCCTGCAGGCTGTCAAGCAGACTCACGAGCGACGAGTCAGCATCCCGGAGCGCGGTGGCCGCTTCGTGGGGCGTCTCGGCCCCATGGGCTGCTCTCACGAGAGTAAGCAAGACTGGCACCCACAGGGTCGCAATGGAGCGAACTACCATTTGCCTATTGGCTCCTGTTCTTCTGGTGCGCATCCGCCTGAGGCCTGCCCACCGCGCCCCACCTGGGCAGCGGCTGGAACCGCAGGCGTCACCCGGGCCGATGGCAGTTGGTATCCCTACTGGGTCCAGGCCGCGACGCCCTAGCCAATGGTGCGGCGACACGGCCCGATGGCTATGGGCACCGCTTGTCCCAGATGTCGAGCGTCGCACCATCTACCGCTTGTCCCCATTTCTGGCTGAGGAAGTTCTTCTCTTCCCAACCACCAGGGCCGGGACAGAAGTGCCACTTGGAGCCGTTCTCCTCGACGGCATTCTTGTACTTGCATCCAGACAACGTGCAGTAGCTCGCCGAGGTGTCGCCGATGTCTCCGGGGCACTGGTTCTCCGCCTTGTGCATCTCCGCGTTGTAGTCCGCTCGGGTCATCTCGCACACATCGCAGAAGTCGGGTCCCCGTCTGAGATGGCCGGCATAGTGCACCTCCCAGTGTGACCCCACGAACTCCACTTTGTAGTCCTGCGTGCCCGACGCAGTTCCGAGACCGTAGTACCCCGCTACGCACCAGCCACCAAGGTTGAACTCGCAGTAGTAGGTCGTGCCTTCCGAGGTTATCTCGTAACCCGTTTGCACCCACTTCGGGCCAAGGGGTATCATGACGCCGACCCACACCGAGGGCGGCGTCGTCGTGCCAGTGCACCGCTTCCCTTGATAGGTCTCGATTGTTGCCTTTGCTCCCGTGAACGGACCATCAAGGGACTTCCATCTCCCGTTATAGTACTCCCCATCCTGGCCGCAGTCGACCGCTGGAACCGCGCAGGGCCCTTCGCTGGCGGCGGTCGCTAGACGGCAGAACACCACCAGGCCTCCAGCGACTGCCCCGACCAACATCGTCCGGAGTCTGCCGCTCAACATGTTCTTCCTGATCTCCATGATCTTGGCCTCCCGTGGTGTCTGCGCCCGGCCGCGAGGCTGTAGCAGCCGGCCGTGGCCTCTGCGGGCCTCCGCCCGGCCGACCCGCAGGGGAGAAGTGCTCTCCGTGCCAGCCATGCAGCCGATCAGCCGCGCGTAAGGGACCTCGCGTCTTGATACGCTCGTGTCTCTGCGCAATCAATCGTCGGACACCGCAGACTGGCACTCCCCATGCGCGTCCTCCTCGTCATCATACCCGTCGCCGCAGTCGCTCACGTCCACATCCACGCGGTAGTTGGCGTGGTCGCATGGCGTTGTCCACTCGAAGTCGCAGGCGATGAAGGGGTCGCCGAGCTGCTCCCACGACTGCGTGTCCTCGTTGAAGCGCATCACCCTCCAAGGCGCGCTGTCACAGTGGTTGCAGTCTTCCAGGGTGCACGAACCGGTGGGGCAGAAATCGTCGTCGTGCCAGTCTTTGGTGGCGAACTTCAGGGCGGTGCCGGGGGCCAGTGTTGAGCCACACGGGATCTGCACAAACCCCATGCCTTCCACGTACTGCTCCATCTGGATGCCAACCGTGGGCGCCGGCCCCGCCTCCCACGCGCCGACGGTGAGCCCCACGTACTTGTCCACGTAGTCGTCGTCGTTGCTGCCGCCGCACTCGTCGGCGTAGCCTCCATCGTCCGCTCGCATCTTGAGGCTGTAGGAACCGGGAAGCGTGGCCTTGAAGGTTGCCGTGCAGCCTTCCGTCCCCTCCAGCCAGCAGTTGGTGCCCAGCTCGTAGCCCGTCGGCCCGGAGTCGAGCGACCAGGAGCACATCACCATGGCCGTGATCGAGCCGCTCCCCCCGGCGGGGCACCCGCCACAGCACTCCCAGTTGTCGCAATCCGAAACCGTGGCGGTGAGATTGGCCACCATGCAGTCCAGCGGGTGGTTCTCGCGCCACGCGCTGATCGCGGCCTTGTCGCTCACGAGGGTAGCCTCGATAGCCGAGCCTGTGGACCACTTCACCTTGTCGGGGCAATCGGGCGCCTGGTCGCAAGCCGGGTCCGCGGTTCGCGCCGCCCAGCCGACGACGACCACCGCCGCCGACCAAGCTCTCCACCAGCGCATTGTCCGTTTTCGTCCAACCATCGTCGTCACTCCTTTGTAGACGCTTTCAGGACGCCCCAACTCGTTGGGGGATGGCACAGCCGGCATTCCGAACGAGTTCGGACGTCCGCTCGTGCCATTCCCATCCGACATGGCGGCCACAACGCGCGGGCCTGGATGATTGCTTCCCTGTCACTTCCGTTCTCCGGCGACGAGCTTCCGGGAGCGGTCACCCGTCGTTCTCCCGGCCGTGGCGGCGGGTCTTCCCTCGTTCGCCGGGTGCTCCGGCGACTTGCGGACCAGCCGAACTTCGTCCAGCCACAGGCAGGTGTCGGGCAGGGCCTTCAGCCCCCACCCGTCAGCGCCGATCGTGAGGCAGTCGATCTTGCGCCAGCCGACGAGACTGTGGTTCGGGGAAAACTGCTCCTTGCGGACGGTGAGGAACTTCCATCCCTGCCAGTCGACGCGCAGCAGGAACCCGTAGCAATCGGTCTTCTCGGTGCCGGGGTCGTCGGAGTAGAGCAGCAGCTTCAGTGGGGCGTTGTTTGCCACCGCTGAGTAGCACCAGAAGGTGAGCGCCTCAAGAGTGGTCCAATCGTGCGGAATGCGGGTGATCCGGATGAAGGGCGTCTTCTTCGTGTCCGCCCACTTGCCGGCATATCGCCCCTCCTTCGCCTGAGCCTCATCGCGCTCCAGCCCCAACCACGGCCATTGCTGCTCTTCCATGTCGCTGACCACGAGCGTCGGCGTCCACGGGTCTTTGGTGAGCCGGAGGTCGTCGAAGTGCAGCACGGTGTCGGGCTTTGGCTCGATCCCCCAGCCGTTCCCGCCGAGTGTGACGTGATCGAGGTGGTCCCACCCGCGCGGCGAGCGGCTCACCTCGAAGTCGCGGTGCTTGGAGAACCGAAGCTGCCGCCAGCCTTCCCAATCGGCGACGAACGTCGCGAGGTACGAGTCGATGCCTTCGGTCTGCGGGTTGTCCGAGTAGAGCAGCACCTTCACCTGCTGTTGGTTGGCCGTTGCCGAGTGGACCCACAGCTCCAAGTTGTCCCACCCTGTCCAGTCGTGAGGAACCGACGTGCAGCGCACGAGCTTGGTGGTTTGCAGGTCCGCCCACTTGCCGGAACCCTCGCCGCCGTGCTTGGTCTCGGTATCGCGCGTTAGCCCTTGCCAGGCGGGGGTGTCGAACTCGAAGTCTCCCAGCACGCAGCCCGCCTCCGCGTTCGGAGCGACGAGCCGCATGTCATCCAGCGTGAGCTTCGTCCCCGGCACTTCGACGCAGTCGCGGTAGCCCGACGAGTAGAGGGCCAGTCCGCTCACGCGATCCCACCCCAACGGCTCGCGATTGGGGCGGAAGGCCCGGTACGGAAGCTCGAACCGCTTCCAGCCGCTCCAGTCCACCTTGAGCGGGAGCCAGTAGTAGTCGGGCCCGGTGCTGGCGCCGTTCTCCGAGAACACGATCAGCAGGAACGCCGCGCCCGTGGGCTCGACCGTATAGTACCAGAAGTCCAGCCGGCCGAACGGCGACCAATCGCGGGGGACCGAGAGGTTCTTGAGGGCGGTAATCTTGGTGAGGTCCCACACGCCGGCACGGCGCCCCTGTTTGACCGGGTCCTCAACCCGTTTGAGGGCCGACATCCAGTACTCGACATCGGTCTCGAAGTCGTCGATCAGCCCCGGGTCGCGTGCCGGCGGCGGCGGGAGGGGCGCCTGGGCGAGGCGAAGACCAACAGGCGAAGCAGCAACGATATCGTCCGTCCCGAGCGCGGCGAATTGCTGCGGCGAAATGAGCGCGCGCAGCTCGCGTCGCTGGGCCGGCTGCGCCCAGGCGGCCCAGCACGAACACACCGCAAGGGCCGAGAGCGCCAGTTGTCGATTTGCGCCACCATGGCCGGCGGGCTTCGTCACGACTCTCTCCTTGGGCTCTCCGTGAGTCCACCCAGTATACAGGAGGCGCCGTTGGGAGTCTATACGTACTCTACGCACTGTTTGCGGTCGGCTATCAGCTACCGGCCATTGGACGGCGTGACGAGCAAGCCACTCAGGCAGTCGGTGGAATCGGTGAGTCGCCCCCCCCCCCGAACCAACGCCCGAGCGACGCTGGAGATCCTCGGCGAGCACCAGGAGCAGGCCTGCCTCTACCGTCGTTCGGGAGCCGAGCTTCCGGCGGCCGTTTTCCAGGTGCTTCTCAAGGGTGCGGACCTTGCGCCGGCGCCGGTTCGCCAATTCGGCTACGGAGTCCACACCCAGGCAGTCGCGCAGTTCCTTCCGCTCCGTCCAGGTGAGCCGGTCCACTCGCGCCAGCAACTCGTCGACGTCGGCAATCTTGGCACGGTCAAGCAGTGCGCGTCCCGCCGCAGCCCGCGCCGATTCCGCGCCCCAGCCCTCGGAACGCAGGACGCCAAGCACGTTCGCCGCGAGTGCCTGTTCCTGAACTTGGTTGTCACGCCTCTCTGCAACAGCCAAACTGCACCTCCGACTCGCCGCCTCCGGGCGGAACTCGGGTGGCGTCTCGGCGTCCCGGTCGCCGGCTTGCGCGCCTCACCCGTAGTATATATTACGTTTGGGAACGCGAAATCTGGCCCCTCGCGCGAAAAAAGTCGTGCAGCACAACCTGTTCCGGGCTTTCCCTCGATCTGCTACACTGCCCGCAGGAGTATCGAGCGCCGACACGAGGCTGCGGCAGATCCATGTATGCTTGTAGATCGAGAGACGGGAGCGAACGACCGCTCGAAAAGTGGTGGCCGGGAATACGCGACCTCGCCGAAAGGTCGCGAAGGTAGTGTGTTCTGTACGCTTTCGCGCGGGACAAAGACCTGTTGGGCTACACTGGAACGCACGCTGATTGGAGATTCAGTCGATGAGTGAGAAGCCCTGTTGCTGCGGTGCTGCTGACGAACGGACCCTGCCGGAGGCGGCAACGCTGCGGGCCGCGCACTGGGTCCTCGGCGAGGTGGCGACACCCGTCGGGCCGATATCCCAGGTGGCGACCACGCTCGACTTCGCCGACCGAACGGGCACCGTCAAGGCGCGCCTCGGCAGCGGGCGGATGCGCTACGATCTCCCGCCGGGCTTGTACGCCGTCGGCAGTCCGTCAGCCGACTCGCCCGTGTTCGTCTCGGCGAACTACAAGATGAGCTTCGACTGCCTGCGCCGCGCCCTGCCCAAGCGTCTCGTCGCCATACTGCTTCAGCCCGCCCTTCCCGTCCGGCCCGTAGACCGCCGCCAAGCGGGGCACCTGGGTCTCGGCAAGGAAGAAGCCTGTGTCAGGCATGCGCAACGGCTCGAAGAGCCGCTTCCGTAGGAACCCGTCGAAGGGCAGCCCCGAGGCCACTTCGACCACCCGGCCGAGAACGTCGATGGACAGGCCGTACTCCCACTTCTCGCCCGGCTGGAACAGCAGTGGCTGCCGGGCCAAGACCGGGATCTTCGTGGCGAGCGTCCCCTCGTCTTGGAGTAATCCGTGGGTGATGCCTGCTTTACTGTACCGGTCACCGAGGCACGGGTTCCACTGGTACGTGAGCCCCGAGGTGTGGGTCAGCAAGTGCTCGAGGGTGACCTCGCGCTTTGCTGGAACGACGCTGCCATCCTCGGTCAGCACGCTTGCGTTCTTGAACTCGGGGATGAACTTGGAGATGGGATCGTCCAGGCGGAGACGCCCCTCGTCGTACAGAACCATGACGGCGGCGCTGGTGATTGGCTTGCTCATCGAGGCGATCCGGAAGATCGTGTCGGTCTCCATGGGCGCACCGGCGTCGCGGTCGCGCATGCCGCAGCCCTTGAGGTACGCCACCTTGCCGTGGCGCGCAATCAGCGCCACTGCTCCTCCCACCTTGTGGTTGTCGACCTGCTGCTGCATCACGGCAGTCAGGCGGTCGAGCCCTTCCTGGGACAGCCCCACTTCAGCCGGCGGGGCGGTCGGCAACCCCTGACCACACGCCGCTCCAGCCAACCAAAGCAGAACCAACGCAAAGCGCCAATTCCGCAATCTGCCACGCGTCACGATGTCCTCCTGGGTATGCGCCGTTCGGAGCGCTGTCAGCCTGGCGCCGGCAGCGCCAGCCTTGGGTCGGTGAGATCCAGTTTGTACAGCACCTGGTTGTAGTTATACAACGGCGTCTCGTCGGGGTTGCCCGAGAACGTGTTGACGTAGGTGCCCTCGAAGAAGATCGCGCGCCCACCGTCTTTGTCGAACATGGGGTGTTGCTTCGGGTTGTAGAAGCTCATCCTGTCGTGGGTGACGACCTTGTGCGCAGACACCCACGGCCCGACCGGCGAGTCTGCTTCGGTGTACCAGACCTCGCCCAAGAACGACGGCTTGCCGAATGACTGGACGGTGATCATGATCCAGCGGTGGCGGAACTCGTTCCAGTAGACCGACCCGCCGTGGGCGCTAACGATGTCGCCCGCGTCAGCGTCCCTCAACTGCAGCAGGCAGTCCGTTGGCTTCAGTTTCCCGGCCTTCAGCAGCTTGTTCTCGATCTCCTGCGACCATGGCGGGGTGCCATGCTTCCACGCAAACCGCGCGGAACCGTCGGGGCTGCGCTCAATCTCCCCCTGATCCGGTAGCGTGCCTTCCTTCAGGCAGGTGTAGCTCTCGTATGCCGACAGATCCGAAAACGCTGTCACAGTCGCCGGCACCCGACAGAGCGGGAACGGCGTCGCGAAGTAGACATACTCAACCCCATCCTCCGCGTGCGTGAAGGGATGCCCCGACGGTCCTGGCGTCGCGTCCAAGGGAATCTCGGACATCTCCTCGAACGCCTCCTTCTCGTCGTTCCACTCGCACAGTCCGCGGCGGCGCGGTTTCATCTCTTTGTCGGGCTTCACGAAGGCGGCGAACATGCGCTCGCGGCCGACTTCGTCGCGCAACACGGTCAACCCGTCGATCCACGTCGGGCCGTCCCCTTTCATGCGACAGGTCTCTTTCGCGAAGCCGTCCGGTCGGACGAAGTACGTCAGGTCGACGCCGACTGCCGGGTCGAGCCCGCCGTCCTTCGGCAGTAGCGAAGTTGCGCCCGGCACGTGGAAGTTGCCCAACGGGTACGTCGGCCAGTTGGTGTCGCCCCAAAACCAGTACACCCGCCCGTGATAGACGGCGTTGACGATGCTGTCTGAGCCGGTCACCTGCGCGTTCAGCAGCGGCTCGCGGATCGGCACCGGTTCGCCCAGCAACACGCTGTCCCGGTAGATCCCCTCGCCGACGACACGGCACAGCCGCTCAGCAATGTTGAGGCGCTTGACCTTCAGCGTCGCGCTACCGCCGGGCTTTGTCTGTAGCTTGACGCCGCGGTACCCGAACCCGTCCTTTGGGAACTCATAGCCATGGCTGTTGACGTGGAAGAACACCGTTCGGCCCATCAGCCCAGGCTCGTAGAAGGCGACGAGCCCGTTGCTGTCGGTGACGTACCGGAGGTTGCTGACCGTCCGAAGCTCGACCAGCGGCACGCCGCGCCCCGTCTGGTCATCGACCACTCGGATATCGAAGCACAGGGCGCGCAACGGCGGCAAGGACGCGGCAGCGGCGGGCTCACCGCAAACCGGCGCCGGCATTGACACCACCAGCGTAGAGGCGGAGAGAACGGCGATCCAGAGATCCATGGTCAACTCCTCAATGCCCGGGCGGGGAAGAGAGCGCGGCGGCCGGCCAGTGGACCCGGCCGAATGGCCATGCCGCGCCTGGACGAACTGACGCTGGCCCAGACGCGGCCGAGTAGTCTACCCCCTCGACGCGTCCTTGGCGACGAGGGAGGCAGGCCGCCCGAAGGCCATCGCAGAAAGATGTTGGCCGCACCCCGGAGCGCGCCTGCAATACTCCGACAGAGTCGTAGAAAAGGAAGCAGGAATGACGACAGAGCCATCATTTCTCCAGTGTCTTGATCAACCGACCGCGTCAGCGGAGGGTCTGGACGGCGTTGAGCGCCTGGCCGTGGACGAGCCACACACGAACGTCCGCTCCGCTCGCCGCCTACCGCGCTCCCGCCTTCACCCACAACAGCGTCAGCCTCCACGGGTCAAACCGCCCCTCAATGGCTCCGTCCGTCGTCACATCGACGGGCGCGCCCCCCAAAGCGTCTCGGGCGCTCAGAATGCGTTCGCGCAACCGCAGCGGGCCCTCGACCGGCGTCTCGCTCGTGTTGACTGCTACCAGCAACCGTTCGCCGCCGGGCTTCAGGTAGGCGCTCACTTCGACGCCCGCGGGGGCGGCGGCGAGCCAGTCGCCGTTGTCCCAGTAGCCCCGGAACTTGGCGTTGTCGGCGCCGAAGTCACCCCACACGTTCCACACCGCAGACATCGCCTCGTAGGACCACGGCAGCTCGGTATCGTGCAGCAATGACACAGCCATGCCCTCGGGGGTCGTCATGCCGCCGTGCCAGTCGTACACCAGGAAGTAAGCGGGAATACCGAAGTTGTGCCCCATGAATTCGGCACGAAACGTGTCCAGTGGCACGCGCGTCGGTCGCGGCAGACCGCACAGGTGTTCTCCATCCAAGTAGGCGTCAGCGAAGGCCAGCGTCGGCAGCATGACGCTGCCCGAGGTGTGGCAGACGAACAGCGTCTCCTTGCCTTGCTGCTCCAGAATGCACCGGAAGCGCTTCATCGCGTCGCGTACCGGGAAGATCGAGCAGGTCGCGTGGCGTTGGCCGTCCTCGCCCACGTAGCCGCAGCCATGCAGGGCGTTGCTGCACTCCACCGGGTAGGACAGCCCGTCGGAGTAGAGACCGTCCGGGGCGAAGTCGTGGAAGAGCTTCTGGATGCCATCGGCCATGAGGTCCGCCCACGCGCTCCGGGCGCAGACGGGGTAGTCCTTCTGGGCGGGCTGGCGGGTGTAGACGAACCGCTGCGGGTCGAGGACCTCACACTCGCGCAAGTAGAGTGGGTACTCCGGCGCGGTGTCGGCAAGCTGCCAGGAGTGATAGAGGAGGAGCTTGAGGTCCTTCTCGTGGCAGCCGGCGACCAGCGACCTCAACTCGTCCGTGTGTGAGGTGCGCGGGAAGCCCTGCCAATCGCTCCAGTGCTCATGGAAGCCAAGGAACTTGAGTCCGAGGTCGCGGAAATAGTCCAGGAAGGTACCGGAGAAGGGAGGTCGAGATAGGTCGAGCCCGCCGTCCACCTGGACGGCTGCGGCGCTCACCCGGCCGACGCCACCCGCGGTCACCTTCTCCGGCCGACTCTGACGTTGGTTCGCGGAACCCGTCACGGCAGCGAACCGGTCCAAGAGCAGCGTGTACGTCTCGGCGGGCAACGACTGAGCGCCCGTCCCCATTTCTCCCGGCGGGAGAGCGACAGCCGAGATCCGCACCTGCCGGACAATGAAGTCGGCGTCTACGCCGCCAAGCTTGAGCACCGCCTGGCCGAGGTCCACGGGCGAGCTGAAGACCGGGCCGGCGGGCAGTTCTGCCAACCTCTTCCCATCCATGAAAAGCCCGGCGGTTTCCCCCCACGTGCACGCCACTGTGTGGACCTCGCCCGGCTTCCAGGCGAAGGCGTGACCGGCGATACGGGTGTACTTCCCCCCCTCGCGGTACACCACCCGCATGCCGCGATCGTCCTGATTCCAGTAGAGCCACATGCCACGCTCCGGCTCCGGACGCGTGTCAGCCGGCCACTGCAACATGAATAGGCAGCGGTTCAGTTCGTCGGGTGCGGTGGAGTCGAACTTGGGCGCGACGGTGACTTCGAGCGTGCCCCGCTCCGGGCCGAAGTTCCCAGCGGCCGGGTAGGTCACAGACCGCTCCACCCCTTTCGGGCTGTGGCGCTGCTTCTCCAGCCCGTAGGAGGCTACCTGGGCATAGTGCCAGTGGCGGTAGTCCTTTGGCATCGGCTTCACCGGGCTGGCCTGGAAGGCGAAGACATACTCCCGCGCCCGGTCCAGTTTGGTTGGCTTGCCAATGAGGTTCAGCCGCAACACCCTGCTGCGGCCTTCGGGGACCAATTCCAACGCGCGCGCCGGGTCGGCAGGTCGCCAGTTCTCCTCCGTCTCGGAGAGCCACTGCAGCCCCTTCTCCTCGTCGCCCACCCACACGTGATGCAGGAAAGGCGAAGTCCATCCCTCGGCGGGCACCGCCCGGGCGTTGAGGTGCTTCGGGTCCACGCTCACCCACACCGAGGGCTTGGGGTAGTGGTGCATGAGCCGGGCGATCTCACGGCGGAACGGGATGTCGAGCGTCAACTGCTGCAAACTCGGGCCGGCGGGCATGCCGGTCACGCGTAGGCGCAGCTTCACGAAGCCATCGAACTCGAGGCGCCCTTGACAGGAGACCTCAAGCCCGCCGCCGCTCTGCTTCGTCTTGAACTCGACAGCGCCGCGAGTGGTCTTCGTCAGCCGGAGCTTCTCGGCGCGGAACCGAACCGGTCTGCCCTGCACGGTGGCGCGAAGGGCCATCGGCTTGGAGAGCAGGTCCTTCTGCAGCGCCCGCACCTCGCCCAGCAGCCCGGACGAGGCGAAGCCGTACTCGCGCCCCCAACACGCCACGCGTAGCGGCTCACGGCTGGTCACCTGCAGGGGCGTCCACGGCTTGAGCACGCGGTTGTCGTCGAACTTACCGGCCGTAGAGCCCAGCCATGCCGGCCGTTGCGGGAGCGACCAACGCGTCTCGCTCCGAAGCTCCGGCCGAGCGGAGTCCTGCAGACAGAGACGGTAGTCGCCGGCGGGCAGGCCGGCAAAGGACCAGCGCAGCGGCTGAGCACTGGCCCCATTTGTCATGGCCAGGGTGCCCTCGCGCACCGCCCTGCCGGCAGGGTCCCGCAGTGCCGCCTTGACCCAACCGGCGGCGGGCGGGTTAGGCACGGCAAGCCGCGGCTGCACCGTCAACACCTGAGTCAGAGCCAGCGTCTCCATCCCGCTGTCCAACGCCGCCACGGCCCGGAACTGCGCTGCCAGGTGGACCAGCAACCGGCCGGCGCGCGCAACCGAGACTCCCAAGGTGTAGTCGCCTGGGGGCAGTTCCTTGGCGTCGAAGGAGAACGGCTGTTCGCCGGCCGACTGCTCGTGGCGAACCCGCTTGCCCGCAGCATCCTTCAGCTCCCAGGTCACAGGCGCCCCACCCGCGCCGCCTACCTGCAGGTGACGGAACCAGGGCTCGCCCAGGACGGTTACCTGCACGCGGTCGTCCGCCCCGAACAATAAGTGCCCGAACCGGGCCGGCACGTGGAACGTGGACGCGCTCCCCAATTCGCTCCACGTCAGGTTGGCGTCCTCCTGCTCCCAGCCGTCCGACGGTCGCTGTTTCGCGCTGCGGTCCACACAGAAGTTAGCGGCCCAAACGGCGCCGTCCTCCGGCGCGTCAGCGCCCAGCGTCGCCAACGGGATTGTCGCCACTCCCGCCCAGGCGGCGTCGTTCTCAGCCGTTCGCGCGGTCCACTCACCGTCCCACGCCCTGTCCCGACCGCGGGCATCGGTGCGCGCACCGTTGGTGTTGACCATGAACTGCAAGTAGTCGCTGTGCGTGTGACGGGGATCGAGGAAGACCTCCACGCAGTCGTCGTTCCACAGCGCCCCGTCGCGGCCGGTCACCTGCTTGACCAGTGGCCGCGCCTCCAGCTTCGGCACCTGCCAACCAACTACCAGGCTGCCAGCCACACGGGCGACCCAGAACACAGGCTGGCTGCGACTGAGCTGCCCGCTGTGGAGGGTGCCGAAGCCCGTGAACGCCGAGGCCTCCGGCCACCCGTCAGTCGATAGCAGCGCCTCCGGCCGCGGCGCCTGCCCGACCATTGGCACGCACCAGAACGCGCGTCCGCAGGTGACCGGCGGGTCGGCGGAGAGCGGTCCAGTGACCGCGACGAGTAGGACGATGCCGAGACGAGTTGCCACAGAGAGTTTGGGCACGGTGTCGGGTTCCTTGCTGTCCGAACTGCCGTCAGGTCGGCAGATTCGCCGGGATCACCGCCCAGCGGAGGGCGCCAGCCGATCATGGCTGTATTGTGGTCCCGTGTCAACCCCGACGTCGCGCGAGCCGTTTCCCAAACCGCGAGCCAGCGCCACACTGAGGAGCAGGGCGCGTCCCGCCACGAAGAGGAGCCGCACCATGAGGGGCCGATGGATCTGCCGACATACATTCGCCGTGACTCTCGCCTCCGCCGTCGCTTGCGTCACTATTGCGTGGGCGGAAGGGGACGACTCGAAGGTCAAAGTCAAGGAAGGCGACCCGGCGCCCGGGGTCGAGTTGCAGGTCACATAGATCGAGACCGTCCTCCCGGAACGGAAGGGCGCCAAGACGCTTCCGCTGGCGGACCGCAAAGGGAAGAACAACGTGGTGCTC
>Ga0210023_1002206_pt1 | contig 13031 bp, 11 predicted proteins | sample CryGeymeta201524_FD_183987 | JGI IMG/M metagenome (GOLD analysis project Ga0210023, IMG submission 183987) | Groundwater microbial communities from Crystal Geyser aquifers in Utah, USA - Crystal Geyser metaG 2015-24 (SPAdes) (version 2) | ecosystem: Environmental > Aquatic > Deep subsurface >... | reverse complement strand
AGCATATTTCTGAAAAATTGGAGTTTCTGAAACGGTATGCATTGAAAGAATTATACGGCAATGCCGTATTTGTTCGCTGCAAACGGCTTCTGAAGAGCAATGAATTAGGCAACCCGTAAGCTGCCTGTCGTGAACGACTCTTCAGGGTCTTAAAGAGTCGACCACGCGGGAAGCTTGGGTGGCCGCTTGCCGTTTTTGATCACGATCCGAGGTTTCGAACTGCCTGCACCAAAGCTGACAATCGGACTGGCCATCGCAGCCAAAAAGCGGGAGAGTTGAATTCCTTTCAACTACAAGGAGTTCATCATGGAAGAATCAAGCAACAAGTCCCACCACGAACCGTGGAATAAGGACAAGTTGGTGGGCCAGAAGGAACCCTTCAAACTGAAGGAAATCTGGGCCATCCGAGTACGATTGCAAATCGAACATCGTGTCAGGGAACTGGCCATGTTTGACTTGGGGCTCGACAGCAAGCTGAGGGCTTGCGATCTGGTCAAACTCAAGGTTCGCGACATATGCCATGGTGACCGCGTGGCTGCACGTGCCATCATCATGCAGCAAAAGACCGGCAGGCCGGTGCAGTTCGAAATTACCGCGTCAACCCAGGAAGCAGTCAGCGCCTGGATCAAAGACGCCAAGCTGCGATCTGAAGATTTCTTGTTCCCAAGCCGAATACATAACTCGCTGCATCTGGGAACGCGTCAGTATGCCCGCATCGTGGACAACTGGGTAAAACAGATTGGTCTTGACCCCTCTGCGTACGGAACCCATTCCATGAGACGTACCAAGGTGTCACTCATCTACAGGCGTACCAAAAACCTGCGGGCTGTGCAACTTTTACTTGGTCACGCCAAAATTGAGAGCACAGTCCGTTATCTGGGTATTGAGGTTGATGACGCTCTGGAAATGGCCGAAGATACAGAGGCTTGACGACACCGGAGCCTCCGGTTGCGCCTGACGACGGCGGCAGTTTGAGTTGGTCGGGATACTTTGCAGTCGCCGATCGTCAGCTTTGGGGCAATCAGTCTGAGCGGTGAAATCACCGTAAAAAAGGGGGTGCGGTCACTCAAGATTCACCACTGTCAGGCTCTTTAAGACCCGTTGGAGCCGTTCGCGACAGGCAGCTTACGGGTTGCTCAATTCATTGGCCGTCACATCACAAGCCGTTCGTGGCGGACTTGAACGTGCCCACATTTGACAGGTCATGGCAGCAGCCCGGCCATCCGGGAGCCGGCTTGAAGCGATCAGTGGTCGTCGGGCACGTTCAGCCGATGAACGATGGATGACTGGCCCACTACCGGGGCTGGCATTCGAAGAAGGGTGGCACTGCGAAAATGCGAAAACGGGCCGAACGTGAACTCAGACTCTCAAGTCTTCAGCACCATGCGCAGCAGCATGGCCACGGCCAGTAGGGCAGCGATGCTGGCCGCCCAGATGCCCGCCATCCAGAGCAGACGGGACCACAGGGGCTTCTGCTCACCGCGGGGCGGTGTCGCGATAGCGGGCCAACGCAGTAGCGGCCGCTTCATGCGTGGTACCCGTGCGCACCCACCTTGCCGCGGAACACCCAGTACGCCCACGCGGTGTAGAGCAGGATGAAGGGCAGCACCAGGCCGACGCCCCAGAGCATGAATATCTGACTGCTGCGATCAGTAGCTGCCGCCCAGATGGTGACTGAACCGGGGACCACATACGGGAAAACGCTGATGCCCAGTCCGACGAAGCATAGGAAGAAGATGGCGAGCGTCAGCAGGAACGGTGTCCGCTCATGTCCGGCCCGCAGGCGGCGCGCGAAGGCGACGCTGGCCAGCACCACCAGAACGGGCACGGGTGCCACGGCCAGGACAGCGGGCCAGCGCAACCATTTGTCGAAATAGGCGGCGCTGAGGAACGGAGTTGCAACACTCACCGCCACGATGGCGGCCAGCGTGGCGCCGCCCAGCCACCAGGCCAGGGTCCGGGCCTGGTGCTGCAGACGGCCTTCGGTCTTCATGACCAGCCAAGTAGAGCCCAACAAGGCATAGGCGATGGCCACAGACACACCCGTGAGCAGTGAAAACGGTGTGAGCCAGTCCCACCAGCCGCCCGCATAGGCACGGCCCTCGACGGCAACGCCTTGCAGCAGCGCGCCCAGAACCACCCCTTGCGACACGGCCGCCAAGAGCGACCCGCCGCTGAACGCCAGATCCCAGAAACCCTGGTGAGCCGGGTCGCGCCAGCGAAACTCGAACGCCACACCGCGAAACACCAGGGCCAGGAGCATGGCGATGATGGGTGCGTACAAGGCCGAGAGGATCAGCCCATAGGCCAGTGGAAAGGCGGCGAGCAGCCCGCCGCCGCCCAGCACTAGCCAGGTCTCGTTGCCGTCCCACACGGGGGCGATGCTGTTCATGGCAGTGTCGCGGTCCTGGCCCACGGCGAAAGAGCGAAACAGGATACCAATGCCCAGATCGAAGCCGTCCAGCACCACGTAGATGAACACGGCCAACACGATGATGAAGGCCCAAATAATAGTGAGATCAATGGTCATGGGAGTCACCTTATTTAGTTGCCAGCACAACGGGCCGCAGCGCCACGGCAGGCGTGGTACCGGCCGTTCGCATAGGAATGTGAGGGGGTTCTGGCTCTTGCACCTGCGGGGCCTTGGCCATCAGCTTCAGGATGTAGAGCACCCCGGCGCCAAAAACCGCGAAATAAACGACCACAAACGCCACCAGCGATGCGGCTACGGCGGGCGCCGCCAGGGGCGAGGCCGATTCAGCCGTGCGCATCAGGCCGTGAATGGTCCACGGCTGACGCCCCACCTCGGTGGTGATCCAGCCCGCCAGCACCGCGACCAGGCCCGACGGCCCCATCGCCAGCGCGAAGCGGTGCAGCCCCTTCCATTCGTACAGCCGACCCTTGACGCGGGCCCACAGGCTGAGCAGGCCCAAGCCAGCCATCAAAAAGCCCAAACCGACCATCACGCGAAACGACCAGAACACCACGCCCACAGGCGGGTGGTCGGCGGCGGGCACGGTGTCGAGCCCGGCCAGGGGGGCGTTGAGGTCGTGCTTGAGGATCAGCGAGGACAGCCTTGGAATTTCTACCGCGTAGTCAACACGCCCTTCAGCGCTGTTGGGAATGCCGAACAGCACCAACGGTGCACCCTCCGGGTGGCTCTGGTAGTGGCCTTCCATGGCCATCACCTTCACCGGCTGGTGCTCCAGTGTGTTCAAGCCGTGCAAGTCACCCAGCACGATCTGCAGCGGCGCGACGATTGCGGCCATCCACATCGCCATCGAGAACATCAGTCGAGCGCGCGGGTTGGTGCGGTCTTTGAGCAGGTGCCAGGCACCGACACCGCCGACCAGGAAAGCCGTGGTCAGGTACGCAGCCGACAGGGTATGCACCAACCGGTACGGAAAGCTGGGGTTGAAGATGATCGCCAGCCAACTGCCGGCCGAGATGAACTGACCGTTGGCGTTCATCGCGTAGCCGGTCGGCGTCTGCATCCAACTGTTGACCGACAGGATCCAAAAGGCAGAGACAAAGGTGCCCAGCGCCACCATCAGCGTGGCGGTGAAGTGCAGGCGCTTGCCCACACGGTTCATGCCGAACAGCATCACGCCCAGGAAGCCGGCCTCCAAGAAAAAGGCGGTCAGCACCTCGTAGGCCATCAAAGGGCCGATGATCGGCCCGGCCTTGTCGGAGAAAACCGCCCAGTTGGTGCCGAACTGGTAGGACATCACGATGCCCGAGACCACGCCCATGGCGAAGACCAGCGCAAAAATCTTGATCCAGTACCGGAACAGATTCATGTAGTCTTCACGCCCGGTTTTGAGCCAAAGGCCTTCGAGCACGGCGAGGTAACTGGCCAGCCCGATCGTGATGGCTGGGAACAAGAAATGAAAACTGACGGTGAACGCAAACTGGATGCGCGCCAGCAGCAAAGGGTCGAGAAGATCAAACATCATGAGGTCTCTGGGAAATCGGCCAAGGCCTGGACCTGCTTAAAGCTGAACCAGCACCCGAATCGAGCACTGAACAGGGGGAAAGCGTGAGGTCCTTACCACTTTCCCATTGGTTTGGCAAGGAGGTTAACACTTATGAGCGAGGAGAATAACCTCAGCTCAGGTTGCCATGATGTGCATGAGGGTCTCTGGGTTTTTCTTGGTTTACTGGCATTTCTGGCGGCCAACGCTGCGTTGCTGTCGACTAACCCAAAAAAACTAGTTTTTTGTAGCTCAAAGACCGCTGTCGATCACTTTGTCATCCCATTGACCGCGATGGGGAATCAAGGTGGGTGCATCGACCTGGCTCAGGCTCACCAGGTGATCCCGAAAAAGCAGCTTTTCACAGAATTTGGGTGAGGGCAATTGCTGCCGCATTTTCAATTTTGACCCTAACAGTCAATATAAATGCTTTATGGATGTGTTTTGGTGGCATTGTGGTAAATTCTCCCATCAACCGTATCCATGGAGTAGCCGAATCATGACCACCGCACTGCAACTGAAGAAAGTTCCCAGCCACATCAAATCACTGATCGACCGTGAGGCCGGCCTGCATCGGCGCTCTATCAATCAGGAAACTATTGTTTTGCTGGAAGAAGCTTTGCTCGCCAGGGCAAGGCTTCAAAAGCAAAGTCAGGAGGATGTGGAAGACATTTTGAAGCGTTACGCGGCACTGCCCACGCTGGATACCCGTCCGGTGGCTGACATCATTGAATATGACGAACTTGGTTTGCCCAAATGAAGTCGGCTAAAAACTTGCGCGAAGCGGTCATCGATTCATCGGCCATAGTGAGTATTTTTGATGGCAGGCCATCAGCGGACCCTGCAAACCGATCTGTCTGACGCGATGGCTTTGTTGGAGCCAGGTGAGTCAATGATGTGGACAAGGACCACTGTTGAGGCAATGGATTCAGGATCGTCAAAGTGGTTAAATAATGGTTGAAACGTGGTCTAATATTGTTTTTTTAATGGTATTTCAAGTCTGAGGATTGTTGCCATGATGCAAATCACCACGCCTGTTGCCCCCAAACCTTTCACCCTGTTTGACAGCGTGCCTGATGACTACCTTAACTTTGGTCACGGGCCGGGCTTTAATGCCAAAGAGGTGCAAAGCTTTCTAGGGCTGAAGAAAGACGAGGTTTCTCGCCTTGCTGCGGTCTCGCCCAAGTCCGTTCGTTTTGACGATGCCATGCCAGAGCCCGTGCGCGAGCGTCTTGAAGAGATTGCGCTCACCATCAACATGGTCGCCCGAGTGTTTGGCGGTGACGTCCATAAAACGGTAGCTTGGTTTCGCGCACGTAATCCGCTGCTGGGAGATGTTTCCCCTCGTGACATGATTCGCCTCGGGCGATTTGAACGGCTTCGAAAATTCATCATCAATGCCATGATGGACAACGCGCCGGCGCAAGACGCGGCCTCCAGGGCGCACTAGCGGGTCAACATTTCAGTGGCGCGCAAAAGGCCCCTACCTCCCAGCCCTCGCGCCTCTGTGCCACTGGCACCCAGGGGTATTCTTGAGCTAGACCGTTTTTCTGAGGCATCTTTGCGACAGTGGAAAACACTGTCTGAGGATTTGGACGAACTGGAGCGAACGCTGTATTTCGCCCTTGAGCCTGAGCGGAGAAGACTTCGGCCAGAGTTGATTGACGTGCTGAATAACGCCCAAGGTGAACCGCTCATTTTGGAGACTTGGGTCAGAGTGCTAAGTTATCGCTACAGCCTGAATCCACTTTCCAGTGCAGGGAGTTTGAAAGCCTATGGCGGGCGGTTTAATGCGGGCGGTGATCTGGAGCCAGGCACACTGGACCCGTGGCCTGCTTTGTACATGGCAGAAGACTTTGAAACAGCCTTCCGCGAGAAATTTCAGATGCGCAGTGATGCGCAGACCGAAGGGTTGCGCCCGCATGAACTTGCCTTGGGTCCACAAGGCAGTCATGTCACCGTGGCAGTCAAGGGTCGATTGACCCGAGTTTTTGACATGACCTCAATCGCTGCTTTGGAGCCGCTGGCACGGGTGCTACAGCGGGTCAAAATGCCAGCCAGGGCACGTCAATTGCGCAAAAAGCTCCAGATACCTACCCACGCTCTCACAATGGTGCAGACGGGCAAGCAATTACACAACGCCGTGCTTAAGCACAACTGGCGAGTGTTGCCGGTTCAATTTGATTTGCCTGCGCAGAGCCAGATCGTTGCAGAGCTGATTCGTGCGGCTGGCTTTGAGGCAGTTTTATACCAGTCCACCATGGGGCCAGGAAAATGCCTTGCGGTGTTCCCAGATCGACTGCTCGAAACTTCATTTATTGAGTTGTCTGATCACCCCCCTCATGTCGAGACCATCACGCGCTTGGATGACTCAACGGCGGACGAACTTGCAGGCTGGGATTTATTGCCGCCGCGTTCTCGGTCAAGGTAACCACACTATTCCAATTTCATGTTCCCATCCCTATCGGCGCAAGACATCCGGCATGGCCTTGCGTTGTGTCAGTCAGATATCTGAGACCCGGCACATGCGCCCGAATTGACGGCCAGATGCCGGGGGCGGGTGCATCGCCCTGGCTCAGGCTCACCAGGTGATCCCGTAAAAGCAGCTTTTCACAAAATTTGCTGAAGTTTTGTACAGCTTTGCAGGCTTACGTCATAAGCCTATTGCGGCGCAAACTCATGGCTTCTTGATGATTTATTGCAAAGGAAAAGCCATGCCACAACCTATTCTCTTGTTGTCCCCTGTCAAGTCCGCCATCTCAGCTCAAGGTGGCACGCTCGAAGTGATGTTGCGGGTGCAAGCACCTGATCAGCCTGTAGAGGGTAAAACCAAAACGATCCATAAGCGTCTGGCGCTGGTGGTTGATCGGTCTGGCAGTATGGATGGCCAACCGCTGACCGAAGCGTTGCGCTGCGTCGCCCACATTGCCAGTTGCATGACCCCGGAAGATCAGATGTCTGTGGTGGTGTACGACGACGATGTCAATGTCCTGGTGCCGATGGCGCCAGTGAAATCGGCAGACGCGATCCGCCACGCCCTTACCGGCGTTGAGAGCGGCGGCAGCACCGATCTCTTTGGGGGGTGGGAAGCAGGTGCCAGGCAACTGGAGGGTGGCGTGGACACCAGCATTTCTCGTGTGATTCTTCTCTCTGATGGGCAGGCCAACCATGGCTTGTGCGATCAGGCGGAAATTGAGAAGCATTGCCGTTCATGGTTGGCCAAGGGGGTCAGCACCACAACGGTCGGGCTCGGGCGTGGATTCAACGAGGACCTGATGATTGCCATGGCCCGTGCCGGTGGCGGTCAGCAGTATTACGGTCAGACGGCTGAAGACCTGTATGACAGTTTTGATGAAGAGTTCTCCTTGCTGAAAGCTCTTTGCCTACGCCAGCTTGACATCAAACTGATTGCGGCGCCGGGTGTCATCATTGAGACCGTTGGTCTGGTACAGCAAAACCCGGATGGCAGCTACCGGCTGAGCGACCTGGCCTGGGGGGCCGAAGCCTGGATGATGCTGCGCTTGCACATCAGCCCGAGTGCCGTTGGCGATCCGCGTGACTTGTTGGCCGCCACCTTGCATGCGCAAACCCTTGAGGGGCAGACTGTCAAGGCACACGCTGCGATGCTCAGTTTGCCTGTGGTTGCCGCCCCAGCCTTTGCGGCGCTGGCGATGGATGAGGCAGTTGAGCGCCGCCTGCAGGAGCTTGAGTTTGCACAATCCAGCGAGACTTTGCGCCAATTGGTGCAGCGAGGTGACACCCGTGCAGCCCAAACCATGCTTGCCGCCCTGGACAAGCGCTTTGCGCAAAACCCGTGGTTGCGCGACAAACTGGTTCGCCTGCGCACACTGGCCACTGAAGACACCCAAATGATGTCCAAGGAGATCAGGTTTTCTGCCATGCGCATGTCCAACCGCTTGACGCAAAAATCCGAAGTGGCTTACTCCTTTGATGAAACCAATATGCCCATACCTTCCTTCCTGCGAAAGAAAGTGGAAGAGGGCAAAGGGCGCAGGCAAAAGTAGGACACTCAGGTAGTTGAAGCTGCCAGCTTGCGATAGAACCTTCCAGGGGAAAGAATGAAATTCATCCACACCGCCGACATCCACCTCGACAGCCCGCTGGTGGGTTTGGCTGCCTACAAAGATGCGCCTGTTGACTTGCTGCGCACGGTCACCCGCGATGCCTTCAGCCGACTGGTCGATGCTGCCATTGAAGAGTCAGTCGACTTCATGGTCATCGCCGGTGATCTTTATGACGGCACCTGGAAGGACTACAACACGGGGCATTTCTTCTGCCGAGAAATGGGGCGGCTCAACAAGGTAGGCATCCCGGTCTACCTGCTGTTTGGCAACCATGACGCTGAGAGCGAGATGACCAAGAAACTCACCTTGCCGACCAATGTTCATACTTTTGAGGCCCGCAAGGCAAATACCTTCACCATTGACGCGTTAAAGGTCGCCTTGCATGGCCGCAGTTACAAGGAAGCCGCCACCTTTGAAAACCTGGTTTCCGGCTACCCGGCGCCCGTGGCGGGCTGGATCAACATCGGTGTGCTGCACACCGCATTGGGTGGTTACACGGAACACGCGAACTACGCCCCCTGTTCATTGGCAGAACTCACGGCCAAGGGTTATGACTATTGGGCGCTGGGGCATGTGCATGAACACGCCATCCTGCAAAAATCGCCGTGGGTGGTGTTTCCCGGCAACTTGCAGGGTCGCCATATCCGGGAAACCGGTGCGCGGGGCGCGGTGCTGGTCACGGCGGACGAGGCGGGTATTCAGTCGGTAGAGCGTGTGCTGGTGGATGCCCTGCGCTGGCATGTGGTGGACGTGGATGCCAGTCAGGCAAGCACCCTGCAAGATGTGGTCAGGTTGGCCGGTCAGGCGTTTGAGCGTTTGCTTACTGAGACACCTGAGTCCATTTATCTGTCGGTGCGGGTCTGCATCAAAGGCAAAACAGCAGTGCATGGCGAATTGTTCGGACTGGAGTCGCAATTGCGTGAAGACATTCTGGGACAGGCTGCGGGGCAGGGCACCGACCGCCTTTGGGTTGAAAAAGTCCGCCTTGAAACTGAACCGGCCGTGGATGCTGCCCAACTGGCCACCCGTTCGGATGCCATCGCAGACCTGCAGAAATTCTTGGATCAGGCGCCAGAAGATGCCGCGCTGCTTGATGCGCTGCTGCAGGACCTGCGCCCTTTGCTGGACCGCATGCCCCTTGACGTGGTGCGTGCAGTCCCCGAGCTTGATGCCATTCGCACGGGTGACATGGCAGGTATCGTCAAAGCAGTCACGCCGGGTTTGCTGGCCTATCTGGCCACATCGAATTAAGGACACACCATGCGATTGATGCGACTTGACCTGCTGCGATATGGAAAATTTACCGACAAGACTGTAGATCTGCCCAAGGCAGAAAAGGACTTTCACCTGATCGTGGGGCCCAATGAGGCGGGCAAATCCACCTTGCGCAGCGCCATTCTGGATTTGCTGTTTGGCATTGAAACCCGTTCACCCTACGATTTCTTGCACAAATACAGCGAGATGCGCCTGGGTGCGGCGATCGAGCAAGGTGACGCTGAGCTCGACTTCATCCGCACCAAGGCCAGAGCCAAAACCCTGCAAAGTGCAGGTGGCAGCCCCTTGTCCGACAGTGCCTTGGCGCCCTACCTGGGTCAGGTGGACCGTGTATTTTTTGATCAGATGTTCGGCCTGAACCATGAGCGCCTGGTGCAAGGCGGGCAAGACATCCTGAGCGCTTCCAACGACATCGGTCAGATTTTGTTTCAGGCGGCCGCGGGCGTGGGCAGCCTGGGGCAAATTCGGGATGAACTTGAGGCGCAAGCCAATGCGCTGTGGGCCAAACGCAAGTCAAATGACCGTGAATATTACATAGCGGCAGCTGAGCTGGAACAGGCTGAAGCAGCCTTGAAGACGGCCACCGTGCGCACCAAGGATTGGCAGGAAGCCAATGCCCGCGTGAACCAGATTGGTGATGAATTGGCGCTGGCCAGAGGGCGCTATATTGAGCTGGGGCAACTAAGTATTGGACTGGAGCGGGTGCGGCGCACTGCGCCGTTGCTGACCTCGCTTCAGGCCTCGGAGACTCTATTGGCCGAGTTGGGTGACGTGATTGCATTGCCTGAAAACGCTGCTGAACTGCTAACCCGTGCCGAGCAGGAAACTGCCGTGGCCACCGAGTCGGTGCAGTTGTTTGACAAGCAATGCGCTGATCTGAAGGACAAAATTGCCACCCTGCAACCCGATGCATCGATTCTGGCGCGCAGTGCCGACATTGAAGCCTTGTTTGACATACGCCAGCAGCAGCGAACCTTGGACAACGACATTGCCAAACGCGAGGGGGAGGTGCTGGTGCATTGGCAAGAAATTCAGCAATCGGTTCTGCAATTGGGCTGGCCAGCGGAGGATGAAGACGCCCTGACAAAACGTCTGCCGGGCTCCCTGGTGACGTCAAGCCTGACCGGTTTGATTCGCCGCCACGAGGCGCTGCTGCAAACCCGGTTCAGCGCGGAAGAAGCGCTGAACCAACGGCAGGCAGAGATCAAGGACATCGACCTGCAAATGACCGGGTTGCCAGATTCATCATTGCCGGTGGACTTGTTGGATGCCCTGACCCGCGCCCGTGCGCTGGGCGATGTGGCGGCGCAGGCAAAACAGCAGGCAACACAAATCAAGCGCCTGACGCGTGATCTGGAGTCTGCGACGCTGGAGCTCGGTGCCTGGTTCCATGATGCCGAGACCTTGCGCCATTTGCAGGCGCCCACGCTGGATGAGATCAATGCGCTGATCAAGCGCCGCAGCGATCTGGAATCAAAAGAATCTGCAGACCAGCAGCGCATCGCTGAGCTCGCCTCGGAAATTAAAGCACTGGAACTTGAGATTTCACAGTTCAAAACGACCCACCAGCCAGTGACGCTGGCCGATGTCACTGAGGTTCGTTCTACCCGTGACAGCACCTGGCAGGCCATCAAGAGCGGCACGGTGGCCTTGATGGAAGCAGCGCCTGGCTATGAACATCAGGTGACGCAATCTGATCAGCTGTCAGACCAGCGCCATGACAAGGCGCAACAGGAATCCGAGTTCCAGGTCAAACTCGATCTACTGGCCCGCTTGCAGCAGCAATTGAATGAGGTGATGGGCCGACAGCAAAAGCATGCCGAAGCCCTGACCAGGTTCGATCACGATTGGGATGCCCAGAGCCAGGCCATCGGGCTGGCTGGCCTGCCGCTGCTCAAGGTGAACCACTGGCGCTCGGTTCGAGAAAAAGTGCTTCTCGCACAAGATGCCTTGACAGAAAGCCAGTCAGCACAAGCTGAATTTGAAAAGACCTCAGTGCAGGCCAATGCTGCCCTGGCGCAAGTGGTTCAGACCGTCAAACCGCAGGACGGCCCTTTGCCGTTGGCTGCCCTGGTGGTGTTGGCGGACGAAATGGTCAAGAACGCCACCCGGTCGCAAGAGCGCAGAGAGACTCTGGCCGCCCAAAAACTTCGGGCCGAAGGGGCCTTGCCCGAATTGATCCGTCGGCAGGCCCTGGCGCAGGACGCCGTGAATACTTGGCTGAGCGACTTCAAACATAACCTGGCTTTGGCCAACCTGCCGACAGATACCAGCGTTGAAGCGGCGCAGGAAGCGCTGGACTTGTTTGACCGCATGCACCTTCAATTGCAAAAAATCAGGGACATTCGCGTCAACCGCATTGATGCCATGCGACTGGCGCAGAAAGACTTTGATGCCCAAGCCAAAGCGCTGGCGCTTGACCTTGCACCCGACATGACCCATGCGAGCGCTGCCCAGATTGCGCAGGACTTGAGCCAGCGCCTCAAGGCTGAATTGTCGGCGTCCGAGGATTTACGCCGCTTGAAGCTGGAATTGGATAAGGGTCTGGCTGATCTTGGCACGGCAAGGCAGCACCTGCTTGAGGCCAATGCCAGCCTGGCACCCCTGTTTCACCAATGCGGCACGCAAGACAAGGATCGACTGCGTACGGCAATTGCCAATTCTGACCGCTGCCGATTGCTCAATGGCCAGCTTGGTGAAGCGATCAAGCAGTTGCTGGCTTTGGGGGACGGGCTGGGGCGCGATGTGCTGGCCGCTGAATTTGCGGCCACCGATGTCAATACCCTGGCGATGCGACTGGCAGAGTTCAAGCTGGAAATGGATGACAGCGTGGCGCAGCAAAACCGTTTGTCGGGTGAGCTCACCGCTGCCCAAGCCACCCTGGAGAAAATTGCCGGCCAGGCCGATGCCGCCAAGGCTGAAGCCCAAAGACAGGAGGCCCTGGCGCGGATGAGCAATGCGGTGGAGCGCTTCGTCAAGGTTTACACCTCTGCCAAGCTGCTGCGCTGGTCGATCGAGCGCTTTCGGGAGAGCAAACAAGGCCCCATGCTGACGCGGGCCAGCGCAGTCTTCAGCGAACTCACCCAGGGCGCTTTCAGCAAACTGGCGGTTGATTACGAAAGTGAACCCTTGAAGCTGTCGGGTCAGCGGGCGACCGGTGAACAGGTGGACATCGAAGGCATGAGCGAGGGCACCCGCGACCAGCTTTATCTGGCACTGCGTTTGGCGGCGTTAGAACTGCATCTGCAGCAAACCGTGGCACTGCCGTTCGTTGCCGACGATTTGTTCATCAATTACGACGATGGTCGAGCCAGGGCCGGACTGCAAGCGCTGGCGCATTTGTCGGAATCAACCCAGGTGATTTTTTTGACTCACCATGAGCATTTGGTGCCAGTGGCGCAGTCGGTGTTTGGTGAGCGGCTCAATGTGGTGAGGCTGGGGTGATCAGCTCGGCTTTGGCGCACAAGCTTGCAAAATACGCTTCCACCCATTCTTGGCGTTCACTGCTTGCGCCAAAATATCCAAATATTCCTGCTGGTTCATGACATCCTTGCCTGGTAAAGACCCTGATGCATGTTTTGACAAGGCGGCGCGTCTGCCCTTTGGCGAATCTGCCAAGACCAGCAAGCGGCTGTAGGCTTCACAGGCGTAGGCGAACAACTCTCGCTTTGAAAAGTCAATATTGAGCAAAAACTCT
>Ga0210023_1002205_pt1 | contig 13035 bp, 9 predicted proteins | sample CryGeymeta201524_FD_183987 | JGI IMG/M metagenome (GOLD analysis project Ga0210023, IMG submission 183987) | Groundwater microbial communities from Crystal Geyser aquifers in Utah, USA - Crystal Geyser metaG 2015-24 (SPAdes) (version 2) | ecosystem: Environmental > Aquatic > Deep subsurface >... | reverse complement strand
TAATTTTTTCCTTTGGTAAATTTTTGATTGGAGTATATAAATCAATGTTTTCTCTTTCCGAAAGTTCCTCCAGTTGATACCAGAAAAATCCTTGCCTTCCAACCTTATGAGAAGCATGAGCCCAGGGGAAAATCGTTCCTTCAGCTATTGATAAATTTGGGTTGGGAATGACTAATTTTGGATCAACTTCTAATTTTTCTCCCAAACCCTGACAAGAAGGACAGGCGCCAAAAGGAGAATTAAAAGAGAAAAGTCGGGGTTCTAACTCTGGTAAAGAAATCTCGCATTCCTCGCAGGCAAAATGCTCACTGAAAACTAAATCTGAAGATTTAGTTTTTGTATTTCGTATTTTGTATTTAGTATTTTGTATGAGAACGATCCCTTTTCCCAGCTTCAAAGCGGTTTCTAATGAATCAACTAATCTCGATTTATCTAAATCCTGGGTGGAGGGTGGGTTGGAGTCCAAAATCAGTCTATCAACCACCACTTCAATATTATGTTTTTTGTATCTAGCCAGCTTTAATTCCAGGGCTTCCTCGATTCTATAAATTATTCCGTCAATTCTCACTCTAATAAATCCGGCTCTCTGAATCTCTTCTAAAACTCCGTGATGCTCTCCTTTTTTGCCTCGAATAACCGGGCCTAAAATAGTGATCTCGCTACCTCTTTTAAGTTTTAGAATCTGTTCGGTTATTTGATCGATAGTCTGTCGAGAAACTTCCTTTCCGCACTTTGGGCAGTGGGGCTTTCCCACCCTGGCAAATAAAAGACGGAGATAATCGTAGATCTCCGTTATGGTGCCAACAGTGGAGCGGGGATTATGAGCTGCCTTTCTTTGGTCAATGGAAATAGCTGGAGATATTCCCTCAATTTTATCAACGTCTGGTTTATCCATCACTCCCAAAAATTGCCTGGCATAGGCTGATAATGACTCAACATATCTTCTTTGCCCTTCGGCATACAAAGTATCAAAAGCCAAAGACGATTTTCCCGAACCCGAAATCCCGGTAATAACCACCAGTTTATTCTTAGGGATATCAAGATTTATATTCTTTAAATTATGAACCCTCGCCCCCCGAATTTTGATGGAGTCTCCGGCCATGTGGTCAATTATACTCCAAATTTCCGAATCTTTCAAGAGAGAGTAAAATAAAGGTATGAAAAGGTTTTTCCCCTGGTTAATTTTAATCGCTCTCACCGTTCTCACCGGCCTCACCCTCCTTCTAACAATTGAGGGATTGACGAAATCAATCAGTTATAGTTCAGAGATTACATTGCCTGAAAAGAAAACAGTTTCCGTGGTTCTGGTTGGCGATACGATGCTCAATCGGGGGGTGGAATATATGATTAAAAATGAGGGGGATGGCGATTTTAGATTTCCTTTTTTGAAAATCGCTGAGGACCTAAAAGGAGTAAATCTCCTTTTTGGAAATTTGGAGGGGCCGATTTCGGATAAAGGAATTAAAGTGGGCAGTATTTATTCTTTTCGAAATGACCCAAAGACAATTGAAGGATTAACTTTTGCTGGTTTTGATGTAATATCTTTAGCCAACAATCATGTATTTGATTATGGCCGGGAAGCCTTAGAGGATACTTTTTTGAGATTAAAAACAGCAGGCATAGATTATGTTGGAGCCGGATTTAATGAAGGAGAAGCCTACGGGGAATCCACTCCCGTCATTAAGGAAATTGAGGGAACAAAGATTGGTTTTTTGGCTTATACTAATTTAGGACCCGAAACTTGGAAAGCGGTAGGAGAAAATTCCGGTATGGCCTGGATTTCGGAAGAAGATATAGACTACAACCCGCCCACCACGTCCTCCCATTCCTCACTTCGTTCGGAATGGGCCCCTAGAATTAAAAATGATATTAAGGCCGTAAAAGAAAAGGTTGATATTTTAATTGTTTCTTTTCATTCTGGCGAAGAATATTTATCAGAACCAACTCAGTTTCAAATTGAATTTTCTAAAGCAGCAATTGAGGCCGGAGCTGACATAGTGATTGGCCATCATCCCCACGTTATCCAAAAAAGTGAGCAATACCAGAGTGGCTATATTTTTTACAGCTTAGGAAATTTTGTTTTTGACCAAAGCTTTTCTGAAGAAACTCAACAAGGTCAAATGGTTAAAATCTTAATTAAAAATGGTAAAATAAAGGAGGTAATTCCGGAAAAAATTGAAATTAATAATTATTTTCAGCCCGAAATTGCGACGGAGGAAGAACAATGAGTGAATTTAGATTTATTCCAAAAAAGAAAATTGAAAAGTTGCCAAAAAATAGCGGAGTTTACTGTTTTAGAGATGGCAGAAAAATTTTGTACATTGGCAAGGCAGCAAATATCAGAGAAAGAGTAAAACAGCACAAGGATCTGATTAGATTAGCTACAAAAGTGGCCTTTATTAAAACCGACTCGGAAATTGAGGCTTTGATTTTAGAGGCGAATTTAATTAAAAAGTATCAGCCAAAATACAATGTTGTCTGGAGAGATGATAAAAATTATTTTTTTGTCGCAAAAACCAAGGAAGATTTCTCCAGAGTCTTCATTACTCATCAACCGAAAAATCTTAAATCTGAAATCTCAAATCTTAAATCTGATTATGTCGGTCCTTTTGTTGATGGAAAAGCCCTAAAAGAAACTTTAAAAGTTTTAAGAAAGGTTTTTCCTTACAGGTCTTGCCGGGTCATACCAAAACGGGCTTGTCTCTGGTACCATTTAGGTTACTGCCCAGCTCCTTGTCTTTTGAGGTCTAAAATTTTAGAAGTTCCGGAAATTAAAGAAAAAATTAAACGGGAAATTCAAACGAATGCCAATTCTCTCTTTGAAATAATTAAGGGAAGGAAATCTCGGGTTTTAAGAAATTTGAAAAAAGAGATGAAAAAAATGTCTGCTTCGCAAGATTTTGAAAGGGCGGCAAAAATTAGAGACCAAATTAAATCTTTAGAAAAAGTTTTGGCTCATGCTAAAATCTTCAAAGAAATAACAGGACCACAAATTAGTCTCCCGAGCAACAGCGAAGGGAGAAGAAGAAAATCTATTTTCTTCGCCCTATGGTACCAAATTGAAGAACAATTAAAAAAATTATTAAAAATTAAAGATAAAATTTCCCGAATTGAGGCCTACGATGTTTCTAATATCCAGGGGCAGGAGGCTACCGGTTCCATGGTAACTTTTATTAATGGTCTTCCTGATAAGAATTTTTATCGAAAATTTAAGATTAAAGTGGCTGGGAAGCCAAATGATGTAGCCATGATTAAAGAATGCCTAACTAGAAGGTTGAATCATCCAGAATGGGGATTTCCAGATTTAATTTTAATTGACGGCGGCATCGCGCAACTTAATGTCGCCCTTTCTACCTTACCAACTCCGGGTGTTGGTAAACTAAAAGTAATGGCTTTGGCTAAAAAGAAAAATGAATTATTTATTGAGGAAAGAAAAAAGCCAATTTTGTTAAAAAGTCTGCCGAGAGAGGTTTTTAATTTGATTTTGCAGCTAAGAGACGAAGCTCATCGCTTTGCCATTTCTTATCATAGAAAATTGAGGGAAAAGGACCTTGCCCCGTAGTGAATTTTTGACTCGCTACGCGATGACTAGGTTTTCTGAAAGAAAACCTTGTCAAAAATCTACTACGGGGCTTGCTTGGAGATTAAGTTTCTGGTATTATTAAAAAACACGTATGGAGAGATTATTTTGGCAAATTGTGGTTGGGATTTTAGGAATTTATTTGGGAATCAATTTTGTACCCGGGGTGAGCGTAGAAATTCCGCCAGAAGGAATTATTTTTTTAGGAATAAAATTAACTGCGAAATTACAGGTTATAGTTTTAATTGGTATAATTTTAGGTTTGGTTAATTTCTTTATTAAGCCAATTTTTAAAATAGTAACTCTACCTTTGAGAATTCTCACTTTTGGTTTGTTTGGTTTCATCATCAACATGTTAATGATTTGGCTTGTTGATATCTTTTTCCCGGAGTTAGTTATCGCCGGAATTATTCCTCTTTTTTGGCTCACCATCATTGTCTGGGTTTTAAGTTTTCTTTTAGGATTTGGGAGTAGGAAAACCCGAGAAATGATTCTGGAAGAATAGAGTTATGGAAAAATTTCTACCTATTTTGCAAATTATAGTTTCTGTTTTTTTAATTATCTGCATTCTCTTCCAACAGCGGGGAACGGCTTTGGGGTCGGCTTTCGGTGGAGAGGGCGGATTTTATGCTACCAGAAGAGGAATTCAGAAAAAGATTCTTTGGGCTACTTACTTTTTAGGAGCCGCTTTTGTAATTTTGGCCCTATTAAATCTCGTTTTTTAATCGATGAAGTTGCCTTCTAAATCTCAGTGGTGGCAATTTTTTAAAATCCTGACAAAAAAAGAGAGAGTTGTCTTTTTTGTTTTTTTATTTCTATTTTCCAGTTCGTCTCTTTTCCTGACCGTTAATTTTTATTTTGAAAATACCAAAATCCAGCCAGCTGAGGGTGGGCAGTATATTGAAGGAGTAGTAGGTTCACCGCGGTTTATCAATCCTATTTACGTCGCTTCCGATGTTGACCGAGATTTGGTTGAACTCATCTTTTCAGGTTTAATGAAATATGACGGAGAAGGAAAAATTATCCCCGATTTAGCTAAGGAATATAAAATTTTGGAAGATGGGAAAGTTTACGAATTTTATTTAAAAGAAAATCTTCTTTGGTCAGACGGAAAACCTTTAACTGCCGATGATGTGGTTTTTACCATTAAAACAATCCAGAATCCGGAAATAAAAAGTCCCTTAAGGGTAAATTGGTTAGGAGTTGAAGTGGAAAAAATCTCAGAAAACGCCCTCCGTTTTAGGTTAAAAGGTTCTTCGGCTGTTTTTCTGGAAAATTGTACTCTGAAAATAATGCCCGAGCACATCTGGAAGGATATCTCTCCCCAGAATTTTCTTTTAACTATTCAAAACTTAAAACCAATTGGCTCAGGTCCTTTTCAATTAAAAAATTTAAACCAAAACGAGCAGGGTCAAATTATTTCTTTAGATTTGGTTAGAAATCCAAAATATTTTAAGGAAGGTCCTAATCTTTCCCAAGTTGCTTTTTATTTCTTTAAAAATGAGGAAGATTTGATTAAGAGTTACAAAAAAGGAGAGATTAAGGGATTCTCCTTAACTTCTATTAAAAACTTTACTAATACCTTAGAGGGTGGCGGGGGGGTTGTAGTCTACTCTCTTTCCCTGCCCAGATATTTTGCTATATTTTTTAATCCAGACTACAACCCACCCGCCACCCTCCCTGCTGAAAGCAGGGCCCCTGCGAAAATTTTTTCAGAAAAAGAAGTCAGACAGGCCCTAAGCTACGGGGTAAATAAGGAAGAAATTCTGAGAGAAGTTCTGGCAGACAGGGGCAAGATTGTGCAATCTCCGATTTTGCCAGAAATTTACGGACTCCGACCACCCACCGTCTCTTATGAATTCAATTTAGAAAAAGCTAAAGAAATTTTGAAAAATGCTGGATTTGTTGAATCGGAAAATGGCAAACTGGTAAAAATTGTTAAAAAGGAGCCAGCTTTCCAATTTAAGAGTAATCTCAGAGTAGGTGTCCAGGGCACGGAAGTGAAAGAACTCCAAAAATGCTTAGCCCGAGACTCGGAAATTTATCCTGAGGGAGAAATTACAGGTTATTTTGGCCAAAAAACAAAAGAGGCGGTAATCAGGTTTCAGGAAAAATATAAAAAAGAAATTTTGGAACCTCAAGGTCTGGAAAAAGGGACTGGCGATGTTTTGAAAGCTACTCGGACAAAATTGAATGAAATCTGTTTTAAGAGTTCCGAGGAGATAATACCTTTAGAATTCTCTTTAACTACAGTAGATCAACCTATCTTAAAAGAGGTGGCTAAGCTTTTACAGCGTCAATGGGAGGCGCTGGGAGCGAGGGTAGAAATTAAAACCGTTGACAGTACTAATTTCCCCGAAGAAATAATTCGACCGAGAGATTATGAAATGCTTTTATTTGGTGAAGTTTTAGGGGCTATCCCCGACCCTTTTCCTTTCTGGCATTCCTCCCAAAAAAGAGACCCCGGTTTAAATTTAGCAATGTATGAAAACAAAAAATGTGATAAACTATTAGAAGAAGTTCGAGAAAGTTTGGATGAAAATCTTCGGAAAGAGAAATTAGAGGGATTCCAAGATATTTTAATTGAGGATGCGCCAGCGGTATTCCTTTATAATCCAGATTATCTTTATTTAGTTTCAAAAGAAATTAAAGGGATAAATACCAAAACGATTGTTGATCCATCAAAAAGATTTTCGGGCATAGAAGATTGGTATATCAAAACAAAAAGAGTATGGTAACAAAAAAAATTGACAGGTCCAATATGCGCCAAATTATCTTGGATTTTCCAAGACAATTTAGAATTGGGATTGAAGCAGCCCAAGGTGTCAGTTTGAAACCGGGGGTTTTAACGAGATGGCCAGAGAATATCATTATTTGCGGAATGGGAGGATCGGGGTTACCAGGAGATATTTTAGTCACCCTGAGACCTCTCGATGTCTTTTCTTATAAATCCTATCGTCTTCCTCCCCAGGCCGGAAATGAAAGTTTAATAATCTGCATTTCTTATTCTGGAGATACTGAAGAAACTTTGTCTTCTTTTAATACAGCCAGATCGCGTAATTTGCCATTGATTTCGATTACTACCGGCGGAAAATTGGGGAAGCTTTCTAAAAAATATGATGTCCCCTGCTCCCTTCTTCCCCCTCCCCTAATCCCACCGAGATTGGCTTTGGGAGAAATGACAGCTAGCCTGGTTCAAATTTTAGTTAATCACCATATTTTAGGCCCGGAAATTTCTGAGGAAATTTTGAAAATTGGGGCTTCTTTAAAAACCGAGCCCCGCAGGAGCGGGGCGAAGGTACCTGAAAATCAAGGAAAAAAATTAGCTGAAAAAATTTTTGGAAAAATTCCAATTATTTATGCCTCCCGGAGGTTTCGAGAAATTGGTTGGATTTGGAAAAATAGTTTAAATGAAACTGCTAAGGTTTTAGCTATTTGTAATTATTTTCCAGAATTAAATCACAATGAAACAGTTGGCTTTTGGAAAATAAACGAAATGCAAATTCCGAATGAGAAACTCTATGTAATAATTTTGAGAGACCCGGAAGATTCCCATCCCAGAATTTTAAAACAAATGGAAATTGCCAAGGATTTAATAGAAGAAGAAGGAATAAAGGTAGAATTTATTGATATGAAGGGTAAAACAATGTTAGAAAAAATTTTCTCCACCGTCATTTTAGGTTTTTGGACTGCCTATTGGTTAGCTCTGGAATATAAAGTTGACCCAACCCCAATTAAAGCCATCGAAGAACTAAAACGAAGGTTAGCCAGAGCATAAAATGAAATCCTAAAGAATTTTGCCCGCCAGGATTGGCCGCCTGGGAAATCTATTTACAAATAGAAAAATAGTGATATAATTATAATCTATGAAGGGTTTTATTTTAGCTGCTGGAGAGGGAACGAGGTTATATCCTCTGACTTTGGAAATTCCAAAACCCCTTTTGCCAGTGGGGAAAATTCCCATTTTAACTTATTTGATTGAGCTTTATTTAAAGCACGGAGTGGAAGATATTAAAATTAATATCCAGAAGAAACATCTGGAGGATTTTTATAAATGGAAGGCAACCTATTTCCCCAGGGAAAAAATTGAATTTCTGATTGAGAAAAAACCTAGCGGCACCTTTACTCCCCTAATCAAAATAGATAGCCACTGGTTTTCGGAACCAATTGTCGTTTCCAATGGAGATGAACTAAAGGAACTAAATTTAAAAGAGATGATAGATTATCATCGCCAGAAAGAAGGAGTGGCGACAGTTGGTTTAGTAAAAGTGGAAAATCCTCAAGTTTATGGAGTGGCAAAATTAGATGGAGATAAAATTTCAGAATTCATTGAAAAACCAAAGGACCCTCCTTCCTCTTATATTAATTCTGGCCTTTATATAATGAATCCCGAAATTAAAAATTATTTTCCAAAAGGAAAAAAATTTGCCATGGTGGAAAATGACCTCTTTCCTCAGTTAGCTAAAGAAGGGAAACTTTTTGGTTATAAGTTTGAGGGGAAATGGCAGGATATTGGCACTTTTGAGAGGTGGGAAGAGGCGATAAAAAAGTGGAACTCCAAAAAAATCTAATTCTATAATTCTATGCCAAAGACAGTTCTAATCACTGGTGGTTGCGGATTTATAGGTACGAATGCCGCTGATTTTTACTTAAAGAAGGGCTGTAAAGTAGTCTCTTTTGACAACCTTTCGCGGGCTGGCGCCAAAGAAAATTTAAAATGGCTAAAAAAACAAGGGGGGAATTTGGTTTTTGTCAAAGGAGATATCAGAGACGAGAAAAAATTATTAGAAACTTTTAAAAAATATAAACCAGATTTAGTCGCCCACCTGGCTGCGCAAACGACAATGGTAACTTCGGTAACCAATCCCCGGGAAGACTTTGAAATCAATGCTTTGGGGACTTTTAATGTTTTGGAAGCCCTTAGAAAGAGTAGCCCTAAAGCTACAATACTTTATTCATCTTGTTTTGATGAAAAAACTAAGGCAGTCACTATTGATGGAATAAAAAAACACAATGAAATTAAAGAGAGAGATAAAGTTCTATCTATTAATCCTAAAACTGGAAATATCGAAATAAAACCAGTTGAGGAAGTAATAATTCAACACTACCGAGGACCAATGCTTTATTTTAAAGGGAAAAGATATGAATTTTTTGTAACTCCCAACCATCGAATATTATATCAACATGATAACGATAATCGCCCCACTAATTTCTCTTTCAAACCCGCCAGCGAAATGGCAAAGAGGTTTCAATTCTTCCTACCTAAAGGAAAATGGCGGGGAAAAAACGAAGAATATATCAATCTTATTGAAAAAGCAGGTAATCCAGATCTCATTTGGAATAGAAAAAACCTCTTATCAGTTATGAGGACAGAAGATCTCTTTTACTTAATGGGTATTTATATTGGAGATGGCTCTTTAAATTTAGTAGTAAAAAAATATCCTACCAGAACCGGATTGAGTAAAGTAGAATACATTGAGATGGCAAGAAACTCCTCTACTGGAAGATTTATGTCAACCGAAGAAATAGGGGGTAAAATAGGAGCTAAGGAAGAAGTGATTTCTTTTGGTTACGGTATTTTCTTTGATATCCCTGAAAATGATAAGTGCCGAGAAAAAGTGGAAGATGTTTTAAAAAGTAGTGGTATAAGTTATCATGCTTATAAAAATGAACACAATGGACAATCAAGGATTTACTTTACCTCAAAAATTCTTTTTAATATTTTTAGTCAGTGTGGCCACGATGCAAAAGAAAAAAGAATCCCTGCGTGGATGTTGGAATATTCTCCTAAATATCTTCAATATTTATTTCAAGGCCTTCTTGATAGTGATGGGGACGGAAAAGTTGCGTTTCGAACGACCTCTAAATCCCTAGTTAGAGATTTTATAGAGTTATGCACAAAATTAAGCTATGATTTATCTCTTCGGGAAGGGCATGCTCAAGGAAATATTGACGGAAGAAAAATTGAGGGAGATTATTATGATTTTAATATTTCGAGAACTCCGCGACTAGCTTTCAGGAAAAACACCTCTTGGATTAACTATGATGGCATTGTTTGGTGTTTAAAAGTTAAAGATAACGAAAACTTTCTTGTAGAAAGAAATGGAAAATTTGTCTTTTCAGGAAATACAAATAAAGTTTATGGAGAGATGCTTGATATTCCGGTAGTAGAAAAAAAGGAAAGGTATGACTACAAAAACATAAGAGGGATTTCTGAAAATTATCCTCTTGATTTTTGCGGCCCCTACGGGTGTTCAAAGGGAACCGGGGACCAATACACCATTGACTACGCCCGAATTTATGGTTTAAATACAGTTGTTTTTCGGCAATCCGGGATTTATGGTCCTCATCAGTTTGGAATCGAAGAGCAGGGATGGTTAGCCTGGTTTTGTAATGCTTTGCTTTTTGATAAACCTGTTACGATTTTCGGTGACGGTAAACAAGTCAGAGATGTCTTGTATATTGATGATTTGTTACGAGCTTTTGATTTAGCTTTCAAAAATATTAAGAAAACTCGCGGTAAAGCCTATAATATTGGTGGCGGCCCCAATTTTTCTCTTTCTATCTGGGAATTATTTGAAATTTTAGAAAAACTCTCTGGTAAAAAATTTAACTACAAATTTGGACCCTGGCGGCCGGGTGACCAAAAAGTTTATATTTCAGATATCTCCAAAGCAAAAAAAGACTTTGGCTGGCAGCCATTAGCTTCTCCAGAGGAAGGAGTAAAAAAACTTTATAATTGGGTCTCTAAAAACAAAGTTCTCATTAAAAAAGCCGGTGTTTTTAAAAAGTGACTCAAGAAATAAGATTAGAAAAGGATTTTCGTCGCCCTTGGGGCGGGTTTATTAAGTTTATTGACAATAAACCTTGTACGGTAAAAATTCTCCAAATTAAAAAAGGAGAAAGTTTGTCTTTACAATTCCATAAATTGAGAAGGGAATTTTGGTATTTAATTTCTGGAAAGATAAAGGTAACTATCGGGAAAGATTTAAAATCGTTAAAAAAGAAAATTTTAAAAGAGGGCGAGTATACTTTTGTCCCCAGAAAATTCTTACATCAAATAGAAGGAATAAAAAATTCAAAAGTTTTAGAGATTTCCACTGGGAAAGTTAAGGAGAATGACGAAATAAGAATTGAAGATAAATACGGCCGAAAAAGTCCAAAATAGGCGGACGTGGTGGAACCGGTAGACACCTTGGTTTCAGAAGCCAAGGGGCGAAAGCCCGTGAGAGTTCAAGTCTCTCCGTCCGCACCACTTATGAAAAAAATTACTAATTTACGGATCATTCCTTTAGGTGGACTGGGTGAGGTTGGTAGGAATATGATGCTCCTTGAATATCAAAAGGCGATTTTAGTTATTGATATGGGATTTCGTCTGCCTGAAGAAGATATGCCAGGAATTGATTATATTGTGCCAAATACCAGTTTTCTTAAAGGAAAGGAAAAAAATATTTTAGGAGTTGTCTTTACTCACGGTCATTATGACCATATTGGCGCTATCCCCTATTTGATTGAAAAGATTTGGCACCCAAATTTAGAAATCTTTGCCTCCCCTCTAACCCGAGGAATAATTTTAAAAAGACAGGGAGATTTTTCGAACCTGCCCAGGTTAGACATCACTGAAGTTAAAAGCGGTTCAAAAATTAGGCTAGGTCCTTTTAGAATTGAATTTTTCCGCCAAAACCATAACATTCCCGACAATTTAGGCCTGTTGATTGAGACTCCAGTAGGCGACATCTTACACACTTCTGATTTCAAATTTGACTCTCATCCGGTCAATGATTTACCAACTGACTTTCAAAAACTGTATTCTTTAGCTAAAAGAAAAATTTTGCTTTTGCTTTCAGATTCTACCGGAGCCGAAGAAGACGGTCATTCCCTTTCTGAAAAAACAATTGAAAAAAATCTGGATGAAATTTTCAAAAAAGCCCCGGGTAGAATTATTGCCGCCACCTTTGCTTCTTTAATTAACAGAATCCAGCAGATTATCTCTTTGTCAGAGAAATATGGCAGGAAGGTTTCCCTCGAAGGCTATTCAATGAAAACTAACGTTGAGATTTCAAAAATTTTAGGTTATATCAAGTCAAAAAAGGGCACCTTAATTAAAGGAAAAGAGGTTTTAAATTATCCCGATTCAAAAATCACCATTTTATGTACCGGCGCTCAGGGAGAAGGTTCGGCGATTCTAATGAGGGTTGCCATTAAAGAGCATCCTTTCATTCGCCTAAAGAAAGGAGATTCGGTTATCCTTTCTTCTTCGGTTATTCCGGGAAATGAAAGAACGGTTCAGATGTTAAAAGACGATATTTTGCGCCAAGGAGCGAAAGTTTTCCATTATAAAATGATGGATATTCATGCTGGAGGCCATGCCCAAAAGGAAGAATTGAAAGAAATGATTGGGATTATGAAGCCAAAGTTTTTCTTGCCCATCCACGGCCAGTATTCGATGTTAGTGGCTCATTCAGAATTAGCTAAAGAAGCAGGTATCCCGGAAAAAAATATTGTTGTTGCTGAAAATGGAAAAATCGTTAATTTAAACCAAAAAAGAATCTATCTTGAAAAAGAAACCGCCCCCTCAAATTATGTCATGGTTGATGGTTTGGGAATTGGCGATGTTGGTGAGGTGGTACTCAGAGACCGACAGATGTTAGCCAGAGATGGAATGTTTGTCATTGTGGCTGTGGTTGATAGAAAGACTGGTCAGGTGAAGGGTTCTCCTGATATAATATCAAGAGGGTTTGTTTATCTCAGAGAATCAAAGGAATTACTCAGGGAGACTCGGAAAAAGGTAATCGGAATAGTTAATCGGGCAGCTGGCACAGGGGGAGCGGTCAATTGGAGCTATATTAAAGATGAAATAAGGAATAAATTAGGCCAATTTCTCTTTTCAAAAACCCAAAGACGGCCAATGATTCTTCCCGTAATCATCGAAGTATAAAATATGCGAGTTTTTAGCGGCATCAGACCAACAGGAGAATTACATATTGGAAATTATTTGGGAGCAATTAGACAATGGATTGAACTCCAGGAAAAAGCTGAGTGTATTTTTTGTATTGTCGACTTGCATGCCATAACCACTCCTTATAAAGCTGAAAAATTGCAAAAAAATATTACGGAGCTGGCTATTGCTTATTTAGCTTCCGGTCTTGACCCGGAAAAATGTATCTTTTTTGTTCAGTCCCAGGTAAAAGAACATGCTGAACTATCTTGGCTTTTGGGAACCATTACTCCTCTAGGCGAACTTCAAAGAATGACCCAGTTTAAAGAAAAAGCAAAAAAACATCCAGAATACGTTAATGCCGGACTCTTAAACTATCCCCTTTTGATGGCAGCTGACATTTTGCTTTATCAAACCGATTTGGTCCCGGTTGGCCGGGATCAACAGCAACACGTTGAACTAACTCGAGAAATTGCCCGTCGCTTTAACAAAAAATTTGGGAAAGTTTTTAAAACAC
>Ga0210023_1002188_pt1 | contig 13088 bp, 10 predicted proteins | sample CryGeymeta201524_FD_183987 | JGI IMG/M metagenome (GOLD analysis project Ga0210023, IMG submission 183987) | Groundwater microbial communities from Crystal Geyser aquifers in Utah, USA - Crystal Geyser metaG 2015-24 (SPAdes) (version 2) | ecosystem: Environmental > Aquatic > Deep subsurface >... | reverse complement strand
TGACCCCCCAATCCACTGAAATCCCCTTCGCGGCGCTTCGCGACCTTCGCGGACCCAGTCTGCAATGGCCCAATCTGCAATCTGAGATCCCGGCATGTTCGGTATCAATCCCACAGAGTTCCTCGTTGCCCCGCTGATCGTCTTGGACGGGTTGACGCATACGCTTGCCCAGAGGAACGAGTGCGCGGAACGCGGGGCGCACGAAGAGTGCGGCGTCCGTCACGAGCCTGACTGGCAACCGGCCGGGCCGCTTGACTTGGGGCGCGCCCGGGAGGTGACGCGACACCCAAACTGATCTATACCCCGCTGACCAGCGGCTTGCATAGGACACACCGCACGTTGCGTTGCCGACAGAGACCATCGAAGCTGGAAATGGGAGAGTGAGACTCAATGAGAAAGACCGTTCGTGAATTGCAGGCTGCGGAGAAACACGTGGACTTCCCCGTGAATCGACGTACCTTCTTCGAGAGTGCGGGCCGTAGCGGCGCGGCGTTGATAGCGACGGTGGGGCTTGGCGCCGGCGGTGTTCTTTCGATGCTCACACCTGGTGTGGGCACCGCGTACGCGCTGCCCACCGGGCGCAGGAATCGGCCCCACCCCACTGGGGGCGGGTTAGGATGTACTGGTTGCGGCACGAACTGCACTTGCGTCGCGTGCGTAGGCCAGTCCACGACGGAGGCTGAGGCCGCGGTGGTCGTGACCACCCGCGACCAGCTTTCCACGGGTGATCCGTGATGCTCAGGCTTCGCAAGGGGATGCAAGGGCCCTGGCAGCGTGGGTAGGAAGTCGGAGGTGGCTTCGGTGCGGATCACCCGAGTTGCGAGGGCCTTGGTCTGTCGGTCTCAGCGAGGCTTCGAATCGGACCGATGTGGAAGCCTGCTCCCGAGCCGAAGGCAGACCTGGACCCTCCGGCTGCTCACGCCCAGGACCGCAGCCCTTTATGAACATGCGGTATGGTAATGTGTCTGCCAGTGCTTCGCCGGAAACGCGGGTGGTGGTCGCCTGACTGGTGCCGCTCTCCTGCCCTTGACGGAACCGGCGCTCGATCCTGTGGTCGGGTGTGTCACCGCCCGCGCGTCGCGGCCGCGAGTAAGTCCGGGCCCCGCGCCGAGGGATGTTATTGGTGCTCCGCAGAGATGCAGTGAGACCAATCGTTGGATTTCGGGGTTGTGTGGGAAGCGAATGCTTCCACTTGCCGCCGTTAGTTAATTGTGGTGCCTGATGCACTTCGCTTGTGTGGGTGAGTGAGTGAGCCATGCATGCAGGACATGCGCGCGTGTCCGCGAGAGAAGATAGGCCAAGAGCGCCAGCTGTAGTTGGGGTGTGGTCGCCGCTGCCCGTCTACCGCTTTGGAGGCCCGGACCAGAGGCACGTGTTCGACGGGAGCAGCGGCGAGATCCTGCGCGTCTCCGAGTTGATCCACGACGTGGTTGGCGCCTGGGGTCAACGGTGCGCTCGCGAGACACGGTCTCGCCTCGCGCGGCGGTATTCGCCCACAGAGATCCACGACGCGTTCCGTTGGGTGAGTTGGATGCAGGTCGCGAACAATATGCTTCTTCCCTTCACGGAGTGTGAGACCGCTGACTTCCCCCCTTGGGAGGCGGAGGTCCTCGAAGGGAAGCTCGACTGTGAATGCCGCCAGTTGGTGCTGGAACTCACCCAGGCGTGTAACCTGCGGTGTTCATCCTGCACGTTCGGACGGGCGTACGCCGCCGCCCGCGGCTATCCCGCCATCAGTATGTCGCCTCAGATAGCGGAGTCCGCTATCGACTTCCTCGCGGATCACTCAGCATCGCAGAACCGCGTGGACATCAGTTTCTATGGCGGGGAACCGCTTCTTGAGTGGCCCCTGCTTGCCGAATGTCTGTTGTATGCCCGCGGGCGGCTGGGCGAACGCGTCCACTTCAGTGTGTCCACCAACGGCACCCTATTGAGGCCAGAAATGGGACGAGTCCTGGCGCAAGCGGGAGTGCAACTGTGGGTCAGTGTCGATGGGCCGGAGGACATACACGACCGCTACAGGAGGACAAGTTCGGCCGAGCCCACTTTTGCCATCGTGGCCCAAGGGCTGCGCGCCCTTCGTCGAGCGGTCCCAACCTGGTACAGCAAGAACGTGCACCTTCAGTGTGTGACGGGCCCTGCGCAGGAGTGGGAGAGGCTTGAGGCATTCTTCGCTTCCACCGACCTGTACGACAAGGGCGCTCTGCTGAGCGTAACGCCCGTTCGGCGCAAGGATTGTGTTGTTGCGGGCCTCCTCTTGGGGGACCAGAGCAGCAGTCGGCGCAAGGAATGGGTGCACGACCGCGTGTTGAGCCATGCGCGGGCACTGCCGTTCTGCCCGCCAGCACAGGAATTCGAGGAGGACGAGGCAGAGGCATCGCGCTGGCAGCATGGTCGCTTCGCTTTGGCAGCAGCAGATCTCGGGGCACTAGTTGCCATCCACCGCCGGTCAGTCGCCTCACCGGATTCCCCTGGACCACCCAGTAGATGCTGCATTCCGGGTTTGTCGCGGCTCTACGTGTCAGCCACTGGAGAGTTCTACCCCTGTGAGCGAGTAAGAGTTGGTTCCGCCGTGATGTGCATCGGAGATGTCTGGCGAGGCTTTGACGCGGCCAGAGTGGCGGGCCTTATGCGCGAGTTCCATGACCTCAATGCGGACGAGTGCCCACGCTGTTGGGCGAGGCGCCTGTGCAACCTGTGTTTGGCTCACGTGTCATGTGGACCGGGGTCTGGGAGCGACAGGAAAGCGGCCGCCTGTGATGGTGTGCGCCGTTCCCTCGCCGCCGGGTTGGAGATGTACGTCACTCTCTGGGCTGACGCCCCCGCCTTCCTCGACCGGCTATGCACGATGACCAGCGAGTGTTGAGCCTCGTCGGCTCCAGGAGTCTAGCCGTGCCTCGACGTGATAGGAGAAGATCGGCTTCGCACCAGCACGACCTCAGGTCGGAATGGTGGCCACCTGCATGGTGCCCTGATTCCGTCGCTGTGTGGCCGGGCGGGGAGCATCCGATGAGCCTCCAGCGGGCTCGACCGCTACTTCCATTTGGGATTGCGGAGGCTGGGGCCGACGTGGACACCGTCGTGATCGAAGGCGTGACTCGCGCCGGGACTGTGATGGCTGAAGCGGAGGTCGTGCAGCGGGCGAAGGAGCACCTTGACGAGGGCCGGAGGGTATGCGTGCTGCGATTGCTGTCTCGGGAGGCGGCTCGCTCGGTATCACGGTTGGCTTTCGCCGCTGGCCGGGAGGCCGCGTTTGCCTGGATCCCGACATGGGCCGAGGAGCGCCGGGGTGGACCCAAGACAACAGCGCTGCCCACCCAACCGCCGCCGCGCAGAACGGCTTGTGGGACGCTGCTGATTCTCTCGTTGTGCCCCTCAATACCGCACACGGTTGTCATGTCTCAGATCAGGAGGGCATTGGACCCTCAGGCGATCCGTGTGCGCACCACTTGCACTCGTCCAGAAGGGCTATGGTTGGGACACGAGGGATATGTGCCCTTGCCTCTTCCCGGAGAATTTCCGTGCTCGCGAGTGGATCTGAGCGCCTTGGTGATGAGTCTTCGCCGGCAGGTCATACGCACGTGCGACGCCGGGACATGCTCGCTTCACATGCTCTCGGCTTGGGGTCGCTTGGTGCCCGAAAGCCTGTTCGTGCTGGACTTCCCCGTAGGCCTTGGCATGGCGGTCGCCATCGGAGCGATGGCGGACTACGCTCTGCTTCTTGCACCCTATAGCACCAGCCTCGTGGCGGTTGGTTCAACGATCAGTCTGCTGGAGACAACGTGCGGTACGCGCACCCTAGGCGTGCTGTTCTCGGCGATGGTGTCGCAAGCGAATGGTTCCTACGTCAGACGCGTGGATCCCGCCACGCGCCAGCGCTTCCTGGCCGGCGCCAGCTCTGAGCTTCCAGTAGCGGTCCTCGGGGACCTCGAAGAAGACCACTGCCCAGCAGTCACAGACGCGCTGACTCGCGCCTTGCCGACTGCCTCCACGGGCGATGCCTTGGCAGAAGAGGCCGCGTCGCAGGCCGCGCGAACACAGCCGCCCAGTAGAGCGCTCCGCGATGCCACCGCAGGCCTCCTCCAGCGCATGAGAGCGAAGGGCGCGCTGCGGGCGAGGAGAGTCAGCACCGCCTTTCAGCGGACACCACGGCACGTGTTCGTCTCAGGCGTTTGGCCGTGGGGCTGGCCCGGTCAGCCATACGTGGCGGTTTCTGAGCACCATCTCACGCCCGAAGCGCTTCGCCTGAGCTACGAAGACGCGCCGCTGCCCCTCCGGCCGGATAGAAGCCTCGTGCTCCCACAGCCTTCCGTGATAGCACACATGCTCGCCGCTCTGAAGGTCGAGTCGGGCCAGTTCATTCTGGAGATCGGGACGGGCACGGGGTACACGGCCGCATTGCTGGCGAGGCTGAATGGGCGCCCCGAACGAGTGGTCTCCGTGGACATCGACTCCGAAACGGTCCAACAGGCAGCCCGCAATCTCGCAAGGACCGGGATGGAGGCGGTGCAGCTTGGCGTCGCCGATGTCGCTTCACTGCAGCCCGATGCAAGTTACGACAGAGTGCTGGTCAGCACAGGCCTGAGTCGGCTGCCTTGTTCGCTCGTGGCTCAAGTGAGCGATGGGGGCGTGCTGGTGTTCCCCTGGGCTGCCTTCGGAGCTCGCTATCACGTGACCCCGCTCGTGCGTGTACAGCGTGTGGGCACGGCGATGGTGGGATCAGTGGTCACTGCCGCGTGCAACTTCCTGCCGGCATGCGGGGAAGCCGGGCGCGACCTCGGACTTCTCCTGGACCAGTTCCGGCTCGATTTCCACGCCGCCAAGTGCCAGGTGGTCGCCCTGCCGCCTAGACTGACCAGCGATGACGCCGGTCTCCGGACAGATGCGTGGCACGACTTTTGGTTCTTTGCGCGAATGCAACTGAGTCCGGAGGCGAAGCTCGTGCGGTGGTACGACGGAAGCGTCTGCGGTCTCTCTTGCGGGGACGGCACAGGCGCGGCCGTCATCCCTCTGGGACAGTGCATTGCGTTCGCAGGCGAGCGGGGTGCCTCGGTGTGCCAACGGCTGCATTCTCTCTTGGGACAGTGGGAAAGCCTCGGACAGCCGAACATGGCGGATTGGACTCTTACCTTCTCACCTTCAGCGGAGGCGCAGAACTCCATACAAGGGAAGGAACAGACTTGGTGCACGCTATGCGTCACTCACACTCCCCACGGAAGCCCATAGCGCCTTCACACACCGCGAGTGGCCTCGCGGCCATGTTGTGGTGCCCACGGTCCGAGGTACCGTCGGTCCCTTGCTCGCTCTCGCGTTTGGCCCTTGGCTCTCGTCTGTTGCAGCGCTGCTCGTTCATGGGCGCGTTTCTCGCCGTTCTGTGGAGCGGAACGGCTGCCTGTGGCGGCGATTCTCTCCCCGATAGCGCGATCCTACGGTTGTGCCAGACCGTGGTCCGAGACCGAGGCGGGTTCGTCGCTCTTTGGTGGGAGACGGACCCAGAGACGCTTGAATGCTTTCGCCGCTTCGCGCCAGTTCTCCACCACATAGTGCGTCGCAAGCCCAACAGCGACGGGGGCAACTCATCGGCCCTCACGGACGCCCTGAGCGCTCTGGCCAGAGAGACAGGCACCGTCCCGGTTGAGTGTGAGGGGGGGTGGGCCTTTGCGCCCTGGTGGGCCTTCGGCCAAGCCGGGGAAGCTGAGGTTGCCAAGATGTGGAACGAGACCTATGCCTCTGACCTGCGTCTTCTGGAGTTGGCCGACTACCTCACCTCGTCTGCTGGCAGTGGCCAGGTCAAGTGGAATCCCTTCCGGCGGGCCTGGTCGGACCTCGACCGCCGGGCGTCAGCTCTGACTGATGCGGCACTGGCGTCGTCGGCCGCGTTGTTTCGCGCAACAGAGGGCGCCGCACACGGCCGCACGGAGGTACGGTTGGTGGAACTGGAGTCAAACGTCGAACTGTGCGTCAAGGCGGGGAGGGATGCCCTCACCTGCCTGCTGCCTCTGTGCTGGCCGCAGGAGCCCGCGGTCTGCTTCACCGAGTCCCTGGCCGCGTGGACACCACCTTTTGGTCACGAGTGGACAGCTTTGCACCCCGCCTTTGGGACTACCCATACGCTGGCAGACGCGCGCGTTCACCACGATTCGCCACTCGCGGAGACCCGGTCTTACTCCCTCGCAGATGCCGTCGCGTGCATCCGTAACGCTACAGGAGTCGGGCTGTTCGTCGACCGGCGCTTGGCGGCCAATCGTGTTGTCCTTCACCTGGGTACGTCGGAACCCACATACTTGGCCCTGGCCCAAGCGTTGAGCTATGCGACGATGAGGGCGTGGCGGCAAGTGGGCGATGTAGCGCTGCTGGTTCGTGCCCCGTTGCCCCGGCGTGTCGACTGGCACCGGCGATATGAGCTCTGGCGTGACAGGCAGTTGGTGCTCTTGTCACAGGGACTGGGGCTCCCTGCGGAGCAAGCCCGAGAGCTGACCGACCTGATGGGCCAGAGCACGACACTGGCTTCTCTACCTAGTGGCTGGCAGTCACTCATGCGGGAGGAGATCGGTGCCCGAGGGCTGCCGGTGGGGGCGGCGCAGTCTGTTGACGTCGCTGTGCGTCTCCGCGTTCGGTTTGTGGATGCATCTGCGTCCGGCCCGGCAATCGGCGTTGTCCTGGGCTCCCACTCGAGCAGCCGCTACCGCCGAATGCTGGAGCCCATGGGGTACCCGTTCTACCATGACGGCTGCCAGTTGGCCCAGTAGCCCAGCACGCAGAGCACCAACCCGACTTTGACCGGGAATTGGCGTGGACAGCCATCCGGCACGAAGGGAGGTGACAACCTATGAGTAGACCAGCACCCAGCCCCACGGAGGACGGCACGCGGCGTGACTTCTTCCGACAGTCCGCCCAAGTAGCGGCCGCGAGCCTGTTCGCCGGCGCAGCACTGGAAGACGTGGTGGAGCGCGTCGTCCATCGCGTCGGCGAGTCGCAGGCGATGCAGCGCTTGGCGGGGGACGTAGCGAAGAACCTGCGCGGCGTGCAGTTGCAGTCACAGGCGCACGCGTGCTGCACGTGAACCATCCGAGGGGGCCGCGCCACGTACTCAGCGCTTAGGGTGGCTCCCTGGCAGGGAGACTCACCACCAGGTACGGCTCGCCTTGTGCCGCAGGCACCGCTCTGCAATGAGCGTCCGGCTGCAAGGCCCCCTGGCCACACGATCCCGGTGTAAAAGGCTGGGCGCGTATACCACACCGTTGGCATTCGGGGCATACGAAACCCATGAGTAGAGGAGACGAACCCATGAAGACCATACGCAATGTTGGCATCAAAACGCCGCTGTCTGTCTTGCTCCTTGCGCTTCTGGCCACCATGAGCGTGCCAGGACGGTCGGAGGCAGGCTGCCTCAACGGCGCAGGACCGGTCAAGGTCTACTCGTGCTGGTGGGGGAGCCAATCCGCGACGCTCACCATCTGCGGGTGCAAGATCAACGTGAACTGCGAAGCAGAGACCTCGTGCGCCTGGACTTACGACAAGGTTGTCGCGGCGAGCGCCGGAGCGTGCGAGTTGGTGCGTGGAGAGCTGTCCTTCGAGTGCGGAGCGCAGTGCATCCCGGGGAAGGTCTGCCTGCCAGACGAGTTCACGAAGGTCGTAGTTGACTGCGTGCCCTGTCCCGCGACCTGTCCGGGCTGCATTTGATGGGCCGCGTAGTTCGACGGTTGCTCGCGCGCAGCAGCCGTCAGTCAGACAAGGTGTGATCCCCGTGATCAGGACCCCCCACCGTGGCATACCGAACTGGTTCTCTGGGACATGCCTTGTGTGGGCACTTGCCAGTGGGTGCTGGCCCGGCACTTCCAGTGCACGGGCGCAAAACGCGGCGATCCCGGACAGGTTGGTCGCCTTCCGTGCAGTTGCACAGGCCCGGTGGGAGCTGAACAGTCAGCGCCCGCTGCTGCTTGTGGGCGTGAGCTTGCTGGATAAGGGCGTGCCCAGCGAATGGCCACAAGCCCTGCGTGTAGCCGAAGCAGAGGAAGTCGGCTCGACCACCACTGCCGCCCAAGTCGTAAGACCGGTGCACGGTGCTGACATGTCTGCGTGGCTCCAGGAGCGATGCGTGCGGCGGGAGCGAGGCATATCCGCCCTGGCGGCCCTGCTGGGTGCCTGTGACCCTGGCACGGCAGCCAGGATCCGATCGGGCGACTCAGTCATGTTCTGCGACCTCAGCATGCCGGAGAGGTCGGCTCTCCGGGAGGTCCTCACGCTCGCAGAATCGCCCGATGGCGACCGTCCACTAACTGACGCACTGGACACGGGGGGAAAGGAGAGTTACCTGCGGCTACATGCCTACCCCTGCGTCTACGTCTTCCCCGCCCCTCCCTCTCTGCCCTTCGCCGTCGGGAACGTGCCGCTCATAGACCGGCGACGGGGTTGGAGACCGCCACCCACCATGCCCGGGAACCGGGGCTATGTTCCCGGATCTGCAGTGCCGGAGTGGGTTGCCCGCAGTGCCGAGATGCCCACCAGTGTGGCGGCGGGGCAGGCGGTGGACGTGGATGCCGCTTGTCGGGCTCTCAGCGCTACGTGCGGCCGTGCAATCATTGCGCATCGTGAACTTGGCAAGGAGCGCCTGCTGGTGTTTGTCAACCATCCGGTCACACTTCTGTGCCTTTTGGATGGGCTGCTGCTCGGGCTGAGAGCGGAGTTACGGGCAGTTGGGGACGCGTGGTTCGTTGTGCCGCTGCGCGGCGTCGACGAGGTGGCGAGCCGCTACCGCGCTGCCAACAGTCGTCTCCAGGCCCTGAGCCAGTGGAGCGATTCGCTCAATCCCTGGCCAGGGGTCGACGGAGCACCCAGTGAACCGTTTCCTGCGTCCTTCCGCGCCCATACTGGGCCGCGAGAGGCGGAGTCGCTGAGCCCGGTGGAGGCGGATTTCCTGATTCGACGGATAGGGGTTCTAGGCGCTGACCTCGCCAAGGACTTCGGCCCACGGTGGCAAGTCGAATTCGTCGACGGGTTCACTTTGGAGCTGCACGCGCCGATTCCTGCCTTGGGCACAGTGACAGGTCCGGATCCAGAGACCGGTAGGCAACGGGAGTTCCCGGTTCGTCAGGCGATTCAGGTCTACTTCCACGTCTACTGAAGCCCTGCCTCGGGTGACCTCCGCCCCTCCGGGGTGCGCCCGGGATTGAGCCTTGCCATCGAAGGGCGGAAGCGCCCTGCGGATGATCTGGGCTCGCGAAGAGAGCGGCCGGTCTGTTGCGCTTCGCCTGGACGCAGGTCGGCCTGCCCAACGGGGTATTGTCGGCAGTCGAGTGACACCCCGCCATTGTCCTTCGCACTGGTGCAGGAGCGGTTCTGCCTATTGCAGATCACGCCCACCACGCTGGTACCGGAACCATGAAGAGACGAGCAATGCGAGGAGTAGGGAAGCAGACACTCGGGAAGTGCCTATCGATCTGGACTTTGGGACTCACCTTGCTGGCGTCTGACTCGGTGTGGAGCCAGCCAGCTCGCCCTGCACCGCCGCCGAAAGCCGCCCCCGGCCCCTGGCCGCTGTCGCATGTCTCGGTCTGGCTCACGCCGATGCAGTACGACCCGGTGCCGACGCTGCGGTGGCTGGACCAGCAGAAGCTGCAGCCGGACCGGGTCATCGTGCAGGCGCTGGACTGCGGGATGACGGCCTTCGCGACCAAGTCGACCGTGTTGACGTGCGCGCCGAACCTGAAAGGCAAGGACCCGCTCGGCGACGTGGGAGAATGGGCGCATGCCCGGGGGATCGAGTGCTGGGCGGCGCTGGACTTGTTTCGCTGGTGGCAGAAGATCGACCCGCAGACCTTCGACCCGTTCGAGAAGCACCCCGAGCTGCAGGCGACCAACTTCGACCAATCAACGACTATCATCGGTGAAGGCAAGTTCGCCTCGCCATTCAATCCCAAGGTCAAGCCAGTGCTAATGGATCTCCTTCGGGAGTTAGTGACCCAGTACCCGGACTTCGATGGCTTGGTGCTCTGCTGCCGGCTGCCCGAGGGCTGGATGCACGGGTTCGACGAGGGCGCGCGGGCGGCGTACATCCGGTATCGGCAGATCGACCCGCTCGACCTGACAATGTACGATGACCACCCGGAGACGCGCGACCCGGAAGTGCAGCAGTTCTTCAACTGGCGGCTGGACACCGTCGGCGCGCTGTTGGGCGAGTTGGTGCAGGTGTTCAGGCAAGCTGTGCCCAAAGGCAAGGTGGCAGTGGTAGGGCGCGGCGATCAGTACAACCTGACGCCCAAAGTGCAGGCGCGCACCTGCAGCGACTGGCTCACGTGGGTGGCCCAAGGCTATGCCGACGAGGTGCTCATCGACGCAGCGTGGAAAGACGAGTCGGCGCGAGCGGCATGGGACGCCGCCACCCATCTGCTCGAGAAGTCGCAGCGCAAAGTGCCGCTGACGTGCATGCTGACTTCCCGGCCCAACTGGTGGCCCTACGGCCCCACCGAAGCCTGGCCAATCTTCGCCGAGCGCGGCCGCGGGATCGACCGGGTGGCGGTCGAGGGCTACTTCACCCGCTGCGAGGACGAAGTGAAGCCGGTGCTGCAGAAGACGCTGACTTGGAGGCGGTGGCCGAGGTGATTGGTGAGTGGTGAGTGATGGAGTGGTGAGTGGTCACTGGTGACTGGTCACCGATGCACTGGTCACTGCGGGATGTCGCCATGACTCTGCCTGAGACACTGCGCGCCGTCTCGCCCGACCGGCTTGCGGGTGCGATTCTGCGCGCTGCTCACCGGCAGGCGGGCGCACTGACTACACCCCCTGCGCTCGCCCTCGACTCGGCCGCGCTGCCGCCGCTGACGCGGCGGGTGCTTGTCCGGCGCGAGCGCGGACTGGGCGATATCCTGTTTGCACTGGCGGCGGCGGAGGCGTTTCACGACGCTTGCCCGGGGGCGCGGATCGACTTCCTCACCAGTGAGCCGCATGCCGAGTGGATCAGGTGGTTCCGGTTCATTGACCGCGTGCTCACGGAGCCGCCAGGGCACGAATACGAAGCCGTCTTCGACCACGAGGAGTACCTGGATAAGAACTTCCCCGGCGAGCGCTCGGTGGGTATGGGGCTGCTGGCGGGCGTGGCGCCGCGGAGGGTCGTCAGCGCGCCGGTGGTGCCGAAGAAGTACCGGGAGCGGGCGAGGGAGTTGGGGGTGGCGGGTGCCAAGTGTCACGTGCCAAGTGTCAGGTGTCGGGTGTCGCGTGTCAGGTGGCCGGCGGAAGGCGCCGCGGGCTCTTCTCCTCCCCTCATCTCTTCCTCTCCCCATCAGCTCACCATTGCCTTCGCGCCGTTGGCGGCGAACGGGACGCGCACGCGGTCGCTGCCAGCGGAGCAGCTCCCCGACTTCGTGGCGGCGCTGCGCGAGCGCGGTCCGGTCGTGTTGCTTCACGAAGACCGGATCCCGTTGCGGCTGAAGCGCGGGGTGGTGAACCTGACGGGTCGGCTGAGCGTAGCGGAAGCCCTCGCCGTGGTGTCCGAGTGCGCTGCCTTCGTGGGGGTGGACAGCGGGCTGCTGCACGCGGCCGCCATGTTCCGGAAGCCGTTGGTCGGGCTCTTCAGTCACCTCGAAGCGACGCGACGGCTGACATTGGCAGACCGGTTTATCGTCTTGCAGCCAGCGTTGGGCTGCTTTCCGTGCGGCGACCTGTGGGGCTGGAACCTGAGGCGCGACGGGGTGGCCCCGCCGTGTCGGCCGGCGTTCCGATCTGACGACCCGGACCAGCCGCCGCTGGATTGCCTCCGTGCCTTCACGCGGGAGTTGCTGGTGGAGGCGCTCTGCGACCTCGTAGCCGCACCGGCCCAACGGGCGACCCAGGACATGGAGCCGTTCACCGGGGAGGAGGAAGCGGCTGACAGTGTGACTCCACGCCCTCTGCGGGCGCGGCTACGTGAGGATCGTCCACGCGCTGGCGCGCGCCCACGCGCTGGCGCGCGCGGCTACGCTGGGGCGCGCGGCTACGCTGGGGCGCGGACGGTGCTCTCGGTGGCCGACGGTCGCGTTGTCAGCGAGTGGACTCCGCCGCTGCCAGTGCCGCCGTGGGTTCGCGACGAGAAGATGTCGGTGGTGCTCCTCAACCACTGCACTTGGCGCGAGTGCACGCGGGACTGCCTTGACCTGGTACTGAAGAACACCGCCGTGCCCTTCGAGGTGGTGCTGCTGGACAACGGCAGCAGCCGCGCCGAATGGGACGAACTCGTCGCCGCCGTGCCGAAGTTGGAGCGGAGGCACCGTTGCTGGGGCGCAGTGAAGCTAGTGCGCTCCGGCCGCAACCTCGGGTTCCCCGGCGGCGTGAACCGGGCGCTTGCCGAAGTCGATTCGGGCGTTCGCTATGTCTGCCTGCTCAACTCCGACTGCTTCGTCCGCGAGCCGCGCTGGAACCAGCGGGCCGCGCGGCTGTTCCGAGCCGACTGGCGGCTGGGCGCTTTGTGCCTCACCCGCGGCGAGCACCGCTACTTCCTCGCCGGCAAGACGGGGCAGGACTACTACTTCCCCGAGCTGGACCGCCTCGGCGGCGACGCTGAGATAGTCAACGGCTCGTGCCTGGTGGTGGACCGCGGGAAGACCGGCGACCTCCTCCTGGACGAGCGATTCTCGCCCGCCTCCCGCGAGGATGACGATTTGTGCTTCCAGGTCCGGTCGCAGGGCTGGTCGGTGGGGCAGGCGCCCGACTTTGAGATCGTCCACGAGCATAGCACCACGCTGCGGAAGCGGAACTGGCGCATTCGCTGGGAAGGCAAGGCGTACGACTACAAAGACCTGTTGAGGCGCAATCGCAGGAAGCTGCTGCGCAAGTGGCCGGACCTGCTGCATCCGCGGGGCGAGGCGCACGAGTCGCTGGCGCACGTTGCGGCGCACTACCGACCTCGGGTCACGGTTGTCATGCCGACCTGCGACCGGCTCGACATCCTCGACGAGAGCGTGCAGTCGGTGCTGGGGCAGGAGCTGAACGACGTGGAGCTGGTCCTCGTGGCGGCGACGAAGCGAGAAGTGGTGGCGCTGACGAGGCGGTATGCGGCGGAGTCCACGCGCTTGGCGCGCGCGGCTACGAGTCCAGCCCCCCACCATGGCAGCCCA
>Ga0210023_1002178_pt1 | contig 13110 bp, 11 predicted proteins | sample CryGeymeta201524_FD_183987 | JGI IMG/M metagenome (GOLD analysis project Ga0210023, IMG submission 183987) | Groundwater microbial communities from Crystal Geyser aquifers in Utah, USA - Crystal Geyser metaG 2015-24 (SPAdes) (version 2) | ecosystem: Environmental > Aquatic > Deep subsurface >... | reverse complement strand
CGCACTACGTAGAACTAAGATGTAGTGCGAGGCTGTTGCTACAAGCTTAATATGGAAGTTATCTTACGCATATTGCTACAAAGTAAGCGTATAGATTAGTAGCGCAATTTAGCCTCGCTAATTTAAATTTATCCGGCTGGCGCTTTTTTATTCCTCCCCAGCACTTATTCCAGGGGTAGTGAGGGTTTCCGAAATAAGTGCTGGGTGCGGCATAACCGCCCACTCGCTTCTAAACTCCAGTTATCTCTTCTGATTAGCGGGGAGATACAGAGGGGCGTGCCGCCTAAGAAATTGCCCGAGTCTCATTTGACAATTTTAAAAAAATAGTTTAAACTGGTAAAAATAAATAGAAGAAAGAAGTAAAAAGAAAAAAGGAGGAGCAAAGATGTGGGCTTTAATTGGTGGGATAGTAGTAGCTGTTTTGGGTGTATGGGGTATTATTGGCTGGTGGGGTTATTTTGTCAAAGGATTGATGGCGCTTCTTCCCATCTTTGGCATTCTTGGCGGAGCAGTAGCAATTGCTTCCGGGATAAGCGATCTCAAAGATAAAATTGCCGAGAAGAAGGAGAAGACTGAGAAACCAGAGAAGAAAGAAGAAGAAAAGAAGGAAGAGAATAAATAAATCCGACGGAGTCGTTGCGAGGGATTTATTCCGAAGCAATCTCGAGATTGCCACGTCGTCCGCTAGAAGAGCGGACTTCTCGCAATGACAGCGCTATATGTGCTGAGCGAACATTTATCTGGTAACCAGATTAATTAGGCGATTAACGAGAAAAATAGTTTTTTTAATCTTTTTTCCAGCAAGGAAGTTTTGAACCCTTCGGTCGGTAAGAATTTTCTCTTTTATCTTGTCTTCAGTAAGGTTGAAAGGTAATTTTAATCTTGCTCTCAGTTTTCCGTCAATTTGAACAATCAGAGTAATTTCTTCCGCGAGGGTGCATTTCTTATCATACTGGGGATAGGAATGGGAAAAGATAGAGGGCGAATTTCCAATCCTTTCCCAGAGTTCTTCCGTTAGATGAGGAGCAAACGGGGCTAACAATTTTAACATCCTTTCAATTGCATCTCTCCCGATTCCTTTTTTATTCCTTAGTGCAAAATTAATAAATTCCATAAAAGCGGCAATAGGCGTATTAAATTTTGCCTTTTCTAAATCATCATTAATTTTTTTGTTGAGTTGGTGTACTGCTTTTATTACCTTTGAACTGCTCGTTTTATTTTTATCTTTGCTCCAGTCTAAAACTAATTCCCAAACCCGCTGAAGAAATCTATAACATCCTTTTACTCCCTGGGCACTCCAGGTAATGGTTTGGTCAAACGGCCCCATAAACATTTCGTAAATTCGCAGGGTATCTGCTCCATAAGCTTTTATAATCTTTTCAGGGTTAATTACGTTTCCAAAAGATTTTGACATTTTTCGGCCATCTTCAGCCAGGACCATGCCGTGTGCAGTTCTTTTTTGGTAAGGTTCTTTGGTTGGAGCGATTCCGATGTCATAAAGGAATTTATAACAAAAACGAGAATACAGAAGATGCAAAGTAGTGTGCTCCATACCCCCGTTATACCAATCAACCGGCATCCAGTATTTCAACTTTTCTTGGTTCGCCAAGGAGTTTTCGTTTTCAGGGTCAGTATAACGCATAAAATACCAATTGGAGCCTGCCCAATTGGGCATCGTATCAGTTTCTCTTTTTGCCGGTCCTCCGCATTTTGGACAATTTACGTTAACCCATTCCTTAAGGTTTGCCAGAGGAGATTCACCGGTGCCGGTTGGTTGATATTTCTCTACATAAGGAAGCTCAACCGGTAAATCTTTCTCCGGTACGGGAACAATCATATATTCTTTTCCTTTAATGATTGTATAATCATAGTTCAACCTCGATTTTGTCCCTGATTTAATCAGGGATTGATTCTCCCAGCATCTTCTACAGTAAACAATGGGTATTGGTTCGCCCCAGTAGTGCTGGCGGGAAAATACCCAATCCCGGAGTTTGTATTGAATTTTTTTTCTGCCCGAGCCTTTTTTTTCCAACCAATCAGTAATTTTTTCTTGGGCTTCTTGGGAGGATAATTGATTAAACTTTCCGGAATTAATCAAAACCCCGTAGTCCGTAAAAGCCTCCTGGGAAATATTTCCCCCGGCAACAACCTCCCGGATTTTCAGGCCATATTTTTTGGCAAAATCGTAATCCCGGTAATCGTGAGCCGGAACAACCATTACCGCTCCTCCGCCGTAAGTGCCTACGACATAATCTCCCACCCAAACCGGAACTCTTTCGGAATTAAGCGGATTTATTGCCCTGATACCCTTTAACTCAATGCCGGTTTTCTCTTTGGCTAATTGCGTCCTTTCAAACTCACTTTTTTCCTTTGATTGTTCAATATAAGTTTTAACCTCTCCGTAATTCTTAATTCTTAATTCTGAATTCTGAATTCTGAGGAGGGAGGCAACGAGAGGATGTTCCGGAGCCAACACCACTGCGGTTACCCCAAAAATAGTGTCGGTTCTGGTAGTAAAAACTTTAATTATATTTTCACAATTTTCTACTTTAAAATCAATTTCCGTGCCATAACTTTTACCAATCCAGTTAATTTGCTGGGCTTTTATTTTCTCCAGATAATTAAGCCCATTTAAATCTTCAATTAAACGGTCAGCGTATTTAGTAATTTTTAACATCCATTGTTTGCGTTTTTCTCTTTTTACTTCGCTTTCGCATCTTTCGCACTTACCTTCAACCACCTCTTCATTAGCCAGGCCGATTTTACAAGAAGGGCACCAATTAATGGGAATTTCGGCTTGGTAAGCCAGTCCTTTTTTAAAGAATTGAAGAAAAATCCATTGGGTCCATTTATAATATTTTGGGTCCGTGGTATTAATCTCCCGGTTCCAATCAAAAGAAATACCCAGGGATTTAAGACTTTTTTTGAAATTAGCAATATTTTTCTCAGTGGCAATTTTCGGATGCACACCGGTTTTAAGCGCATAATTCTCGGTGGGCAAACCAAAAGCGTCCCAGCCGATGGGGTATAAAACATTATAACCTTCCATCCTTTTTTTACGGGCGACAGCATCCAGAGCAGAATAACTGCGGCAATGTCCGACATGCAGTCCTTCTCCGGAAGGATAAGGGAATTCAATCAAGATGTACGTTTTTGGCTTTTCCTTATCCGAGCTGGCGGAAAAAAGATTTTTTTTCTCCCAGTATTTTTGCCACTTTTTCTCTACTTTCGCAAAATCATATTCCATTTTAGCCAATCCAATTTAATTAAAAACTTCACCACCAAGACACCAAGTCTCAAAGAGCACCAAGAAAGACATAAAAATTCGGACGCAGATTAACGCAGATGTTCGCAGATTAAAAGCATAGAATGTAGTGGCAGAGTGGACTCTGCTATTATAAATAGTGCGATGAATCGCACCGCTACCTTGTCGAGTCCCAAAGGGATCCCTTCGGGACAAGCTCGACCACTACTACTTAATTCTTATTCCTGTTTCCTGATTTTATCCTTCCGCCAGAGAACTTTGGCGGATGCGTCCGATTAATTTCTTAGTAGTTCTCTGTGTCTTTGTGACTCGGTGGCGAGAGAGTTGTTTTTTTAATTCGTATAATTCGAGTAATTCGTGGTTATTATTTGTGTTTATTCGTGGTTGCTGTTTTAGTCTTTTCTTGGTTATTGCTCTGTGGTGAATTAGTGATTTGCCTCTCTTCCTAAATCCGGGGGTTTTTGTTTTGTTTCAATATGACCATCAAGATAAAGAATGTTATATCCGCCTGAATGGGGTGGAGGAATCTTTTCGGAGGTAGCGGTCATTTCTGTCATTAGCCAGATTTTATCTCGATTGGGGATTCCGTCCGGGTTCTTATTATTGAATTGGTCATTCCAGATATAGGTAATTTCCTTTTTCTGTAACTCTTTCGGAAGGGAAGGGCAGAGAAAGACATTTTTATTTTTGAGATAGGGATGAAGAATATTGACAATGCTGTTTTCGGCAGAAGAATTTTCGGGATAGAAACAAGCGGAGGGGAGCCGGTCATTATTTTCCATCATAAACATAGTTAGAGCTTGATAGATTTGATTTAAATTATTTTTGCAAAAAGATTGCTTTGCTTTTCCCACTGCTTTATAAGCTCCTAAAGGAACCGAGCTGACCAGGGTAGCCACCGTCATTAACTCTACCAGAGTAAAGCCGGCTCTATTCAAAAATTTTATTTTCATTTTTTTCTTTTTTGAAGAGATTTTTTGTTTTTTTCTGCCACCATTGCGGAAGTTTATTCCATTCCAGAATAATCATGGTCGTTCCAAACTTTTCTCCTTTTTTAGCTTTCACTCTTTCCATCCTTAAACCGCCGATATCATGCATAAAGAAAGAGAAAATAACGATGACTAAAAGGAGAAAAATAAATATTTTTTTCATCGCCTTATCATACCACAAAAATTGACAACTTTCAAAAATTGCATTACGCTTTATATCAATGAAAATGAAGGCAGCCTTTTATCTGGAACCGGAAAAAATTGAGGTAAGAGAGGCAAAGAAACCAATCTGCCATCAGGGGGAAATCTTGCTTAAGGTTTCCTACTGCGCTATCTGTGGAACGGACGTAAGAACTTATCTTCATGGCCATAAAAAGGTTCATCCCCCGCATATCATCGGACATGAAATTGCGGGAGAAATTGCCGAGATTGGAAAAGGAGTTAAAGGTTGCCGGGTTGGAGAGCGGGTCACAGTGGTAACATCTGTCGGCTGCGGTAGATGTCGCTGGTGTCGAAAAGGGCTCTATAATCTTTGCCCGGAGGGAAAAGCAATAGGCTATTTCTATCCCGGAGGATTTGCCGAATACCTCCTGATGCCAAAAAAAGGAGTTCTTCAGAATCTTATTTTGAAAATTCCAAAAAATGTTGAGTTATTAGAGGCCTCAATAATTGAACCGCTTTCCTGTTGTTTGCATGGGCAAAGTTATCTTAATATCAAAAAAAACGATTCCGTGGCAATCTTTGGCGCAGGACCAATCGGAATGATGCATCTGGAATTGGCAAAAGAAAAGGGAGCATCAAAAACTTTTCTTATTGATATTTCTGAAGAAAAACTCAAATTTGCCCGAAAATATTTCTCTGCTGACCGCTTCATCAATGGAGATAAAGAAAATCCCGCAGAGAAGATATTATCCTTTACCAAGAATAACGGAGTAGACGTTGTTATTGTGGCGGCACCGGCAAAGGTTGCTCAACAACAAGCACTAAAAATTGCCGGGAAAAAAGCAAGAGTAAGTTTTTTTGGAGGTCTTCCCGGAAATGATTCAATAATCGCTTTTGATAGCAATTTCCTTCATTATAATGAAATTTCCGTTTTTGGCTCTTTTGCTTCAAACCGCGTTGAATACGTACAGGCTCTTAACCTTATTGCTTCAGGAAAGATAAAAGCAAAAAACTTTATTACCCACCAACTTCCTTTAGAAAGAATTGAGGAGGGGTTTGGTTTGCTCAGAAAAGGCAAGGCGCTAAAGGTTGTTCTAAAAATATGAAATTAAAGAATAAGGTGGCGGTGATTACCGGGGCGGCTCAGGGATTAGGCGAGGCAATAGCCAGGCGCTTTGCCCGGGAGGGTTCTTTCCTTTCTTTGTTAGACGTTGACGAAGAAAAAGTTAAAGCGGTAGGGAAAAATCTTGAAAAAGTTTATCATTGCTCTCCGCTTACCGCATTCGTTGACGTAACCAAGGCTGAAACAGTAAGGAGGGCAATAGAGAGAACAATAGAGAAATTTGGACGGCTGGATATCCTCATCTCTAATGCCGGAATATTAATTGCCGAGGAAATTACAGAGTTTCCCGAAGAACTATGGCGGAGAGTTATTGAAGTTAATCTTATTGGTTATTTTATCTGCGCTAAAGAAGCCGCAAAAATAATGAAAAAACAGGGTTCAGGAGTTATTATCCAGATAAATTCCAAATCCGGAAAAAAAGGGAGTTTTAAAAATAGCGCTTATGCGGCTTCAAAATTTGGCGGGATTGGATTAACGCAAAGCATTGCTCTGGAACTCGCCCCTTATAACGTCCGGGTAAATTCGGTCTGCCCGGGAAATCTTTTGGATTCTCCTCTTTGGGTGAATAGCCTTTATGACCAATATGCTAAAAAATGGGGGATTTCCAAAGAAGAAGTGAGAAAAAAATACGAATCTCAAATTCCCCTGGGGCGGGGTTGTAAATATGAGGACGTTTGCAACCTTGTGGTTTTTCTGGCAACCGAGGAGTCAAGTTACATTACCGGCCAGGCCATTAACGTCACCGGTGGGCAGGAGATGGGATAGTATCATAGTATAATTGACAAAGATTTTATTTTATAGTTTAATATAAGAACCTTTTCGGGGTCGGGTGCAATTCCCAACCGGTGGTAAAGCCCACCAGCCCCCTCTTCTTGCTTTCGCAAGAAAGCAGAGGGGGTAGATCTGGTGTAATTCCAGAGCCGACAGTAAAAGTCTGGATGAAAGAAAAGGAAGAATAGAGTATAATCCCGGGAAGGAACCGGGATTTTTTTAGAATATTTACCACGGAGTCACAAAGACACAGAGAAAAGATTAAAATAGCAACCACGAATTTCACAAATTAAGAACAACAAAGAAAAATAATATTTTAATTATAAATCTTTTAAATTCGACTAATTCGCGTAATTCGTGGTTAAAACATGGAAGAAAAATATCTGAAGTTAGTACTAAAATTAGCGAAGAAAGGGTCAGGTTATACCAATCCTAATCCTTTGGTGGGCGCAGTAATTGTCAAAGATGAAAAAGTGATTGGGAAAGGTTATCATCAGGGATATGGTCTTCCTCATGCAGAAATAAATGCTTTAAGAGAAGCAGGAAAAAAAGCAAATGGAGCGACACTTCACGTAAATTTGGAGCCCTGTTGTTTCTTTGGTAAAACTCCTCCCTGCACCGATGCCATTATTAAAGCAGGCATCAAAAAAATCGTTATTTCTATGAAGGACCCGAACCCCAAAGTTTCCGGAAGAGGGATTAACCAATTGAAAAGAGCGGGCATCAAAATAAAAACAGGGATTTTGGAGGAAGAAGCGAAAAAACTTAATGAATCTTATGTTAAATATATTACCCAAAAAATTCCTTTTGTTACTTTGAAAGCGGCGATGAGCCTTGATGGAAAGATTGCTACCAGGAACGGGAAATCAAAATGGATAACTTCAAAAACTGCCCGAGACTTTAGTCATCGGTCAAGATTCCAATATGATGGGATTCTGGCAGGGATAGGGACAGTGCTGAAGGATAATCCGTCTTTAGACTATTTTCCACCTGGCAACTTTAAAAAAGGAATAAAAAAGTTTACTAAGATTATTGTTGATGGTTCGGCAAAAATTCCTCTTTCCGCTAATCTTTTCCGTAAATCAAAGGTAATTCTGGCCACGACAAAAATGGCCCCCATAAATAAATTAGAGAAATTAAAGAAGAAAGGTGCGGAGATTTTAGTTTTGGGAAAAGATGGAAAGGTCAACCTTCTTTGGTTAATGAAAGAACTGGGAAAACGGGGAATTTCAAATCTCCTTATTGAAGGAGGGGGGCAGGTTAATGAATCCGCTTTAAGATGCAAAATTGTGGATAAAATTTGTTTCTTCATTGCCCCTAAGATTATCGGGGGGGAATCTGCCAAAACACCGGTGGAGGGAGAAGGAATTAAAAATTTGAAGGAAGCAATTTTAATAAAAGGGCTTGAGTATCAACGGATTGGCGAGGATATTTTAGTGGAGGGGTATATAAAGAAGAGTTTAGAGTTAAAAGTATAAAGTTAAAAGTTGCAAAAATAAAGGATGTTTACAGGATTGATTGAAGAAATAGGAAAAGTAGAATTTCGCGAGCAAAAGGGCAATATCTTGATCCTGGGAATCCAGGGAGAAAAGATTATAACCAGGGCAAAGGCTGGGGATAGTGTCTGCGTAGACGGGGCCTGCCTGACCATAAAAGCTCTTAAAAATAAACTTCTTTATTTTGATTTAATGGTGGAAACAGTAAAAGTTAGCACCCTGGGAGAATTGAAAATAGGAAGTAATGTAAATTTAGAATGCGCTTTAAAAGTAGAAGAGAGGTTCGGCGGTCATTTTGTAACCGGTCATATTGACGGAAGGGGGAAGATTATTGAAATAATTTTTACTGGCGATTCTAAAGGGATTAGAATTGCGGTGCCTTTAGATTTTACCGATTATATTGTTTCCAAAGGTTCAATTGCGGTTGATGGCATCAGCCTTACCGTAATAAAGGTGGGGAGCGATTATTTTACTGTTTCCCTGATTCCCTATACGATCAAATATACTACCCTGGGGACAAAAAAGGAGGGAGACCGGGTCAACATTGAACTTGATATCCTTGCCAAATACGTAGCCAAGTCAAATATAAAAAAAGAACAGAAAGAAAATTATCTTAAAAACCTTTTGAATGAGAATAAATAAAATGTAACCACGAATGAACACTAATGAACACGAAAGAATAGTCATTGCGAGGCATAGCCGAAGCAATCCGACGAAGTCGTTGCGAGGAGTCCGCCCAGCAATATTGGCGGACGACGTGGCAATCTCATCTTTTCTATAGAAGTGAGGGATTGCCACGGGACTTCGTCCCTCGCAATGACAGAAAGTGCTCAGTTCTTATTCGTGTGTATTCGTGGATAATAATGAGGGAAATGAAATTTAATTCTATCAAAGAAATTATTACTGACTTAAAAAAGGGGAAATTCATTATTGTTATTGATGACGAGAGCAGAGAGAATGAAGGGGACTTGATTCTTGCGGCTGAGAAAGTTGCTCCAAAAGCAATCAACTTTATGGCTAAGGAGGGGAGAGGGCTTATCTGCTTGGCTATCGTTGGCAGCCGCCTTAAAGAATTAGAGATTAACCCGATGGTCTCTGAGAATACCGCGCATCAGCGCACGTCATTTAGCGTCTCAGTTGACGCTAAAGATGGCGTTTCTACCGGAATTTCTGCCGCAGACCGGGCGAAAACGATTAAAACCATTCTTGGCGAAAAAACAAAACCCACTGACCTTGTCCAACCGGGACATATCTTTCCCATTCGCGCCCGGGAAGGCGGAGTATTGGTGCGGGCAGGCCATACCGAGGCAGCCGTTGATTTGGCAAAATTATCCGGACTTTATCCGGCCGGGGTAATTTGTGAAATTATGAATGATGACGGAACAATGGCAAGAACCCCTGATCTTTTAAAATTTGCCAAACTTCATCAAATTAAGATTTGCACTATTGCCCAACTCATTCGTTACCGGCAAAAAAAGGAAAAACTGGTAAAAAGAATTTTAAAGACTTTTTTCCCCACCGCATACGGAGATTTTGAACTTATTCTTTACGAAAGTTTCGTTGATAAAAACCATCATCTTGCTTTAAAAATGGGGGACCTTAAACTCAAAAATAAAACCGATAGCATTTTAATAAGGGTTCACTCCCAGTGTCTTACCGGCGACATCTTCTCCTCTTTGCGTTGTGACTGTGGAGAGCAACTTCGCCAGAGTATGAAATTAATCAACAAAGAGAAAAGAGGAGTCTTTCTTTATATGCGGCAGGAGGGCAGGGGAATTGGCTTGGTAAACAAATTAAAGGCATATTGCCTTCAGGAGAGAGGATTGGATACGGTGGAAGCGAATAGAAAATTAGGGTTTAAGGATGACCTCCGGGATTATGGAATCGGAGCCCAGATTTTGGTTGATCTGGGTCTCTCCCGTATCCGGATCCTGACCAATAACCCTAAAAAGATTGTAGGGCTGCAAGGTTATGGGTTAAAGATAGTAGAGCGAGTCTCCATTCAAGTTAAACCAACCCAATATAATAAATACTATTTAAAAACCAAGAAGGAAAAATTGCACCATTTGCTGCAAGATTAATCTGAAAGACTATATTCTCGCATATTCCTACTGAAGTAAGTGTATAGTAGAGCGTTCTTCAAATAATGTTGTTATGGTTTGTCATTGCGAGCGACAGCGAAGCAATCTCATATCGTTATCCACAAAGGGATTGCTTCGTCGTTTTCACTCCTCGCAATGACAGCATGGACTGCAATATTAATTTGGAAACCTTCTAGTAGTTAGGGTAGTTAGAAAGAATGTTTATTCTTAATAAAAGTTGACATATTAAGAGCTTGCTGTTATACTCTTTGGTATAACGCTAAATAGTATAAAATTATGGCTAATCCATTTAGATATGGGGAATTAGTGAGTGGAGAATACTTTTTTGACCGAGAAAAGGAGAAAAAGGAATTACACCAAATAATTGAATCGGCAATAAACGTATTCCTTTATGGACCACGAAGGTATGGCAAAACATCATTGGTCCTTGAAGTTCTCAAAGAGAGAAAGGGAAGCCAGGAGATACCTATATACCTTGATCTATTAAAGGCACCGACAAAACGAAAGTTTTTAGAACTTTATGCTCGTGAGATAGCCAAGGCGGTGACTACAAAATTTGACGAAGCATTAAATTTCTGCAAAAGAACCTTCAGCCGACTTATTCCAAGAATTGTCTTTAAAGCAAACAATATTCCCGAAATAGAGTTTGATGCCTCCTGGACAAGAGAGACAGAAACTGCAGTTACCGAAGAAGTTTTAGCCCTTCCGGAAGAGATTGCCCAGAAAAAAGGTAGACGGGTAGTGGTCATTCTTGACGAGTTTCCCGAGATAACTAATTATGACGGAAAGAAATTTGAGGGGATATTGCGTTCTTTCATTCAGAGCCATCAGGATGTTTCCTATATCTTTACCGGTAGCAAAAGACGATTACTCCTCAAAATGATCAGTGACCCTAAGAGAGCATTTTATAAATCGGGTAAAATTATGCCCCTCGGTAAAATTCCGCAGGAAGAATTTGAAACCTTTATTGCCCAACGGTTTAAATCAAGTAATATAAGAATTGCAAAGGAAAATATAAAACTTATTCTTGAAATGACCAGGAATCATCCTTACTATACCCAGATGCTTTGCTGGGAGTTATGGGAGAAGGTCTCGATCAAAAAGCAAGCTTTAAAGGAGGATATTTCGGAAACCCTTAATACCACGTTAAATCACCAGAGGGAATATTTTCTGACTCTCTGGGATAATTTCAGTCCCCATCAGAAAGTTCTTCTTTTAGCTCTTGCTAAAGAGCCATTAGCAAACATTTTTTCCCGGGAATTTATCAATAAATTTGGTCTGGCAACCGTTTCTTCTGTCCAGAAGTCATTACATCGGCTAATGGAACTTGAGGTAGTTGATAAGACAAACAACATCTATGAAATTTCGGATGTATTCTTCAATCTCTGGCTGAGAGAAGAGGTGGCCTAACTTAGTTATAAAAAGGGGCTTTGCCCAATAGCGGAGGAGTATTATAAAGAAGCAATTACTCTGCTACTTTTCCCTAAGTAAGATGGGTAAAAAAGAAACAGACAGAGTAATTAAGAGAGTTAAAGAGGCAATCAATAATTACAGATTATGAAATTTTTAGTTATCGGTTGTGGTTCTATCGGCGAAAGACATATCAGAAATTTAAGGACTATTTCAAAAAGGAATAAGATTATTGCTTTTGATATTAATATAAAACGACTCAAATTAATGGAAGAAAAGTATCAAGTAGAACCAGTTTCAGATTTAACCGAAGTCCGCAGGTATAAGATAGATGGCACTTTAATCTGTACTCCTCCCTCCTCACATGTTGAATTTGCCAACCAAGTTATTAAATATAACATCCCTCTATTCATTGAGAAACCAATTTCCCATAATTTAGAAGGAGTGGATAATTTTATTAAAAAGGCAAAAAGAGAGAAAATACCCATTTTAGTTGGGTATAACCTTCGTTTCCATCCTGGATTAAACCTGGTTAAAAAATTCCTTGATGAGAAGAAAATTGGGAAGATATTATCTGTTAGAGCAGAATTTGGTCAATATCTTCCGGATTGGCGCCCCTGGCAGAATTATCAGCAAAGTTATACGGCAAAAAAGAGGTTAGGTGGAGGAATTATTTTAGATGATTCTCATGAGATAGATTATACCTGTTGGCTTTTTGGAGAGGTTAAAGAGGTTTTTTGTTTTGCTGACAAAGTCAGTAGATTAAAAGTAGAGACAGAAGATACGGCAGAAATTCTTCTTAAGTTTGAAACAGGAATTATAGCCAATATACACTTAGACTTTCTTCAAAGAGTTTATTCTCGGTGGTGTAAGATAATTGGCGAGAAGGGAACAATTATTTGGAACTATGCAGAGAATTCGGTGAGACTATATTTAGCAAAAACTAAAAAGTGGCAGAGTTTTTCAGTGAAGTTTGACCCTAACGATATGTATGTTGAAGAAATGAAACATTTTATCAAATGTATATCTGGAAAGGAAAAACCAAAGGTTAATACAGAAGAGGCAAGGGAAGTCTTAAGGGTTGCTCTTGCCTCTAAAGAGTCCGCAAAGAAAAAAAGGCTAATTAAAATATGAAGAAAGTAGCTGCTATTGTTCAAGCAAGGGTCTCTTCGACAAGATTACCAAAAAAGATTTTGAAAGATATTGTTGATAAACCCTTGCTCTGGCATCTAATTATGAGATTAAAAAGCGCAAAACAGATTAATCAGATTATAATTGCTACCACTTCCAAAAAAGAGGATAATTCCATTGTTAAATTGGCAAAAGAGACCGCTGTGGAAAGTTTTAGAGGAAGTGAAGAGGACGTTTTGGATAGATATTACCAAGCAGCAAAAAAATATAAGGTAGAGATTATCGTCCGAATTACCGCTGATTGCCCCTTAGCTGACCCTAAACTTGTAGATAAAATAATAAAATGCTTTCTGAATAATAATTTTGATTACATATCCAATGTTCATCCGCCAACCTATCCTGATGGATTAGATGTAGAGGTTTTCTCTTATGCAACTTTAGAAAAAACATGGAGGAAAGCAGAGAAATTGTCAGAGAGGGAACATGTTACTTCCTATATCTGGAAACATCCTGAAATTTTTAAGCTCGGTAATGTAGAAAACGAGAAAGACCTTTCTTGTATGCGCTGGACCGTGGACGAAAAAAGAGATTTAAAATTTGTAAAAGAGATTTACAGAAGATTATATAAAAATAATAAGATTTTTTATATGGAAGATATTTT
>Ga0210023_1002153_pt1 | contig 13224 bp, 9 predicted proteins | sample CryGeymeta201524_FD_183987 | JGI IMG/M metagenome (GOLD analysis project Ga0210023, IMG submission 183987) | Groundwater microbial communities from Crystal Geyser aquifers in Utah, USA - Crystal Geyser metaG 2015-24 (SPAdes) (version 2) | ecosystem: Environmental > Aquatic > Deep subsurface >... | reverse complement strand
CGTGATGGGATGTCCCAATTTATCCTGTACCGCCGAAACAGTTAAAAGCGTATCCGAGCGGATGCGGTTGTTGAGCGCCGCCGTAATGCGCTCTTTTTTCAAGCCCAGTTTGATCAATTCTTCGATCAGCGCCTGGGTATGCAAGATCGTATTCGACACACCCTCCAGCACGAGCACGGTATCGTTGCAGGCAGGCAAAAGTTTTTGAACGAACGGCGGCAGGCCGCTCCCCAGGTCCAGCACTACATAGCGTGTCAGCGAAGACAGTTTTTCAAGCGTGGCTTCATATTGAGCCACCTGGCTGATAAGATGCACGTCGCTGGGATGGTCGGACGCCAGCATAAGTTTGACGCCTGAAATGTGCGGAACGAGCGCGTTCTTTACCCGTTCCCGCGTGACCTCGGACGGGGTCCCGCTCAGTAACTGACCCAGCGCTTTTTGGTTGTTCATCCCCAGGTCCAGCCCGAGCGTGCCTTTGCCCGGCACCATCTCGACCAGCGCCACGTCCGACTGCGAGCGGTTGAACAATCCCACCGCGAGGTTCATGGCAATGGCGGAGACGCCCAACCCGCCCCGCGCCGCCAGCACGCCGATCACGTGCGCGCGTCCTGCCTTGTCGGGAGCGGCAGATTTTTTTTCGCGCTGGCCGGAGCGCGACAACAAGGCTTTGACGTGTGCTTGTAATTCGGATGGATGGGTGGGTTTGGTCAGGTAATCGTCCGCGCCGACTTCGAAGCCCGCCACTTTATCATCCAGCTGGGTCTTGGCGGTGAACATGAGGATGGGTGTATCGGCCGTGACGGGATTCTGGCGCAGTTGACGGGTTACTTCGTACCCGTCCATATCGGGCATCATCACATCCAGGAGGATCAGGTCTGGTTGTTCCTCCACAGCCTTGTCCAATCCCTGCTGGCCATTGGTAGCCGCGGTAATTTGATAACCCTGGCGCTGGAGCATCAAACCGACCAGGCGCAGGGTGTCTACATCGTCGTCCACGATTAGGATTTTTTCAGCCATACCCAGTCCTTCCTGTTATCAGTGAGTCTATTGCAAAAACCTTTTTTAAACACAAAGGACACGAAGGATACAAAGGAAATTCAAAGACGTTTGAAAATGTTAAACTTTCACGCAGATCATCTTGCCCCGAAGAACATCGGGATGATAAAAAAAGATTTGTGTTTTTGCTTTTTCTCCCTGGCGGGCAGTGCCAGGGAATCCGCCAAGAGCATTCCGTGAAATGCTGATAATATATTTCACAGTCTAGCATAAAGCAGGCATTCAAGCAAGATTCTAATCCATGCCCATGTTATAATAAGTTTGACGGGCAACTTCCCTGTTTGGGGATGACAGGCTTCGACGGAGGAGGCTGGTCCCGGAATGCGAGCCGAGAGGCGCCGATCTCGATAACTCAGCGCAAAACCTCAAGTGCCAATCGCACTTCCTACGCTGCTATGCCCCTCGCTGCCTAAGCGAGGACGTAACAGTCGGTCTCATTCGTGAGACCCGTCCACCGGCCCCGATCTCCGCCAGGGACCGGCCCGGGCGAGACAAACGCGGAGTGCTGCGCGTTACGCCGCTACCCGTGCAAAAGACAAAGCGGCTGGCTGCAGGCGATTCGTGCCGGACGAGATGCCTGTGGTGACCACCTTCGACCGGCTACGCTCGTAGATTTCCGAGGGTCGATTCTTTCGGACCCGGGTTCGATTCCCGGCATCTCCACTTTGGCGAACGCGCACCCAACAGGGGTGCGCGTTCCATTTCGGACGGGGTCCCCATTCAGGGGATGATATTCGATTCCCGGCATCTCCACTTTGACGAACGCGCACCCAACAGGGTGCGCGTTCCGTTTCGGACGGGGTCCCCATTCAGGGGATGATATTCGATTCCCGCAATCTCCACTTTGACGAACGCGCACCCAACAGGGTGCGCGTTCCATTTCGGACGGCGTCTCCATTCAGGGGATGATATTCGATTCCCGCAATCTCCACTTTGACGAACGCGCACCCAACAGGGTGCGCGTTCCATTTCGGACGGCGTCTCCATTCAGGGGATGATATTCGATTCCCGCCATCTCCACCTTGTGTGCCATCCCCTGAAAGTATGCACGCAAATGTTGTCACTGCGGACTGCAAAATCTCCCGATTTTGCCCGAAGTCGGGAGACTTCGGACTCCGCTCCCTGACAAGGTTTGCTTGCACATCCCCTGAATTGGGGATGGCACATTTTCTTTTGTTTGTGCTATACTTTTTTCAACCCGCAATGCAAGGAATGCGGAATGTCCAACAATTCTCTTGGAGGAGAATGCCATGAAACGAAAAGTCCTTAACCCCTTTCTCTTTGTAGCCTTGCTGGTTTTGGCAGTTGGCTTGGCCTGCGGCATTGATTTTGGCACAAAGACGCCGGAGCCGCCCCAGCCCATCATCCAGCCCACCAGCGCACCGATCCAGCCTACCAGCGCGCCGCTCCAACCTACCGCGCCGATTGAACAACCGACCCAGATTCCTCCCACTGCAATCACGCAGAGCCGTTTCTTCACGGAGAACTTCGATACAAACGTGGATAACTGGTCTCCCTTTGTCACCAAAGGCCAATTGGGTCAGGCCAATCTGAGTCTGGATGGCGGATACTACGTTTTCAATCTGCCGGAAATGCAGGTTTGGGCATACTCCATCTATACGCCCGAGGTTTATTCTGATGTCCGCATTGACCTGGTGGCCGAGAATCGCGGCTTCAACAACAACAACGTCACCCTGGTCTGTCGTTATGACAAAGAGGATGGATGGTATGAGGCCAGCATCGCAAATAATGGCCTGTACTGGATCTACTATGGCAAATGGGATCGCGGTGGCACGACCGCCAGCTACGCTCTCATTCTTAACGGCGGTTCGAACGACATTAAGACGGGCAAGCAAACCAACACCTACGCCTTTATTTGCCAGGGGCGCACCCTCACCCTGGGAATTAACGGTGTGGAAGCAGATAGCGTGGAGGACAACAAACACGTCCTGCGTGATGGCAATGTTGGTATTGGCGTTTCTTCTTTCACTGTCATCCCAATCCGCGTGGACTTCGATTCAGTACAGATCAGCGAACCGTAAAATTTCCCCGTTCAACCACTAACGAAAATATGCCATCTCGTTTTACGAGGTGGCATATTTGATTTTCTGCAAGTCTTTTTAAAATCCTACGAATCGTTAACAGGATTCTTTTATGGCAGGGGTAAATTATAGGAGATAAGAATCAAATCACAGGAACAACAACCTGAAATAAATAAGGAGTGACTTATGGGAAAAATCATCGGTATTGACCTCGGCACGACCAACAGCGTCGTCTCTGTCATGGAGGGCGGCACGCCGACCGTCATCTCCACCGCAGAGGGCGGACGATTGTGTCCGTCGGTGGTGGCGTTCAATAAGAACGGCGAACGCCTCGTCGGTCAGACTGCGAAGCGGCAGGCCGTCATCAACTCGGAGAATACCGTCTATTCCATCAAGCGTTTCATGGGACGGCATTTCGAGGAAGTCGCGAACGAGCGCGCCATGGTGTCGTTCCAGGTGGCGCCGGGCAACGCGGATGACGTGAAGGTGAAGATCCCGATCACGAACCGCGAGTACAGCCCGCAGGAAATTTCCGCCATGGTGCTGGGCAAGTTGAAGTCCGATGCGGAAGCGTACCTGGGACAGCCCGTCACGCAGGCGGTCATCACCGTCCCGGCGTATTTCAACGACAGCCAGCGGCAGGCCACCAAGGACGCGGGCCGCATCGCGGGCCTGGAAGTGATGAGAATTATCAACGAACCGACCGCCTCCGCGCTGGCGTACGGCCTCGATAAAAAGAAGGATGAAACCATCCTGGTCTTCGACCTGGGCGGCGGCACGTTCGATGTGTCGGTGCTGGAAGTGGGCGAGGGCGTCATCGAAGTCAAGGCTACCAACGGCGATACGCATCTCGGCGGCGACGATTGGGACCAGCGCATTGTCAACTGGGCCGCGGACGAGTTCAAGAAAGAGCAGGGCATTGACCTGCGCTCCGACCGCCCCGCGCTCCAGCGTTTGCGCGAAGCCGCGGAGAAGGCCAAGATCGAACTCTCGTCTGTGATGGAAACCGAGATCAACCTGCCGTACATCACGGCGGATGCGAGCGGTCCGAAACACCTGCAACTTAAACTCTCCCGCGCCAAATTCGAGCAGTTGACCGGGGACCTGCTGGAGCGCTGCCGCAAACCGTTCGAGTCCGCACTCAAGGATTCGGGCTTGTCGGCCAGCAAATTGAATGAAGTGGTGCTGGTCGGCGGTTCAACCCGCATGCCGATGGTTCAGGATCTCGTCCGCAGTTTGACTGACAAGGAGCCCAACAAGGGCGTCAACCCCGATGAAGTGGTCGCGATCGGCGCGGCCATCCAGGGCGGCGTGCTGGGCGGCGAAGTCAAGGACATCCTTCTGCTCGACGTCACCCCGCTCTCGCTGGGCGTGGAAACGCTTGGCAGTGTGATGACCGTGATGATCGAGCGCAACACCACCATCCCCGTCAAGAAGACCGAGACGTATTCCACGGCCGCGGATAACCAGACCGCGGTGGATATCCACATCCTGCAAGGCGAGCGCACCTCGGCCTCCGACAACATGTCGCTGGGACGCTTCCGCCTGGACGGCATCCCGCCCGCGCCGCGCGGCATCCCGCAAGTGGAAGTGACTTTCGACATTGACGCCAACGGCATCCTGAACGTAACCGCGAAAGACAAGGCCAGCGGCAAGGAGCAGAAGGTAACCGTCACCGCCTCCACCAACCTGAACAAACAGGATATTGACAAAATGGTGCAGGAGGCGCGCGCCCATGAAGCCGAAGACAAGAAGCGCCGCGAACTGGTGGATGCGAAGAACACGGCCGACGGCCTCGTTTATCAAACCGAGAAGGCCTTGCGCGACCTGGGCGACAAGGTGCCCGCCAGCGAGCGCGGCGACATCGAGTCCAAGATCAGCGACCTGAAATCCGCCGCGCAGACCGAGGATGTGTCACGCATCCAGAAAGCCAGCGAGGCGGTGCAACAAGCCTTCCATGCCCTCAGCCAGCAGTTGTACGCGCAAGGCGCGCAGGGAGAGCAAACCCCGCCAGCGGGCGCGGGCCCGTCCACGCCGCCTCCGTCCCAGGATGGCGATGTGATTGACGGTGAAGTGAAGGACGCGTAGAAAGTGTTGCGTGTTGCGTAGCGCGTATAAAAACGGGCGGCCATCCTCATGATGGCCGCCCGTTTCTGCTTGTAGAGCAAATTGCCTAAAGCTGCTTTCAGCCCCAAACCGAGGCTTGATAAACCATGCCCAAAAATTGAAGCGTTGCGAACATATCCACGCAGATGGCTGTGATGCCGATCGCCCATTTCGCATCGGAGGTGAAATCGAAGAGCGGGAGGACGAGAAGCAGGATGCTTCCCAGCACCCAGGCAGAGTCGCCGATGATGGTGAAGAGCGCGAAGCCGCGGCTGATGGCGGGACGGGAGGTGTTGAAGGCGATCAACGCCGCGTAACCGAAAAGGATGATCGTGAGAATGGTCATCACAAGCGGGGTCGTGCCAAGAAATTCAGCCAGCGGTCTGGCGGCGACGAGGAAGAAGAGTCCGCTGGTGGCCGAGAAGACGGCGTTCGCGTCCAGCACGCGGCGCAGGGTAAATTGCGGGTTGTGCGTGTTCATATTGCCAATCCAATGGAAGGTCGGCGCGCTACTTCTGGAAGAAGGTGCGGCGTGTTGCAACCAGAGGGATGGCGAAAAGCGCCAGGAAGACCAGATTGAAAACTGCATTCTGCCAAAAGCCGGACAACAACGAGATTGTTGTATCGGGAATGAACCAGGCCGCCAGGGATACGACCGAGAAAGTGCGCTTGATCGTTCACGGAAAGAGGAAGCCAATCAAGTCCGTGCAAATGGATGTGTTCGCTTACGCCTGAAAACGAAATTCCTGATGTGAAAACCAGCATCGGGAATTTTTGTATCTACAAAGCCGCGTCCAATATTTAACGTATTCCAAACAATACTTTTAATCGCTCTTCAACTTTTGCTTGCATTCCTTCAGGTAGTTTTCCCAACTCGCGCAGGATGATTCCCGTTGTGACCGTCATCATGCGGTGCAATTGTAGCGTGGACGAAACACGCAATCCCGTTGTCGCAAATTCGGGTTCGGTCTCCGCGATGACGAAATCCGTTGGGAGTGGCTCTGCCGGTACGCGGCTGGTGATAAATGCAAGGATGATGTGTTCGTGAGTTCCGATGGAGTCTGTCAAGCACACCGCAGGTCGAACCTTCGTGCTGGAGAGATCGTCAAACGGGAACGGGACAAGCACAACCTTATACTTCATAGAAAGGTTTTCCGTCTTTTATGGTGTAAATGTCTTCTTCGGGGTCGCGCAGATATTCAAAGGCAGGATTGTTCAGGGAGGCTTTCAGCCATTCGACATCGCTCAACTCATCGGCAATCTCTGTTAGCGGCGAAAGCACAATGACGCGCACGCGCTTCGGCCCCGCGAACGGAAGTATACCGTCCAGTTGCAGTTGATGATTTTCGTCAACCGTCCCTGTCATTTCTATGGCTGTCATCGGATTTTCCATCTTACGCTCTGCCTTTCTGCAAGTCATACCTGAGTAAACCTGTTGCGATTGGCTTTATTATACGACAGTTGTAACAACGAAAACCCCCAAGTGCAAGGGGACAAGGAAGGGGTGAGGACATGGACAATATCGCGCCGATCAAGTGGCTCTATGGACAGATTTCCTCCTGGCCAGCCGCACAGTACTCCACTTCACCGTTGATCATGGTCATCCAGACTTTCAGATCCTTGAGTGTATTCGGGTCAACAGTCATCGGGTTACCCGAAAGGATGATCAGATCGGCGTACTTCCCTGGCTCCAACGATCCTATCACGTTCTCCATGAAGACCGCATAGGCTGGTTCGATGGTATACATTTGCAGCGCCCGTTCCACGCTGACTTTGTGGACAACCACCCAGGGCGCCGCCTCGCACACTGACCCGTCGTTTCCGACGTACCGGTGTGTGACGATCCCGTAGAGGTGCACGATCGGGTCGAGAGTGCGGTTCGCAAAACGGTTGGCAGGATCGGCCGTCCAACCGAAATCGGATTCGATAAAGGCGTGCGTCCCCAATCCCGGGATGGCGAACCGATTGGCATACCAGGTTTGACGATCCGCTCCCCACTCCGCAAGTCCCGTGGTCGCATCGCAAAGATCTGCATAGCCGCGCACAGAGGCAATGACGCCCATCTCGGCGTAACGCGTCATTTGATCGGGACGTAACAGGCTGTTGTGCTGAATCGCATGCCTGAACCTTTTATTGGATTGACCGCCAAGAGCATATTCAATGGCGTTCAATGTCTGTTCGATCGCCCCATCACCCATCGAGTGAAACGCCACGCTGAAGCCTGCGTTCTGTGCGCCCGCCACGACCCGGTTGAGATCATTCTGCGACAAGTAAATATCTCCCTTGTCCGTACCGCATCCGAGGTTTGCCAACGCCTCAGGCAGGTAAGGTTCGTTGAGCGCCCAGCAGCCGCGGGCAGGTGTAAAGTCCCCGTCCACGAAGACCTTGATGCCGGGAATGCGCAATTGCCGGTCCGTATCCAGGATGGGTTTGTGCGCGGGATACCAGGTCTCATCAATGGCGCTTTGGCGATTTTCGTTCAGACTGCCTTCATTGTAGATGGGAAACACATTCACCCTCATTCGGAGGGTCCCTTTTTTTTCGGCCTCCATCAGAATATCCAGTTGACCTTGATTCGCCCACATCTCGGTGACGGAAGTGATGCCGTATCGGATGGCAATTTCCTGCGCCTGGTCAATGGTTTTTCCCATGCGGTCAGGGAACGCTAGTAGATGCGAGTGTCCATCTATGAATCCAGGCATTATGGTAAGGCCAGCGAGATCAATCAGTTGTGTCTTTGGCCCATTCAGGGACATGATTTCCGTATCGTTCCCAATTGCCAGGATCTTATTTCCCTGAATGGCAATTGCCTGTGCCTGTGGCTGGGACGAATCCATGGTCAGAATTACGCCGTTGTAAAAGATAACATCGGCTGGCACGCCATCGCTTTTCGGAAGCGATGTGCTTGTCGGTGAGGCAGTAGTGATGGACTTCGTAGGAGCAGGCGATTCGGTAACTGACTGCGGCGTGATGAGTTCAGTTGTTGGAGGGGCGGTAGTCGTTACCGGTTGGCCGCAACCGGCCAGGGCGACCATCAAAACAAAGACCGTTGTTACGAGGAACCTTGATCTGTGGCTCATGGATGATTCTCCTGAGTAGACGGGTTTGCGTTTGCTCAACGAAGTACTTCTGAGATCGCTTTTAAGGCAGCCTATTTTATGGGCAGGTTGGCAGTTGAATGATATTGCTGTCCGGCGCGGAGATGAGTGGGTCGAGGGGTGGTTTTTGGCATGTGTGGGAGAGGAAAATGTATTGTGGGGTGTTGGAATAACAATCAACAGACCGAACTGCTCGTTCACTTAATTCAACGCAGTATCGAGGCTTTCCCTGAACTTGTTCTCGTCCTGGTTGTTGTAGAAAGGAACGCCGATCAAGCGATATTTTGACTGATCGAATTTCAAAATCTTATTCCCAAATTCTTCCGTGATCTCTTTCAGGAATTTTTCTTTCCAGCGGTCATGCTCACTTAAATACCTGGCTTTTGGTTCGATGAAAAGTTGATAGGCCAGGGTCTCGCCGCTTTTCTCGCGCAGGAACAGGACAAAATCAGGCTGGAAGGCCTGACCGTCGGAGAAGTTATAAACGGCAAAGTGCCCTTCATTGCGGAGCAGGTACATGCTTTCGTATTTTTCCTTCAAGCCGTCAATGTGCCTGTCCAGCATTCTGACGAAGGCTTTTTCTTCGCTTGTGCCGTAAATGGTGTTGAACGCAAACCAATCTTTGTTTGAAACGAAGGATTCAAATTGGTCATCGTCTTTACCGCGCTCATTCTCCTTCGAGAATTTCAAAACCTTATCCGTGAAAACTTCGCGCACCCAATCCTTTCTGAAATCTCTTGAACCTTGAAAATCCGTGACCTTGATTTTGATCTCGGCTTCAATTTCGTTCAACAAGCCCACTGCCGCCGCGAGTTTTTCGGATTTGTTTTCTTCAAGTTGATAGAGGTTGCCCTGAAAGGTAACTTCCAACCCGCCGAGAAAATCGTTTGAGGCGATAAAATCCCGCATGGATTGAAGATGGGGGAAATAGCGTTTGACAGAAGCAAACGCAAAGAACGGGTTGCGCGCTAAAGCGGATTGAATAATGTTCGTTTCAAATTGGTTTACTTTTATATCCCTGCGTGTTTCTTCAAAGACAGCCCTGCCTCGCCGTCCGTTCGCGAGCGCCGCGAGCGGCGCGCTTGTGCCGCCGTGGCCTGTGGCAATGACGTGAACGAAATTCTTTTTGCTTACGCCCAAATCAGCAAACGATTTGACCCGCCCATAATCCTTTGGCTGGCGCTCATTGACGTAAACCAGCCCATATTTGTAAAATTGCGTTTTCTTGAACGACTCTTTGAGTTTCAGTTCCTTCGTTACTTCGTCCTCATCCAATATGCCTTGTTCAACCAGCGCTTTGCGGATTTCGGCAATGTAACGCGAATCGTTGATGCTGTGATAGTGCAATTCTTCGATCACGCGCAAATCGTGGTTGAGATTGCCGTCGAATTTGCGGCGGAAACGATCGTTGGTCTCAGGAAGCACAAAGGGAAAATAACGCGCGCCGCGCCCAATTAATTGCGCTTCGGAAACGGTCGTGGAGCCGAGTTTTGCCCGGCCGGTATCACGCGCTTCGTAACAGCGGACAATATCGAACAGGTTCAACACGTCCCAGCCTTCGTTGAGTTTCTGGACGGCAAAAATGGCGCGGACGCGGTTGTTCTTATCTTCCAGCGAGTTCAATAGAATTTGGTATCTTTCCTTTTCCATTTCTTCGTTCACGGAAAGGCAAAAATCCGCATGAAATTCCCGTTTCAGGCGTTCCGCCAGTTGCTCGTTGTTGATCTTGTTGTCGTCGAAAAAGCGAAAGGCGCGTTGAATGATCGTAACATCCGATTTGCGGATTTTTGCAATTTGCTTTGCGTCCAGCGCTTCGATCAGTTTGTGGAAATTTGCCTTATTCTCACGCGATTGCGCGATGGTCTTTTGCGCCTTGAACAAAACCACCGGTTTGAGGTTGATGCGGTACTTCGCGGCGACTTCCTGTTTGTACTGGCTTAATATCAACGCCTGAACGATGCGCTCATTCATGTCGAAGTCCGAATAAACCAGCGTGACATCCTTCGAGAAACGGTCATCGCGGAATTCGGGCAGGTCGTAGCGGAAGATGACTTTGTTTCGATATTTGTCCGCAATCGCGGGATGGGCATATTCCAGCGTGGCGGTAAATTCGAGTAAAAGATTGTCCGCGTCCTGCTCGAAAATTCTTTGCACCGTGTTTTCCCAGCTATCGAACATTTCCATTTCAGATTTGGTCTGCACGTTGATATGATGCGCTTCATCTGCGATCAGGACTACCTTTTGCTTGCGAAAATCCTCAAAGGTGATGGAATTTTCCTTGTTGGAGGTCAGGTCGGAGTGCAGTTTTTGAATCGTGGTGAAACAGATGTTGATGTCGTTGGGATTCGCTCCCTCGAAATTCTCCACAGGCGTTACGCGCACGCGGCGATTGCCGATGACAAGTTCCTGGTTGAAAAGATATTTGATGGAGGCGGGATTGAGAAAGTTGTCTTTGGTCTTTTCAATGATGTTGGTGGAATTGACAAAGAACAGGAAGTTACGATAGCCCTGCTCGTAGAGATATAAAATCAATCCCGCCATGATAAGCGTCTTGCCGCTTCCCGTCGCCATATTGAACAGGAAATGCAGGGGAAGTTTTTTGTTGGGGAATCCGTTTTTATGGCAATGGAAAAAGCGCGCAAAGGCTTTGACCTGGTAGCCGCGCAATTCATATTTGGGATTCAGGTTTTGTTTGACGCTATCTGGAATATCCAATTTGAGCAAATCCATGCTCGAAACGGCATCCAGCGTTTCATACAGGAAATGTTCTGGCATTTTACGCCTCCCCGTAGAATGCTTTGTTCAACGCCTTGTCTTCTTCGCCGACCTTGAATTGCGTGTCGTCCATCTCGGTGAGATTCACGTATAACTGGTTCTTATCCAGCAGTTCCGCCAGCAGTTGTTTTTGTTTTTCGAGACCGTTTTCCTCCCTGCCGAGTTCTTCAAAATCCTTCACGGCTTCCTCAGGCATGGTGGGGTTGACGTACCAGTTCAAGAATGAGCCTTCTGCCATGTCTTTCCAGATTTTCAAAAGTTCTTTGCTTGTTTTCGCGGCTTGGATGCGCTCCATGAAGGCTTCGTTATATTGCATCAGCTCACAGTAGATGAAATCACCGTTATTATCGTTTTCAATTACTTTTCTGACGCGTTCCCTTGTCACAGTTTCAACATAGTGCATTTGTTTGCAGATAATAAACCTGCGGTTGCCGCCGTCCTTGTTCAATTCCAATACGGCATGCGCTGTAGTTCCGCTCCCGCCAAAGAAGTCTAAAATAATTGCATCTTTATCTTCCGGCACAACAGCATACAAGCAATCAAAAACATTCCAAAGGGATTTCGGAAAATCGAAGGCGCAATCTGGAACTAAGGACTTGACGATTTGTGTGCCATAAATATTCGCATCGTATCGGCTATCTTCCCAAACAGTTCGATAAGTCCCAAAGTCCTTTCCAATCTCAATTTCATAGCCAGTTTTCGTTTTCTTGGCGCGCAACAAATGTTTGATTTGTTCTACGCTTTGTCGGGCGTATCTCCACTTGCGTTCAACTTTGCTTTTGTCAATCGGGTAAACCAAATAGCGATTTCCGTTATACACAGTCTGTTCGGCTGGGTGTTCATCATCGTCTAGAACATCGCCAAAGCTGACGATCTCCTCGTTTTCTACAATCACTGGATAGAAGCAGTTTTTGGCATCCTCTCTCGCCGATTCGCCTCCCCAGTTTCTAAGATTAGACCAATCAATATCATCGCCGTTGATCCTGCGATTGCCAATCACCTTTTTTCCCTGTGGGATCACAAAGAAAGCATACTCATGAGTGTACGAAAAGTTTGTTCCTTGTACGCCACGCGGGTTGTGAACAATCGTGATGCAATGAATTTCGTATTCGCTGAATAACTCTTTTAGCAGAACTCCAAGATAGGCTTGTTCGTTTTCATCTATGGCAACAATCAAAACTCCGTCTTTTCGCAACAATTCCTTTGCGACTTCCAACCTGTTTTTCATAAAGGTCAGCCACGTCGAATGGGTGAAATTGTTGTTGTAGGTAAAAGTGTTGGACTTGCTATCCGGGTTATACGGCGGGTCAATGTAAATCAACTTGACCTGTCCGCGAAACTGGGTTTTGAGCGTGTGCAGGGCTAAAAGGTTGTTGCCTTTGAGAATCAGGTTTTCGCGTATCACTCCGTTTTCATCACGCTTGAATTCTTTTACGGGCTGTTTGCCTTTGGAAGTGTAGCGTGCAAAACTGGTCAATACCTTGGGGTCAAGCAGGCGGTTGATCTCGTCCTGCGCCAATACTTCATTGAAAAAGATTTCCTTGCGTTTTTCTTCTTCCTTCGTCTGCCCGCCTTCGAGAACGGTGTCTTTATAAGGCCACGCCAGCGCCATGTCGCCGCGCTCGCGCAAATATTTCTCGCCGATGGTCAAGCCAATGCGGTTGCGATAGCGCGTGTAGGAATTGTTCAGGAAATTCTTTTGCGAGATATATTCGATGAAGGTATTGAGATTGAAAATCCAATGCCCCTCGATTTCTTCAAAAAACTTTGCCTGGATTTCCGCATCGGACAGCAAGAGCTTTACAAGGTCATGGTCAATCTTCCAGGCGCGGTCTAGCGCGGCGGCGACGATCAGTTCGCCTTCATCGTCAACGAGACGCGGGTCGGTTTTGAGCAGGTCGGTTAGTTTCGAGTTGAAGGACATGGGGACTCCCTGGTTGGCTATGGGCTGTATTATACAAGACAATTTCAAGTACGCGGTGAGTGAGTCCGCTTGAGCGGACTTCGTAAAATAGCACGGGACGATTCACGAAGTACTTTAGTATCCCCGCGCGGGCTACCAGCGTGGAACAAATCCCCTCGAAACAGAATCATCCCAAAAACCTGACATGTCTCCGCGAAGCCTTGATCAATCATGGCCTTTGTCC
>Ga0210023_1002140_pt1 | contig 13273 bp, 13 predicted proteins | sample CryGeymeta201524_FD_183987 | JGI IMG/M metagenome (GOLD analysis project Ga0210023, IMG submission 183987) | Groundwater microbial communities from Crystal Geyser aquifers in Utah, USA - Crystal Geyser metaG 2015-24 (SPAdes) (version 2) | ecosystem: Environmental > Aquatic > Deep subsurface >... | reverse complement strand
ATACCTTTTAATATCCACAAAAGCCGTCTGATTTTTCTGGCCCTGCAACCGGCCCTTGCCTGTATCGAAGATACTGCCATCCGCCCGGTACTGGGAGAAACCATTTACACAACAGTTAAATCCGAAATGGCCAACGACGTTATTGATGTTAGGGTTGTGGCGCTGATGCCTTATATCCGTAAACCTTTAATCTATCTGGCCAGCGCCATGCTGATGGAGAAAACCGGGGCAACGCTTTATGATAAGGGATTGTACTTTGAAAACAACGAAGACCAGCAACGTTCCAAAGTGGTGAAAGGTCCGGCCAGCGAAGAACGCATTGCTATCCTGGTGAACCGGAACAGGCTTATCGGTAACAACTACCTGGAAATGCTGAAAGCGTACCTGCTCGAAAACTGGGAAGAATATTCCGGCCAGACCGGTTCAGCTTACAAAAGGGATAACTACGAAAAAAAACTTTTTTGCTTAAAGCCATTATGGAAAAAATCCCCGCTACCGCGCGATTGCATCGCGTGGTTAAGAAGCAGGTTAGTAATAATTTCTTAATTTTATCCATTCCTGAAAATACATTGTTTCATGAGCCGTATTTGCGTTTCTGCCAGCAAAACAAAGGAATGGAAATATTTGCCTGGTGTATAATGACAAACCATGTTCATTTAATTTTCAGAAGTGCTAGTGAGCAAAAGCCGGAGTTATTGATTGGCGATTTTAAACGGTTTACCAGCAAAGCAATTGTTAAAGCAATTATTGAAAATCCGCGGGAAAGCAGGAAAGATTTTTTACTTGAACTATTTTTGAAGGCAGGCAAAAAGTCATCAAATGTAGATAAATATCAATTCTGGAGACATGACAATAATCCAATTGAATTGTGGAGCAATAAAGTTATCGATGAAAAAATTGACTGCGTTCACGACAATCCGGATGAAGAAGGGTTGGTTTTCAGAGCGGAAGATTATTTATACAGCAGCACAGCCGATTATGCCGGGGAAAAAGGAATTTTGGAAAATGTTATTGTTGTTAAATAGTGCCACGCGATGCAATGTTGAGTAGGGACAGGGAATCGCACCCCATCCCTCTCACAGAACCGTAGTGACAGTCTCCCGTCATACGGCTCTTATCATACGGACTAAACAATAAGATACCCAATCGTCCAATGATAAAACAAGTTTGGAAATCTTCTCCGAACATATTGCAAATAATTTAATGCTCTGCGCCGACTCCTCTTGAATCTTTTAAAACGATTTACTATCCATTTTGTCAACAGATAGTGTAAACAACATACATCCTGACCCACTTCTCGTCCACATGCCTATCCAAAGCAATCATCATCTTTTCATGGTCCACATTATCAAAGAATGCGGTTATGTCCAGGTCTATAACCCATGCATAATCCCTTACATTTTCCCTAACGCCTGCCAATGCCTGATGTGCACTTTTCAGCGGCCTGTAGCCATAAGAAGAATCATGGAATGTTTCTTCTAAACGTGGTTCCAGATAATCTTTGATTACTTGTTGTGCAACCCTGTCTGCAACAGTTGGTATTCCGAGTTTCCTCGTTTTACCGTTGTCCTTCTTGATTTCTTGTTCTTTTACTGCTGATGGAAAATAACTTCCTGATGATAAGCGGTTCTATATTTTATACAGATTATCTGACAGCCTCTCCTCGAATTGTGGGAGACTTATCTTATCAATTCCTGCACTCCCCTGTTCGCCTTTACCTTCTTGTAAGCATCTTCCACCATAATACCTTTAATCGGTATTGGTCTTGCTTTTCCTTCAAACATCCTCCTCATTCTTTGAGTTGTATTTAAATTGGAAAACTGTATGATTGAACCGCTTTGTTCCTCCCGATTTCTCGGGATTCATCGCTACTACGAGTTCATCCGCCACCTCATGGTACATTAGTAATAACCTTGCATTTTCGTACTTGGATTTCCTTTTTACATTACCATGAGGCTTCCTGTTTTCCACAAATAAGCCCGGATAAAAGTCATGCCCCCTGAACAACGACTGTCATAAAGCCAGTAAACAGGTAACCGCTTTACTTATCTCTTAGACCGCGCGAAATCTCGATTTTGACGGTAAGTACCGCTTTCTCGATGCTTCATCGGAAGGTACTCCGCAAGCTGGCGGATCATCTCTTTTATCCATACCTGACCAGTAATATCCTGGCCCTTTCTGTTTTCGCTTCACACACTGTAATCACTTACAATGCGTTAAAACAGTAGTTTGGAGCCTGCTCCCCGCAAAAAGGCGGGGCAGTCTCTGTAAGCCGACTCCGGTGGGTTACCCTGCCGTTGCAGAGTTCCACCATCTTATTTGCAGTTACGAAAAGTGTAACCTTTTCTCACAGCACACCGCGCGGGAGCAGTGGGATTTGCGGCGAGCATGGCGGTGAACCTTCATCGGTTATGTTTTGCGACAGTGTTGGAATGGACTACGTAAGTTGTTCGCCCTACCGTGTGCCAATTGCACGTGTTGCTGCCGCACAGGCAAATCTGAATTAATATACTGAAAATTAAAATATTAAAGCCGTATTTCCGGGATAATACCGGGGAGGCGCTTTTTTTTGTGCGTACTTCTACGCATTAAAATTGCGTATTTGTACGCATGAAGATTGCGTAGAAATACTCTTTTATGGAAGTATTTAAGTTTCGATATTTGTGGCACATATTTGGGCAAAAATGATTAGTAAAACAAATAAACAACATTCTACTCCAATTAAGAAAGGATATTCTTCTGCACACAGTGAATCTTCTTGCAGAAATCTGAGTTTCCACGAAACATTCCAGAAATTTATCTCCTCTCCCTTCGGAAATAAAGATCAATAAATAAGATTCTGATGAAAATTGCCCAGTGTAAGGGATTCCGGTAAGGGATTCCTTTTTTTCTTTTATAGTGGGAACAAATTATGTTTTACGGCAAATATTACTAATCCGGCTATATTCTTAACCCCCATCTTATCAATTAATTTTTGCCTGTATCCTTCAACAGTTCTTGCCGATAAATTGAGGCTTTCAGCTATTTCAGCGGCTGTAAATTCTTTGCAGATTAATTCCAGAATTTGAAGTTCCCGTTCATTTAAATCCAAATTCGGCAAAGCCTCCATTGTGTCTTTTTTCACCATGCCTTTTACCACCAGGGTCGAAATATTCTCCGAAAAATAATACCCGTTTTCCACCACTTTAATGATTGCTTTTTCCATTTCATCCGGATCGGCATTCTTAAGTAAATAACCGTTTACTCCCTCGCTGATTAAATGCAGGATATACTGTTCATCGTCTTCCATAGTCAGAATAATTACCTTGATTTCAGGATACAATTTGCTGATTTTTTTATGGGCTTCAACGCCATCCATGACCGGCATTCGCAAATCGAGCAAAATAACATCGGGCAGCGTTTTCATTTTTGCAAGCAATTCAAGCAATTCAGCGCCATTGGAAGCTTCACTGGTTTCGCCAATAAAATCGAAATCTTCCAAAAGTGCGATAATACCTTTTCTGAAAAGTTTGTGGTCGTCGGTAATGATTACGTTTATTTTCTTTTCATCCATTTATTACACTTTGGTATCCAGGTAAATGATTGCTGTTGTTCCTTTCCCCTGGATTGATTTCATTTTAAACCTGGCCCCAATAATTTGGGTGCGGCTTTCGAGATTTTTTAAACCAAGGCCTGTGTTCATTTTTTCTTCAAAATTAAAACCTTTTCCGTTGTCGGTTACTGATATCATCAGATTTTGATTTGGAGAAAACCTGGCATTGATATTAATTAAAACGGCTCCCGAGTGTTTTATTGCGTTATTCAACAATTCCTGCACAATACGAAACAATGCCAACTCCTTTTTACTTTCGAACCTGAACTGTTCGCCACTTTTCCAACATTGTATCTTTAACTGTTCCGATTTATTGACCCAGTTTGCAAGTTCCCCGAGGGCTGAATACAATCCAAGTTTATCGAGTGACGGCGGTAACAGTGCCCGCGAAATCCGGCGTACCTGCGTAATTACTTCATCTAAATACGTTTTGGTTTCGGCAGCCAGTTCTTTTGCAACAGATTCTTTCGATTTTTTTTCAATACGGCCAATATTCAGTTTTACTACCGAAAGCATTGCACCAACCTCATCGTGCAAATCCTGGGCAATCCGCTTGCGTTCTTTTTCCTGTGCTAAAATTGTGTTTTGCAAAATCTCTTTCTGTTGCCGGGCGCGTATTTCGTTGAGCTCCAACTGTTTTTTCAACATTCGTTTTTGATAGGTAATAAAAAAGAACAAAATGGAAAGCGCCAGAAGTACCATTCCAAAGGTACCAACAAAATAAACCATTACAATACTGTTGCTTTCTTCAATCATTTTTTATAACTCGATTTTTGTTTTTTTTTACTTTGTAAACTAAAATAAAACCCACCGTTATCAATAAATAAAATATCAGGTTCAAAAATGAAAACAGATACAGGGCAAAATATGCCACTTCCATTGATGCGGTTGTGCGGAGATTGTATAACGAATGGTAAAAAAAACCAACCGTGTAATAAATCAAAAATGCCGAGTTAATCCAAATGAGTGGCTCGCCGGCAAGTTTTTCGATTCTTGCTTCAACCATCACTTTTATAAAAAAGGCAACCGACAATAAAAACAGGATTAACGAACCCAGAGAGCCCGTAATACTTGGATATTGAAACAAACCCTGGACGAAAATCGGATTTATTACACAATAGATTTCGTACAATACAATTACAGTTATAATCCAGGCTGGGTGCATAAATCCAGTTAAAATCCTTTTATAAAACATTACTGCAATAAAAATAGCAATAGGGAAATAAAAATGACCAATGGGCATAGTATTTCTCATGATGTAATAAATTTGGATTTTTGAATATAACTCAGTTAAAAAACCAAATACAACAAAATAAAATACATATTTAATTTCTTTAGGGAAGCTTTTATAGAGAACAACTCCGATAAAAAATGCTATTACATTGGTTAGCGAGTTTATTTTAATTAACCATAACATGCATTTGTTCTATCACGAATTGTAGATGCTTCCTTCGTCACATTGCGGCGGGCATGGTGAGGCATAATCAAACACTTCGTTTTGGTCATCAAATGCCTTGTTTTCATTAACTTCGGGTGAAATCATTATATTCATGGTTTTGGTAACGCCAAATTCAATCTGGGCTTCTGTTCTTCCCTGAACATTAAAAATTTCGTGCAATTCGTATTTGGTTAACAGATAAGCATTCGGAAAAATATATTTTCTAAAAGCTGCAGTTTCCGATTCGGGATCCAGTTCGCCCAATCGCCATTTTCTGTAACTCCTGATACTTTCAATTACTTGTTTTGATCTGTCAGAATAATTTTCATTCTTAACACCTAATTTATAAACCGGAGTTTCGTAATCGACATAAACATCGCCACTACCCAAAAGAAATGCCGAAACAGCATAGGCGCACAAAACATATTTGTCATCTAACTTGTCAGTTTCAAGACCAAGGTAAATACGTAACCGGTTTTCGTTTTCGCCTGCCAGTTTTTTATAAGTATCCTTTTGAAGTATAATTTGCGTCACACTTAAATTAAAAGTGTTTTTCTGTTCTTCGGCAAAATTTCTTCTCCAGTTTTCAGCTTGTTTTGGCGGTATTTGGTCCCGCTTTAAATTTGACCCCATTTTAACTTTTTAAATTGGTGATTATAAAACGTTAAAAATAGTTGAATTCTTCGAATAATAAACAGGTTCGAAAAACAAATTCAGAAATTTAAATCGTTAAACCGGTAACCTTCGCAGCGGTACCCATCGTTGCAGGCATAATATCTTTCAGGATAGTGAACCAGAAGGAAACCATAATTGGTACGTTCGAAAAAAAGATTGCCAACCCTGAAATACAGGAAACCATTAATGTACACCCTTTCGGTTTCGTTTGGCAAATACTCGAAAGCCATACCGAAGGGAACATCAACAAGTATATATCCCACCCCGCTGCGATACCTGAAAAAATACCCGTCATAAGCGTAATATTTGGTGTGGTTATGAATATAAACTTGTGGCCGGTGAACAAACCTGCGGATTACATGCCCGTAATACGGATGTTTGTAATAATATTTGTGATGTTTGTAGGAATAAGGATTGTAGTAGCCGTAATAATTTCTCCAGCTATTGTGGTTCCATCGGTAACTTTCCCAATTTCTTTCCCAATGTTTATAATTATTGTAATTATAATTTCCACGATACTGTTTGTTGCCTTTATTATCACTTCGATATTCAGGCGACCAGTATTTTTTACTGCCCATGTAATCTCTGCTTATGCTGTATCTTAAATCGTTGGTGTTATGATTGTACCGTTCTGCATTTTTATTCAATTCTTTTCGGCCTGATTTATTGCTGAAGTTTTCACCTGAACGTGAATTAACCCGGGCACTTTCCCTGCTTTTTTCGTTTGCAGACGTAGTATTATTGCGTTTTACTTGCTGCGTGCTTTTTACCGAACGGTTCTTTGCCTTCGGTTCTATCGCAACTTCGCGAAAGGCGCTCTTTTTTTCGATATTTTCTTTATTGCCGGTGCGGGTATTTTCAACTTTTTCGTTGTTTGTACTGTTCGAAGTTGAACGGCGTTGAGCGTTTGCAGGATTTGTGGTTGCTGTAATTACTGCCGTTAGAGTTATAATCGTTGCCAGCAGTCTGAATTTCATTGTTTTCATGATTTCATATTTTTAAGATTTTCAAAATCTTTTTTGCTACTCTCTTTTGGCGCCTTAAAATTTCAGATATTTGAACAATAAAATACAAAGGCTGTGCCAAACCAAATCATCGTCTGTAATTCCTTTGAATCAGGGAATGTGGTCAATTTTCAAAGTGTTTTATTTTTAACTATTTCTCTCTACTTTTGCACCGTTTAATTTTTAAAATGGCGAGAATTTTATCCATTGATTACGGGAGAAAAAGAGTTGGACTGGCAGTTACCGATTCTCAGCAAATTATAGCCACCAGGCTAACAACAATTCCGACCCACACGATTTGGGATTTTCTGAATGAATATTTTCAAAAGGAAAAAGTTGAAATTGTTGTTGTTGGATACCCGAAACAATTGAACAACGAAGCCTCTGAAGCTGTTAGATACATAAATCCGTTTTTAAAGAAATTTCAAATTGAATATCCCAACATGAAACTGGAGATTCTCGACGAAAGATTTACTTCAAAGATGGCATTTCAAACCATGATTGACGGAGGATTGAAAAAACAAAAAAGACAGGATAAAGCGTTAATTGACGGAATAAGTGCAACCATAATTTTACAAAGTTTTCTGGAACAAAAAAGATACAAACAGAGTTAAGATGAAATACCCGATAACCGTTTACGGAGATCCCATCCTCAGAAAAAAAGCCGAGAAAATTGAAAAGGATTCAGATGGATTAAAAGAAATTATAGAAAATATGTGGGAAACCATGTATTATGCTGATGGTGTTGGCCTTGCAGCTCCGCAGGCAGGTTTGTCCATTCGCCTGTTTGTTATCGATGCTTCATCGGGAGCTGATGAAGAGCCTGAATTACAGGATTTCAGAAAAGTGTTTATAAACCCTGAAATTATCGAAATAACCGGCGAAAAATGGGTGATGAACGAAGGCTGTTTGAGTTTGCCCGAAATCAGGGAGGATGTTACCCGCCCTGATACAGTTCGGATTAAATATGTTGATGAAAATTTTGTTGAATACGATGAAGTTTACAGCGGCTTTGCAGGCAGGGTTATCCAGCACGAATACGACCACCTGGAAGGCAAACTGTTTATCGATTATTTATCGCCACTCAGAAAACGTTTACTAAAAAGCCGACTTAACGATATTGCACGCGGGAACATTCAACCCAAATACAAAATAAAAGTTCCTGTAAAATAATTGTAACCCTGTTTCCGGTTTTTCGTTTGTAGTATTATTCAACAAACAAACAGTTTTGGAAAAAACCTTTCAAAATATTCCCTTTCTTCGCATTACAATTGCTCTTGCAACTGGAATTATTATTGGTACTAAATATGCAGTGAATGAATCACTTGGCTTTGTCTTATTAATTATTATTCTGTTTCTGCTTGGTGTAGTCAATAATAAATACAAGTTTGTTTATTCCCTGTATTTTGGAACCGGAATTCAGTTGTTCTTCATTTGGCTGGGGATATTGGTTACACAACAATACAATGAAAAGCCTGTATTTTACGACAGGGGCAATTTTATTGCTACCGTCATGGAAACTCCCCTGGAAAAACCAAATTCCTGGAAGTCTGTAATTCAAGTTGATGCTGTTCATTACACGGATACAGTAAAACGTACAAATGAAGTCGTGGTTGCCTATTTTGCTAAAAACGAGAAAGTCACAAAATTAAAGGCCGGCGATATTATCCTGTTCAGGAACAAACCTCAGTTGGTAAGCAACAATAATAACCCGTACGAATTTGATTATAAAAAATACCTTGAACAAAGAAGAATTTACCGGCAGGTTTATTTGGCAGGGGACAACTGGTTAAAAACAAATAAATCCAAATTTTCAGTCGTTTGCCAGGCGGAACAAATTCGGGAAAATTTGCTGGAAATTTACCGCAATCAACCCATCGATGAAACTGAATTTGAGATTCTTTCGGCTTTAACACTGGGTTACAAGCGCGAACTCGACCCCGAAACCAAACGAATATTTTCATCTTCGGGCGCTATGCATGTTTTGGCAGTTTCAGGTCTGCATGTTGGGATAATTTTTTTGGCTTTAACACTAATGTTTGGCTTTTTAAGAAAATACAAATCAGGCAGGATACTTTTTGTAATCGTAACAATTTCATTGCTATGGGTTTATGCTATTATCACTGGCCTTTCACCATCGGTAATGCGTGCCTCGGCAATGTTTTCCATTTTTGTAATCGGACAAAACCTGAACAGAAAACCCAATATTTATAACTCACTTGCGGCATCTGCCTTTTTCCTGCTGCTAATTAATCCAAATAACTTATTCGATACTGGATTTCAACTTTCTTATTCCGCAGTTTTTGGAATTGTTTACCTTCAGCCCAAATTCGAAAAATTAATTGTTGTAAAAAACCGAATCTTCAAATTTCTCTGGCAATTAATCGCCGTTTCAATAGCAGCACAAATTGCAACATTTCCAATAACCATCTACTATTTCGGGCAGTTTCCAACTTATTTCTGGTTAGCAAATACTTTTGTGATTCCGGCAGTTATGTTTCTCGTTCCGTTTGGAATACTTCTTTTAATTATTTCCAAAATTCATTTGTTAGCCCATATTCTGGCTGTACTGGTGAATTACAGCATCAAGGTTGTGTACTTTCTGCTTTCCACCATCGAACAACTGCCTTTTTCAGTTTTCGAAACCTCGGTTAACCAGGTTCAGTTTATCTTCATAATCACAATTGTTTTTGCCATTTTTATTTTTATTAAGAACTACAAATTCTTTTATTTACAAACAGCCCTTATTTTTATTTTTGCACTCTCGGTTTCGGTTTTGCTGGCAGATGTAAACCGCATTTACCACAAAGAGTTAATTGTATATAATACGCCCAAAAACCTATCAATTCATCTCATTCACGGAAAGAAAAACTATATTATTTCAGAAGAAAAGATAAATGAAGATGAACTGCATTATTTTCCCGGAATTGCAACAGTACGAAAGTTGGGGTTAAATGATCCCGTTTTCTTAAAATCGTCCGACACTTTCACCGATAGAGAAATATTTCTGAAAAACGGATTTGTGTTTTTCGGGGGAAAAACCATGTTGCTTCGTAAAAATTTAAACCCGGTCAATATAAATAAAATGCCTGATTTCATCATAAATCCAAAAAATACAGGAGATTATGAACACTTTGAAAACCTGCAAACAACAATAATTTCGAACAAAAGATTTATCGATAAAATCGGGTTGCAGAGCGCTAATATTCATTTTGTAACCTTAAGCGGGGCATTCAGAAAAGAATGGTAATTTTAACGTTAATTCAATCTGTGTTTTGGCATGATTCAATTGTTTAAAGGGGTGATTTTAAAAGTTAATACGTTATTTTACCAGTTAATTTAAATTTAGTAATTAAATGAAAATAGTAATTGCAGGTGCCGGTGAAGTTGGAACACATTTGGCAAAGATGTTAGCCGATGAATCACACGACATTGTATTACTCGATGATTCTCCCGAAAAATTATCAAAAATAAGTTCTCAAATCGATTTGATGACCATTACTGGTTCAGCCCATTCGTTTGAGGATTTAAAAAAAACGGGACTTTCGAAAGCCGATTTGTTTATTGCAGTTACGCCTTTTGAAGAACGAAATGTTTTTGCCTGTTCAATGGCATCGTATCTGGGCGTGGGCCGAACTATCGCCAGAATTAACAATTCGGAATATTTGAAGGAAAACTACAAGGCAAAATTAAAAAACATGGGCATTCACGAACTGATTTACCCTGAAAGCCTTGCTGCCAAAGAAATTGTTGCTTCTGTTAAACAAACAGTAACCAGGCAGTTAATTGAATTCTCGAACGGAAAATTGGTTTTAATGGGGATAAAAGTTCGTGAAAATGCCATAATCCTAAATCAATCGCTAAAAGAGCTTAAACTTGAAAATCACAATATATCTATAGTTGCCATAAACCGCGAAAACATTACCATAATCCCCAAAGGCGATGACTTGATCCTGGATGGTGATATTGTTTTTTTTGTTACAACCCCGGTTGCACAACAACAAGTTTTCGACATAACAGGTAAAAAAGTATTTGGAGTTAAGAACATCATGTTTTTAGGCGGAAGCCGGATTGCGCAAAAAGCAGTTGAAAAAATGGGCGACCAGTACCGGATAAAAATAATTGAGATTAACCGTGAAAAATGCGAAAAAATAGCCGATCATTACGGCAAAACGCTGGTTATTAATGGCGATGGCAGAGATATAAAATTATTAAAGGATGAAGGAATAGAAAAAATGGACGCATTTGTAGCTACCACCGGAAATTCTGAAACAAATATTCTCAGTTGTCACCTTGCAAAAACAATGGGAGTGCGCCGTACCATTGCCGAAGTTGAAAACCTTGCTTTTATGGGACTTGCCGAAAAAATGGATATCGGAAGCGTTATTAACAAAAAATTAATAGCAGCAAGTTACATCTACAAATTTACACTCAATGCAGCCATCTCGAAAGTGAAATGTTTAACTGCTTCTGATGCTGAGGTTTTTGAGTTCATTGTAAAACCCGGTACAAAAATTACCGATAAACCCTTAAAATATTATGATTTCCCCGAAGAAGCCGTGATTGGCGGTTATATCAGGGGTGAGAGCGGTTACATTGCCAATGGGAATACAATTATTCAGGAAGGAGATAAAGTCGTGGTATTTACTTTACCGGCGGGAATTAAAAAACTGGAAAAATTCTTTAAATAAAGCTACTTTTAACCAGATAATGAATATCAAGATAATTATTCGGGTAATCGGGCTTCTAATGTTTGTAGAAGGAGTTGCAATGCTTCTCGCCTTGATTGTTTCTCTTATTTATAATGAACAGGATTTAATCGGTTTTGTGCTGTCGTCAGGGCTGAACATGTTGGTTGGGTCTTTAATTATTTGGTTTACCCGAAATGCAAGCAAGGATATTGGGAAGCGCGAAGGTTTTATCATTGTGGCGCTTGTTTGGATTGTTTTTTCGCTGCTTGGCAGTTTGCCATATATTTTCACAGGTTCAATACCCAGTTATACCGATGCGTTTTTCGAAACCATGTCGGGTTTTACCACCACTGGGTCTTCCGTATTGAACGATATTGAATCGTTGTCGCATGGAATTTTATTTTGGCGTAGTCTCACACAGTGGCTTGGAGGAATGGGAATGATTGTACTTTCGCTTGCAATTTTGCCCATTTTTGGTATTGGAGGTATGCAGCTTTATATTGCAGAGGTTCCCGGCCCCTCTCCCGACAAAATCAGCCCGCGAATAAGGCAGACAGCAGCAAGACTATGGGTAATTTATCTGGTATTTACCCTTGCCGAGGTGGTACTTTTATGGTTGGGGCAAATGCCGCTGTTCGATTCCATTTGTCACTCATTTACAACAATGGCAACCGGAGGATTTTCAACTAAACAGGCAAGTATTGCGCACTGGCCATCTCCGTACATTCAATATATAATCATTTTATTTATGTTTGTGGCTGGCACAAATTTCACATTATCATACTTCGCCATTCGCGGAAAATTGGCCCCTCTTTTGAAAGATGAGGAATTTAAATTTTACGGTTTCATAATATTACTTTTCGCTGTAATAATTACTGCCGGGTTATTATTTTCAACCGGCCTTGGTGTTGAAAATGCACTCAGGGATTCTCTGTTTCAGGTGGTTTCAATAATTACAACCACTGGTTTCGCAACAACCGATTATTTGCTCTGGAAACCCATCCTTATCGCCCTTATTTTTGCAGCTTTCTTTATTGGTGGCTCAGCGGGTTCAACCGGTGGAGGCATAAAAATAATGAGGATTGTATTGTTACTGAAAAACGGTTATTACGAATTGAAACGAATGGTACACCCCAATGCAGTTATTCCCTTGAAATTTAACAATCACAGTGTTGACTCGAAAATTGTTACCAATATATTGGCCTTTTTTGTACTTTACTTTATGATTTTTGGAGTTAGCACGGTTGTTTTCATGCTTTTTACACCCGATTTGGAAACGTCAATGGGCGCTGTTGCAACCTCTCTTGGAAACATTGGCCCAGGATTAGGTTCGGTTGGACCGGCAGAAACTTTTGCGCACATACATCCGGCCGGAAAATGGTTCCTGTCTTTTCTGATGTTAATAGGTCGGCTTGAGTTATTCACCATACTTGTACTTTTTAGCCCCTCTTTCTGGAAACAATAAAATTATAACATTCTGATAATCTGACACTCTAATATTCCAGCTTTCCCTTCCCTTCCCTGACAATGATAATATCGTCACCGGTACAATCAACAATTGTGGACGGGATAAATTCGCCATAACCGCCATCAATAACCATATCGGCAGTATCCTGATACTTTTCGTGTATCAGCTCCGGGTCGGTTGAGTATTCAAGAATTTCATCCTCATCACGAACTGAAGTGGAAAGAATTGGATTGCCCAGTTCCCTTATGATTTCACGGATGATATTATTGTCGGGAACACGAATACCAACTGTCTTTTTACCTTTAAAATATTTAGGTAAGTTGTTATTTGCCTCCAGAATAAATGTAAACGGGCCAGGGAGGTTTTTCTTCATCAGTTTAAAAATTGAATTAGACGTTGGCTTTG
>Ga0210023_1002138_pt1 | contig 13278 bp, 16 predicted proteins | sample CryGeymeta201524_FD_183987 | JGI IMG/M metagenome (GOLD analysis project Ga0210023, IMG submission 183987) | Groundwater microbial communities from Crystal Geyser aquifers in Utah, USA - Crystal Geyser metaG 2015-24 (SPAdes) (version 2) | ecosystem: Environmental > Aquatic > Deep subsurface >... | reverse complement strand
GCCACGAAGGGTTGGACCCGTCGGATGACATCGTCAAAGAAACGGGAGCCATAGATGTGTTCTTCGCGGACTCACAGAGTCCGAAAAGTTATGGACAAGGGGCGGTACTGAGGCATTTTCTGGTCCCGAGCAATCGGGATGGGACGGCTGCACGAGTCTCATAACCTGAGACCGCAGGAACGTCTAGAACCGGATGGGTGACTGCACGGAATAGTCACAGCGGACTCGAAGAGTCCGAAGCGATTGTTACCGCGAAAACATTGAAGTGCCAGGTGCGAGATAGGTAGACCAGGTCACGTCCAGGGGGATTACTTACGAGACGCCGGAACCGCGTGTCAAGGAATAGCATAGACATCATTAAACCCCGACCCTGTCGGGGAAGGGGGAGAAACTTTTCCTTGACACGGGAACTTTAATGGGTGACCCCGCTCTCCCTCCCCCTTTTGTGCGCGGTGTGCAAACCTATCGTCTCTCCATGCTTGCAGCGGGTTGATCATGTTGCAGGAGGTCGCGCATGCGCGTCAAGAGCTCTTCACACCGGATGGGCTTGGTTAACAGCTCATTGGCGCCGGCTTCCAGAGCGGCCTCGCGATTGGAAAAATCTAAATGCCCTGTGATGATGATAATGGGGATGGAGCGTGTGATCTCCTCCGCCCGCAACCAGCGACACACTTCGTACCCGTTCAGTTTCGGAAGGTTGATGTCGAGCAGAATCAGATCGGGCAGTTGTGTGACCGCCGTGCTGACCGCCTCCGCGCCGTCAACAGCGGTCAGGATCTGATACTCTTCCAGACGGAGAAATCCGCTGAGCAACTCTACAATGGCGGGATCGTCATCAACGATCAAAACTTTCGGCGGCGTAGTAGGCAACGGGTCGCAGGACTCCATGTTTCCTCCTCATGCACATAGCGCTTCTTAAGACCTTCGTTTTATTGTTCCACACGAACAAAGCAATAATGACAAAAAGGTGCAGTTTTATACAGGACGCCTCCGAAAAGGGCGAGAAACAGGTCGGCAACACAAGGAACGAAACGGCGTTCGTTCCGTACAAATCCTGACGCGGCGGCATAGAGGGAACGGTCACCGTTCCGTTCCCAAACTCACCCTTCTCAAATGCGTCCTGTATAACACCGTTTCGACAATTCATCACTGAGTCGGTCCATCCCTCAAAGAGTGGTTTCACTAAAAGGGCAGCGCACCCGACTTCAGCATTTGCGAAAGCATCACAGCAGCAGGGCCGAGGATGACGATGAAGAGCGCCGGGAAAATAAACACGATGAGTGGTAGGAGCAGTTTCACGGGCAACCTGGCGATCAGTTCCTTCGCCTTGTGCCCGCGGTCGATCCGCAACTGATCACCCAAATCCCGCAGCGCCTCCCCCAGGCTGGCGCCCAGTTGCTCCGCCTGTCGAACGACTGCGGCGACCGTGGACAGTTCCTCCAGTTGGATGCGGGAGGCCAGATCAGCGAAGGCCTCGTACCTCAACTTCCCGTGGCGTATTTCTGAAAGAACTCGTTGCAGTTCCACGCTGAGCGGGTTGTCCGAACCCTCTACCGCGTGTTGTAACGCGCCATCGAAGCCCAACCCGGCCTCGACACTCAACACGATCAGATCCATCGTGTCCGGCAGCGCAAGACGTATCTCTGTTCGTCGTGCGAGGACATACCGATGCAGGGCAATCATCGGCAACTGGTAACCAAGGACCGGCATGAGAACAATGCCCAAGAGGCTTACGGGTCTCATGGAGGCAGGCACGAAGGGAGCAGCAACAAGAACAGCAACGGACAAGATCGCGGCGCCTGCGATGCGAAGCCCCCTCAACTCTGTCACTGTCATCCCCAGAGGGTGACCGGCGGCCTCGAGCCGCCGAGCCATAGTATCTTCCCTGACCGAAAGGGCGGGCTCCATGCCCTCCTCATCTTCCAGGGGCGAGCGCTGGCGCGAGGTAAGTTGGCCAAGCCAGGGGAGCAGTACACGGGCAAGGCGCACGATGAAGGGTTGAGACAATTCCTCGCTCTCAAAGAGGGCGATCTCCCTCTCCGCGATTTCTTCAGACTGCTTTAGCCGATCGAGGGCGATCTGCCTGACCGATTTTGTCACCAGCGCTATGACACCGATAACCACTGTTACTGACCAGAGCAGAATCAATACGAAGGTCATTTGGCCATTCCTTTAGACTCTCAACCTGAGCATTCTGCGAACCATCAGCGCGCCAACAACTTGCATTGTCACTGCCACCTTCACCAGTCCCCGACCCAGAGGAGTCTGTGTCAGCAGGCGTCCATACTGCGGGTTGATAAAAAACAGCGCGACGGCGATACCAAGAGGCAGCAGCAGCAATATAGCCCCGCTCATTTTTCCCTGAGCGGCAGCGGCGGCGATCTCCCGCTGTAGCGTGATGCGCTCACGAATGGTGCGCGCAATACTTTCCAGCAGATCTGCCAACCGTCCGCCTGTGCGCAGATGAATCGTTGTGGCCTTGATGAAAATATCGAAATCGTAGCTGCCGATTCGCTGCCCCATCACCCGAAGCGCGTCCTCAGCCGCTATGCCCCGGTGCACCAGCCGCTCGACGCGCTGGAATTCCTCGGCAATCGGAGGTGGCATTTGATGCCCGACCGCATGAAACCCCTGCTGCAGGCTGTTTCCCGCTCGCAGGCAGGCGGCGATGAGCCGCAGGGAGGGCGCAAGCTGCCGTTCCAACAAGGCTTTTCGCCGTGCGGCGAGGAAGTTGAGCAACCAGGTTGGCGCCCGGTAGCCGACCCACCCCAGGAGCGCGACTGCCCAGAATTCCCTGATAAGGAACGCGCCTGCCGAGAAAAAGACCGCCGTGAGAAAGTAAGTCAACGCCACAAACTCCACGGGACGCAAAGGGATCGCCGCGCGATTCAACTTCAACTCCAGAGGTCTCGCGAGGCCGGTCTTTTCGGTGAGAGCTTTCAACCAGGGTAAGTGCAAACGGGTTTGTGGGAATGCCAGAGAGGGCTCCGTCACCCTCTCGCCGTCCTCTCCCTGCGATGCAACGAACGCTTGCCGGCGGCGATCGATAACCCATCCGATCAAAAAGACAATGGCAAGCGTCGCTGCGAAAACAAGAACAACGGGTACTACGCGCATCGGATTCTTCCTACGCTAAAGGTTCGTCGTTCATGGTTGATGATGACTGAAACAGATGAGTGACTGCTTGTCCGGCGCGGGCCAAGCGATCCACGCACCGGGGCACAAGGTCGGTAGTCCGGTGGTGGGCAACCACCTCGCCGCCGCTGGCAACACGCGCCTCGCAGGTGAATATGTCCTGCAGAATCGGGTGGTCCTGCTCATCGGGATAAACTTCGGTGATGTGCGTCACCTTGCGACTGCCATCCGGGAAGCGGTCCTGGTGAACGATGAGATTGATCGCCGACGCTATCTGTCTGGCCACCGAAGCCTGAGGAAGCTCAAAGGACGACATCATGCACAAGGTCTCCAACCGGTGTATGGTATCCCGGGGAGAGTTGCTGTGAATCGTCGCCAGGCTTCCTGAGGTTCCGGTGTTCATCGCCTGAAGCATATCCAGAGCCTCAATGCTACGGACCTCTCCGACGATAATCCGAATAGGATGCATCCGGAGGGCGTTACGCACCAGGTCCCTGATCGTTACCTCCCCTCGGTCTTCCGCACTTGGGGGGCGGCTTTCCATAGCCGCCAGATTCTCATGTTGCAGTCCCAGCTCTGCTGAATCCTCGATGGTGATGATTCGATCCTCTGGAGGAATAAAGTGCGCCAGAGCGCGCAGCAGGGTTGTTTTGCCGCAGGCAGGCCCACCGGAAATCAGGATGTTGAGTTTCCCTTGAACACACGCTCGCAGAAAATCCGCCATTTCTTCGGTAAGGGATTCGTTTGCCACCAGGTCTTGCAATTGCAGAATCTGGGGCGGACGCTTGCGGATAGTGACGAGGGGACTTGCGAGCGCAACGGGTGGGATAACGACATTGAGTCGAGAGCCGTCGGGGAGTCGGGCGTCCACAAGAGGAGAGCTTTCATCCAGCCGCCGGCCAAGCGGCGCCAGAATCTGTTGCATGATGCGCAGAATGTGAGCGTTGTCGTCGAAGGCAATGTCGTGGACGCGCTCGAACTTTCCCTTGCGTTCCACGATGACTTCCCGTGGGTGGTTGACGATGATTTCAGAGACCGAAGGATCGTCCAACAACGGCTGTAAGGGACCCAGCGCCACAACCTCGTTAAGGACTTCCTGCAGGAGGCGAGCGCGCAGACGAGAGGTGAGGGGAGGACCCTCAACTTCCTTGATGATGATGCTTATCATCGCCTGAGTCGTGAGAACAAGAAAGTCGTGGTCGCTCCGCTGGGCAGGTCTGACCGTCGAATCCTCCAAGGAATCGATGACCCGCCGGTGAACCCGGGAGCGTAAGTTCAACAGGGAGGCCATTTCGGCAGTCGTCAGAGCAGTGGCCGCCGAAGAGTCAGGGACTGGTTGTGCGTTCTCCTCATTGGATGTCATTGTTGTCAACTCCGTCCAGCAACGCTAATTCTTATCGAGGTCCCAACGAACCAATCCGCTCGGACGGAGGCAAGTCCGTCTTTTGCTCCAGCAATTGTCGTGCTAAACAACGGAGCCCTCTCGCCAGCGCGGTTCGCGGGTGACTGAGCACCACCGGGGAGCCGAGGTTCACCGCGTCCAACGCGGCCTTCCTTTCGTAAGGTAGAGTTGCGGTCACGACCTGTCCGAGATGCTGCTCCACGTCTCCTTTGCGCAGCAAGGGGTGAGCCTCGCAGCAATTGCACACGACCATCAGTCGAGTCGGATCCAAGACGCAGTCATTCAGCGCTTTCAAAAGTGCGCTCGCAGCCCGCACCTCCAGCAATGTTCCCGAGGTCATCACGAGCAGGACCGTGTCGAACTCCCTTACCCGGCTCAATTCGTGTCCGGGATGCAGCGCCGGAATGTCCTCCACCACCCACGGGTGAGTCGCTGCCAGGACAGTCAATGCCGCACCGACAAGCCGTGCGGAAATCGAGGCGGACTCGGCGTAGTCTACTTTTGCGTGGCCGGGATAGACCGTTACCCCCGACGCGTGCGTCAGGGCGTAATGGGACAGCACCTCACCGTCAACATCCTCCTCATGAAACTCCCTCAGATCTGAAAAGCCTCGCTCTGGCAACAGGTCGAGCATCAGCGCCGCGTCGCCGCCGTCACAATCAACCAAAGCCACTGAAGCGTCCGTGGACTGAGCGAACGCGACGGCGAGGTTGACTGCGAGAGTCGTTTTCCCAACGCCGTCGCGCGCCCCCACGACTGCGAGACGTTGCCCCGTCCCAGGGACAGGTTGCTCCAGATTTTCGGAGGAATCATTCATGACTGTTTGGTCACCCTGCACCACGAGAATCGTTTCTCTATTCGCCTTTTGCCGCTTTCTATGGATCGGGAACCTGTTCCACGACCTTCTCGGTACCCCGAACCACAGTAATGGCTCGCGATTTCGGAGCTAAAGTAGTCACCCGCGCTCGAGCGGGAGATTGTGCTCCGGCCTGGAGCGGGCTGGAGCCGACCACCGACACTGGCGGCGACAGCGCTTCTACAGGAGGAACCGAACGGAGTGATCTCCCGGCCTGAGGCGGAAGAATGTTCTGCTTGGCGGCAAGAGGCACCGAAGGCTTGGTTTCCGTTCCTGCTTCTCCTGCACGGGCGGACAAGTGCAGGGAGTCAAGCCCTTCTCTCTCCTCCTGCAGGTCGCCTTCTCCACGGAGACTGACAACCAACTTTCCCATCGCCTGCGCGGCGACCACGCGCTGCACCTGCGCTGGCTTAAGCGCCACGACAATCCCTTGTTCCTCCCCTGTCCCCTCTCCGGCAGAGTTTTTGCTCTCTTGCTTCGGTTTGCGATATTCGGTCTGCAACACTCGGATGTTTTGGGCGAGCACCCGAGTCAAGCTTTCGCCGTTTCCCCCAGAAGATCCACCCTGTCTCCGGCGTGAACCAATTGGGCTGCGCCCACTTTGGTCAGCACCGGAATTCGGCAAGCCCGGTAACCTGGGGAAATATCCCATGAGTAGACATCCCCTGGGGTCTCTTTCAGGGGACGGGAAGATGTGCGATCTGCTTCTCTATTGGAGACGCCACGCCTTTTCCCACGGGGGGTGCGGGTTGACGCCAGCCCTTTTCCCACGGGCGAACGGAGGAGTGGGTTGGCAGGTTTGCGCGCAACGGCCCCACGTCCCATGTAAAGGTAGGTCGCTGCCGCTGAGACCACAGCCAGGATAATGGCTGTCATGGCAAGGTGTGTCTTTCTCATTTTCACTCTTCTCGCTTTCCTACCCGACTTGGGGTTGACGGGAGTTTTCGCATGGTGCGCAGAACTCGATCTGCTCATCTATCACGCGATCACTTCATTGTATTAAGCGATAGGTACGGACACCGTAGTCCGTCCCTGTGCCATCGCTACTGGCACGCGTCGCCGGAAGAGCAATGCTCAGGAATCGTCCGGTGATTTGCGTTCCGTCCATTGAGACCGATGAGAGATAAAACGCCCCAACCCCCCTGACGTTCACATTTCTTGTCCCGGTTGCTTCCTCCACCAGCACCACGAGCGCGATGCGAGGGTCTCCTTTGGGATAGTCAGGATAAGTATAGTTGCTGCCAGTATCATTCCAGGGTGGTTGCGTCGCCTGCTGGAAGAGGGCTCGGCCAGTTCCACTGTCCGAGACGATGGCCGTGCGGTTGTCAGACGACAACACAGACCCGGAATACTGCGTAACCCCCAATCCGATCGTTCCGTCATACCCGTTTTCCAGGTTGTTGATGTAGGTCGCTGACGAGGAATCGTTCCATGCAAGGGAAACGAAGTTGAAGCTGCCCAGTGGGCCGCCTGTCAGAAAACTGAGTGTGACAGACGAAGACTGGTCGTACGCTCCGGTCGAGATTCCTAACGGGAGCACACCTCTGGAGATGGAGGTCACTACTCCCGCGCGCTCAGCGACCGATTGTGCCGTGACCTGTGTGGTTGTAAAACCCCAGATCCCTGCCAGCATGTACGCGAAGTTCTCCCTGCCAACGACCTTGATCTGGTTAGAAGCTGGGAAGCTGATCGTTTTGATGTCCACACCATTCTCATCACTGATCCGCTCCGCCTCCTGGGTGGCGAGGGTCGCATTGGGGAGGCATGACGCACCGGCAATCGCGGCGCAGTCGCAAACATTAACCAGCCAGCCCTTAATGCGCGCGACTCGCCCCACCTCAATTGAGATAGCAGCCATGCCGACAAGAACGAGCAAAGCCACCGACAACACGACCAGCGATTGTCCGCATTGAGTCCCTCTCTCGGGGCATGAGACCTCACACGCTTCGTTCCGAAATCCGCAATTCGCAATCCGCAATCGCCTCACTCCCTCAACACCACCATATCGCTGGTGAGATCCTTCGCTGTCTTTCCGGGAATGATGTAGCCGGTCAACAGCGTGTGCGGATAGTACAAGTGGACTCTGATGAGACTGCCGACAGGCGCATTATTCTGTGCTCCGCCGTCACCCAAAGTATTAGAAAAGGTTGCCCCGTTATCGGTACTATATTTGAGGGTCATCCCGAGTACGCTGGTGTCAAGGCTGATGGCGCTATTGCGGGTGTGGGCAGTGATGATCGAGGTGATGTTACCTACCGCCGCGCTGCGAGCTCCCACCCGCGCCGCTTGTTGAAGAACCTGGATATCTTTGAAGATCAGCCCGAATTCGACGATTCCCAACAGGAGCAGAAAGAGCAAACTGCTGGAAAGAGCGAATTCAATAAGGGCCGCTCCCCGGTGTCCACGCATTACTGAGGGCCGATGCATACTCCTCCCTCTCCCCGCTCGAACTCCACCTGCCCGATAGCTTACCAGCTGAGACCCGGTAAGCAAATGACAATTCCCAAAGGATACCCGGTGTATCCTCGACTTGCCTCACTATTCGCGCGGTTGAGGGAACCGGCGGTTTGCGCTATGCTGTGTGGCGCGGCGGAGACTGCCTGTGGGTGTAACGCCGACAACGCGCTGAGTGAGGTGAACTGCCACCATGGGATGCTTCTCTACAATCGCCTCTCGCCTGCTGGCATTGCTGTCTTTGCTCTCCGTCTGCGCCTGCGCCTGGCCATTCCCGGTGGAACTCGCAAACACCAGTTTCGAGCAGCCCGACCGCAATAAGCCGGACATGCCTCTCGGGTATTCCACCTACGCATCACCGGGAACCACGGCGAAGTTCTTATGGGATCGTGAGACGGCCCATTCGGGCAAGGCATCGCTCTCCATCATCAACGATGGGCCTGCTACTGGTTTGTGGGCGCCCGCGAACGTTCCTTGCGTTCCGGGAATCCGCTATCGAGTCCGGGTGTGGGTGAAAACCGAGAACGCGCGCGGGCGGAGCGGGGTCAGCGTTCGTTTCCGTGATGACAAGGGGTGGCTGGGCGCGCCGGTGTTGCAGCCCGATGCCGTTTCCGGCACTAACGACTGGACGCAACTGGAATACGAGGTGTTGACCCCCGGCGCCGCCACCAACTTCACCCTCTTTCTCTCCAACACCGAAGGCAAAGGTGGACAACTGTGGTTTGACGACCTGTCGGTGGAAGACAACCTGGATGAAGTGTTGCGAACGGAGTTACCAGCAATCCGCGAAAAGCTCACAGCCGCGGAGTCTTCGGTGGGCAAGTCGGCCATGCTTGCACGACTGAACACGGCGGAGTTGCATCAGTGGAGGGATCGGACGACATCGCTGCTGGAGCGAGTGGAGGCGTTGGGCAAGGCGTCGGGCGTGACGATGGATGTCCGGCGCGAACTGGCGGCCGAGTGGACTTCCATCCGCAGATTCTACCAGGGCATTGCAAGACTGCTCGGGTTGTCGGCATCGCTGCGCGAGTGGGGCCGGGTGTCGGGGAGCGACCACCCTTCGTACCTCGTCGGCTGGCAGGAAGCGGAGACGCGCGTGTGGCTGCGGGAGCAACCAATCGCTCTTCGCATCTCGCAGACTGAGAACCTCCGGGCTGTCAAAGGCGAGGTCGCGGCCACTCAGATCGTGGTCGCGGCCATCGACAAGCCACTGGAGGAGGTCCGCGTTACCGTGGGAACGTTACGGGGAAGTGGCGGATCGTTTCCACCCGACAGCGCCACCGTGCACCCCGTTGGCTTCGTTCACCTGACACGTCCGGCTGGTCTCAGCGAGGGATATCCACAGGAAGCGAGTCACGTCGGCTGGTGGCCGGAAATACTGTTGGAGAATTTCCCCTTCGAGGTCGCGTCCGGCGACAGCCAACCCGTGTGGTTGAGCGTTCGCGTTCCCCGATCAGTTAAAGCGGGAATCTACTCCGCTCCGGTTACCATCGCGTCGCGAAACGCTCCGGTAGTGAAGCTGGCTCTGCAAGTAGAAGTTGCCGACTACGAGCTGCCGCGCGCGTGGAGTTTCCGGAAGTGCTTATTGACTTAGCTGCCAAAGTCAGGTAGGCTCCTGTATCGGAGGCGAGAGATGCCTGGTCGATATAAAGAGCTGAGCTTGCTGGGCTTTCAAAAGGCTTTCTTTACCGAGGAGGCGTGTTCCAAACATCTGGCAGAGCAGAGATGGGCGATGGGCTTTGCCTGTCCGCGATGCGGTCACGATCAGTTTTGGCTTCTGGCCAAGCGTGGCCTTTTTGACTGCAAGCAATGCCGGTATCGCACGAGTGTAACGGCAGGAACGATCTTTCACAAGACCCGAACTCCTTTGCTGAAGTGGTATTGGTTGCTTTACCACATGGCGATGGACAAGGTTGGCGTTTCGGTGGCTGAGATGCAACGGATCTTGGAGATTCGGCAGTATAAGACGGCGTGGATGATGGCGCACAAGGTCCGAAAGGCAATGGGAGATCGAGACGCTCGGTACCAACTTGCAGGACTGGTGGAGTTGGACGAGTCCTTCTTTGGCCCCCGGGGCGAACACCGGGGACGGGGTAGTGAGAAGAAAACCACCGTCTTGTGTGCAGTGTCCTTGTATCGGGATGTCAAGGGACGAGAACGACCCGGCTTCGCACGGATGGCTGTCGTCAATGATGCCTCTGCACAGACCGTTGAGGACTTCCTCGAGAAGATGGGCTGCGGGACTCAAACGGAGGAGGGACGCAGGTTGCTGGAAGTCATCCGCACCGATGGATGGAAAGCCTACGGCAAAGCGGCTAAGAAGAAAGGCCTCGAACATTGCCGAGTGGTTCTCCGCGAGCCTAAGGACGCGGGCAGACTCTTGCCTTGGGTACATCGGCTGATTGCCAACGCCAAGGATGTTATTGGAGGAACCCATCGAGGGGTTGCGGATAAGCATCTTGAAAGCTACCTTGCTGAGATTTGCTATCGTTTCAACCGTCGCTTCTGGGAAAAGGAACTCTTCGACCGTTTGGTCCAGGCCTGCGTAACTGTTCCGACGGTCACTTACAAGGAACTCATCGAGCGATCCCCTCGTCGGCGGGAAGCTCTTGGCAGCTAAGTCAATAAGCATTTTACTTATTTGCAATGCTCGTCTTCCTGGCACTGTTTTCCTATAGCTGCTCTCCAAAATCTGGTTCCGTAAATACTATGGCATCAGGCTCTACCCAAACGTTGACCCGCATTAACACGGAATACTTGTTTCAGCACTGGGTCCATTCGCGCGAAGAAGAACTGCAAACTGATACGGATCAAATATACCGTCCGAAAGATTTCAAAGAATTTCCGGCAAGCCGATTCAGAATGCAATATATCTTCTACAAGAATGGTGATTGTGAATGGCACTATTTGGCTCCAGATGATGGTCACCATTTCAAGCCTGGACAGTGGAGAGTTGATCCGAACGACAAAAGTATTCTTCAGATAATTAAAGACGGTGCAACGGGGTCATATAGAATAACTGAGCTAACAAAGAATATGCTGCGAATTGCTCTCATCAGACCGAACCGTTGAAGTATACATGATACTCCCCCAGTCCGAAGTATCGCCCCGACGAGTCGGGGAACCGTTCGATCATACTTCGTTTCCCCAGAATCAAGCGCCGTATTTCTCGACCCATTCCTTGTAGAACTGCGGCTCGTTGCGCGTCATCTCCGCCTTGTATTGCCAGTAGTCCCGGACGTCTGGCACATCGGTAAACCGAACCCCTTTCTCCAGGTATTTGGCGATCATGGTCTTCGTCTCAGGTCCTCGGTCTGCACACCCATGGAATTGCACAGTAACGGGATAACGTCCGGGTAGCCGTGCTCTCGCCCATAGACCTTCGCCGCCACGCCCTGGGAAATGAAGTCGCTGTAGAGTGAGCCGAAGTAGCGCAGGGAATACCACTGCGGCATGTTGAAGTTGTACGTGCGGCCCCAGGTCCATCTGCTCAGCCATCCGGCTTCGTCCAACCGTTCGCCGGAATAATCGTCTGACGTGTAGAACGAGAGGTACACCCTCTCGCTTTTCTCAAAGTCGGAGGGCAGAGAGACGCGCGCGCGCCATTCACCGAACCCTCCCTCCGTGCTCTCCACCGACGGATGGCGGATTTGGAGCAATTTTCTGTGATCCAACTTCCCCGAGTAGGCGGCTTCCCCTCGGAAGGTCCAGAGGTCCGGTGCGAGAGGGTAAGGTTTCGTGGTGGTTTCAGTATTCATCGTGGTTTCCGTTCGTGTCTCCCTTCAAGGATTATTCGACAAGCGCCCGCCTGGCACTCGCATAGATTTCCTCGAGAGCGCGGGCTTTGTCTTCCTCCAACTGATAGGAGTGTTCGTTGAGTAACCGGCGGACCTCAGCCGTCGCGGCTTCAGCTTCCATCGGACGCCCTGAAGCTTCCCACTGTGCCAACATGCGCGCCGGGAACACCTCCGAATCCCATTGGAGCTTTCGGAAGTGACGAGCCGTGCTGTCGGCTTCGAGAAAGCTGCGGGAGTCGTCCGCGAGAATCTCTTCGGCCAACAGCAAGCTCTCTTCGAGAGACTCCTCATACATCAAGGACACTCGTTCAATGTAACTGAAGATCTCTCGGTCATAGATGAGCTGGACCGGGCTGAAGACTTCGTCCACCGACAACGAGCCTCCACCGGAGAACAACCGTTTTCCATGCGCTGCCATCAGTCCGGTGAAGAGCCCTTTCTGCGCGCAGGCCTGCGGGCCGGGATGCTGAGCGGTGACATTGAAGCTCTTGGCGGTGATTTCAATTCCGAGCCTCCGGTTCAACTCTCGTTCCATGAGGGTGCAGATCACATTGGCGGGGCTGCCGTAGACGAAGGTCCCATGTCGCATGTCGAAAGGATACGCATTGACCCAAAGTCCGAGCTTCTCGACGGGAGCGCCGATCGTCTCGAAAATCATGCCTCCTCCGAGCACCTCCGCCATGGCCACCACGAAACCACCCAGCACGGAGGCAGGACTGGAGACGCCAAGGACCGGCATGGTTCCCACACCGACTGCGACCTCAGGTTCAAGCTCACAGCGGTGCAACGCCAACTCGACTTCCTGACCTTCAAAGCGGAGCGGGGACACGAGATGGACACCCGGAGAACTGGACAAGCCCAGCACACGGTAACACTCGGCGACATAGGGCTCGGCTTTCAGATCGGATCGCGGAGCACACGTGGGATAGGAACGGCAGTTCTTCGCCCCGGCGATCAGTTGGGCGAGGCCCTGAAGCGGTGGCGGGATATCCTGCGGAATTCCCGGAGCCGAGCCAGAGATTCTCCAGTCTGCGAGAGCGTCAACCAGACGCGCGCCTTGCTCGATCTCAGCAAGGGTGATTGGACGCAGGTTGCCTTCGAGGTCGACGAGGTGGTGGGCATGAGCGATCGTGCTCAGCGAAAACCCGGCAGGAGGAGCAAAGGGGTGGCACTTGCAGTAACGGCTGAGAAAGCCACGAGCGAGATCCGCGCTGAAGTGAGTCCTCTGGCCGTGAACGGTGATTCCCGGCCGTGCCGCAAGCTGGTTTTTCACCGGTTCCTGTGGCACGACTAACCCCTTTTTCTCCAGCACCTGCAACGCGCTATCGACGACCTTGTCGGCCCACGGGGCCAGTTGTTCCTCCATCGCGTTCGGGAATCCCATTTGGGTCAGAATCCTTTCTGTACACCTGCGCACGAGTTACGGGAGAGTCTCCGTAACTTCCAGCACGGCCAGGCTGCCGGTGGCATGGGTATCCACACTCACCGTCGGCGTCAGGGGTAGCTTGCGGCCGGCGAGGTGGTCGTATATGAAAGTCCTGCTCGTGGCGCCCAGCGCCTTCAGGTCCACGGCCAGTCGCAGCTTCTCGCCGACGCCCTGGTTGCAGTGAGAGACCAACGTGATCAGTGCGCGC
>Ga0210023_1002135_pt1 | contig 13292 bp, 11 predicted proteins | sample CryGeymeta201524_FD_183987 | JGI IMG/M metagenome (GOLD analysis project Ga0210023, IMG submission 183987) | Groundwater microbial communities from Crystal Geyser aquifers in Utah, USA - Crystal Geyser metaG 2015-24 (SPAdes) (version 2) | ecosystem: Environmental > Aquatic > Deep subsurface >... | reverse complement strand
CACATAAAAAATTCCGATTTCATCGCGCTTTATTCCTCTTTTAGCAAGTTCGCCAATAGCAAAATAAGCGGCCAAATCGTGCGGCGCCTTTAACTGCGCGATATTTTCGGCAAGCGAAGGATATTTTATTTGAATTAACCTGACAATTGCCGGGCAAAACGATGAAATCACAGGTTTATTTTTACTTTTCGCCACTTCATTTTTAAGTGAATCGATCAGCCACTGGATGGGTTGTTCCACCTCGAAAATATGCGTAAAACCAAGGCCTAACAATGCCTGATAAATCCTGTTTTCGGAATATATTTCAGGAAACTGCCCTACCATAACAGAAGGAAACAAAACCACGCGGTATTTAAAATACTGCAGTTGACTCAGACTGTCCTGCTCAACGTAAAATGCATCCACCGGACACGCCCGCAAACAATTGCCACAATCCACGCATCGTTCTTCGCGGATGGTTGCTATCCCGTTTTTAATTCTGATAGCTTCTGTTGGACACGCCTTCATGCAATGCACACAACCAATGCACTTTTGTGTGTCAACTTTTATGGCATGATAATTTTGTGTGGTTTCCATCAGTAATAAATTTTAAAAAACAAGGTAGTCCCCTCTCCCACTTTACTCCGAATTTTCAGTTCGTCGGTATTTTTTTTAATGTTGGGCAAACCCATTCCGGCGCCAAATCCCATCTCGCGTACCATTTTCGATGCTGTTGAAAATCCTGCTTCCATAGCCTTGTCAATATCTTCAATTCCCGGTCCTTTGTCTGACACTGTTATCGTGAAGAAATCGGGATCAAAACAGGCGGTTAAAATCCCCGAATAAGCGTGGGCCACAACATTCAACTCGGCTTCATAAGTTGCAACAACAATGCGTTTAATCAATTTTGGGTGAATATTTAACTGAACCAGTTTTTTTTTGATTTTACTTGAAGCCTTTCCTGCCAGGTTAAAATCGCCGCCAACGATATCGAACTCCAGTTTCAGCGACATTAATAAAGTGGTTTTAATCCGTTTTCATACAAAATCCCACTTACTCTGAACATTGAATACGGGGTTTCGAGCAAAACAATCCCGTTATCTTCGGCAAGGCTAATCATTTCGGGATTTGCAATTTTATTACGCGAAAGTAAAACCACCGGAATATCGGCCATTTCAACCGTGCGTATCAACTGAAGATTGGCCAACCCTGTAATCAGTACAATTTGGTGATCGTCAAGCGTTAAAACGTCACTCATTAAATCGGAACTAAAAGCCCTTTCAATATTTATAGGCTTGTCAGGGTTACCGGTAACTACGCGGGCTTCTGTCAGATTTATTATCTCAGTAATTTTCACGTTGAATCTCTTTAATCCTTAATTCAAAAAAATCAAAATATCAGAGCAAAGATAGTTGTACCGGAATTTTAAAAAGTGATTTTAAACCACCTAATTCCCATTTTTAAAACATCAAAAATAAGTTGAATTAAAAAGTTTATTTCCTTACTTTTCAGGTCGTGTTACAGTAAAAAAACTACACCATGATTTACGACAAAAAATCAGTCTTAACCGGCAATATTGACGATCCGGAATTTCATCAAAAAATAATTGACGCACTGCCCATCCCTATATTTTATCGCGATGTGAATGGTATCTACCAGATGTGCAACAAGGCTCATGAAAAGTTTACCAGTAAACAAAAATCTGAAATTATCGGAAAATCGGTTTTTGATATTCATTCGAAGGAAACTGCCGAAACGTATTACAGACACGACCAGGAATTGCTTCAGAATCCGGATGAACAGGTTTACGAAACCCTGATAAAACATAAGGACGGGACTACGCATAATGTAATTCTAAACAAAGCTGTTATCAGGAATAATGACAATGAAATTATTGGAATAGTGGGTTCAATAAACAACATTACCGAGTTGAAAAAAACCCAGAAACGACTTGAAATGGCGCAGGAATCGATGGAAGTTTCGTCGCACATGTTGCATAAAATAAGCGCCGGAGTGGTAATTATCGACAGCAATTACAAGGTTGTTGATTCGAATGAAAGTTTTGCCCGTTTGATGGGTGAGGAAACCATGGAACTTTATGAAACGATACCCGGGCTGAAAGGCGCTTCTGTTCAGGTGCTTGTACCCGAGGTTATTCTTAAAATGCTTACCAGTGTTATGCATTCAGGCGAAGACAATCTTGAACGCGATCTTAAAATTCAAAATAAATTAATTCATATTTCGGTTGTAACACTTTATAAAAATAAAGTGGTTGGAGCAGTTATCCGCGATATGTCGGCCCCCAAACTTGTGCGCGATGAAATTATAAGCCGCGCTCAGCGAATTAACAAACAGAACATTGAAATGGTGCAGAAAATTGCCTTCCTTTTAGGCGAGAATGCTGCAGAAATTGAAGATTTGCTATACTCAATTATTGAATCGTACAGGTATGACGACGACGAATAACCCTGAATTTCACATAGAAATAGATGTTCAGCAAAAAAAACCGAAAGGTGAAACTGCATGCGGAGATGTATTTTTGTCGGACACAAGCCGTGGCGAGGGGCGTAATATACTGGTGCTCAGCGATGGAATTGGACATGGAATAAAAGCCAGTGTTTTGGCAACGCTTACCGCAACTATGGCAGCAAAATACACAAAGTTACACACCAAGCCCGAAATTGCTGCCCGGATTATTATGAATGCACTACCCAAAAGCAGCGACGGAAAGGAAAATTACGCCACCTTTACCATCATTGAATTGGATCCCGACCGTCATGTAAGAATTACCAATTACGATAATCCACGCGTATTGATCATCCGAAACGGAAGGTCATTTCTGCCCAAAGAATTTGAACTAAAAATCAGGGGCGATGAGAATCTCGGCAAACTGCTTCGCTGTCGCGAATTTACAGCTTTAAAGGAAGATCGTTTAATATTTTTGTCTGACGGAATAACTCAGTCGGGCCTTGGAAGCGAACATTCTTCAATGGGCTGGGGCCTCGATAAAGTGGAGGAATTTGCAATTAACCAGATTAACCGAATGGCAGATATTTCGGCAACCAAACTGGCACGAAAAATAATAAACCAGGCAGTTATGTACGACAATTTTTTGTTAAAAGACGATACCACCTGCGGTGTAATTTATTTTCGTGAACCGCGCAAATTTATGCTCATAACCGGTCCGCCATTTTACAAAGTAAAAGATTTCGATTTTGTTGGCAGAATTAAAAATTTTCAGGGAAAGAAAATCATTTGCGGTGGTACTACTGCAGAAATTATTGCCCGTGAATTAAACATCGAAGTAAAAATCCAACACTTCAGAAAGGAAGCCAATGCACTGCCACCGGCGGCTAAAATGGAGGGTTTTGAATTGATTTCGGAAGGGATTCTCACCTTGGGTAAAGTGGAAGATATACTGGAAAATTACGACAGCGATACCCGTTTGGGCGATAGTCCTCCCGAAGAAATTGTAAAGCTGCTGCTTCAGCACGATGTAATTGATGTTATTGTTGGAACCCGCATAAACTGGGCACACCAGGATCCGGAACAACCCATTGAACTTGAACTTAGAAAATATGTGGTGAAACGAATTGTAAAAATTTTACAAGACAAATTCTTTAAAAAGGTGATGGTTGAATACATTTAACAACATTTAGTTTTTAACTGTTTTATTTTAACAGCATAATTCCGAACTTGCGTTAAGCAAAACTTAAAGATGAAAAAACTTCTCCTGATACTAATGGTTTTTACTTTTCTGGGTTCTTTTGCCCAGCAGGCGGAATTTCATTTACAAGGCCAGGTTGTAGATGTTCAAAAAAATCCGGTTGCTGACGCCCTTATATTTAACGAACGAAGCACTCGCAGAAATGTAAGCGGAAGTAACGGCATTTTCGATATTTGGGTTCAGCCAGGCGATTCTTTAATAATAACACATATTTCTTTCATCAGAAAAGCGGTTACTATTCATCAGTTAATGGTTAACCCGATTGTACAACTCGAACTTGACACGATTAACATCAGGCCGGTAAATGTTTCGGCAAATCAGCGCACAGATTATGAACGGGCATTGACAAATATGAAAAGAATTGAATTCGATTTTCGTCCGTTACCCGATGACGGTTATACAGAAACAGAAAGAATGAATGCGTTAATGCAAACCGAAGACGCAGTGCAACGTGTGGCCGCATCTTCGGTTAGTCTGGTAAGGTTTTCGCCTTCAGAAGAAATTGGAAAATTGATATCGAAACGAAAGAAAAAGAAAGAAGCCCGGCAATTTTCTTCAACAAAAGAAACTGAGCAAGATGAAAACAAATAGAAACACCAAACTAATTTATGCAAAATAAAATAGTCTGATATATTCTTTATGTCTTTGAATTTTCACCATGAAGGCGGCGGAGCCGGGGTTGAAGCCGCTGCTTTTGCCGGCGATTTCATCAAAAGCAACATTGAAGCAGTTGTTAAAGACAGCAAACCTGCTTTTTGCAAAGCTTGTTTTCTGGTTATTTTATGATTGCTTTTTGAATTCTTTGCTGAAGAAGCACTAACTTTTTTAATGTTTTTCATATTTGATGATTTATTACTTCTATTTATTCACTGGTATTTTTTGAGTAAAAGTTCCTCCCTGATTTTTGATGTTCAACAGATAAATTCCTGTTTTAATTTCAGAAGTTGAGATGGTGTTTAACGGAGATTGCTCAAGTTGTACTTCATAAATTTTCTTTCCCAAAAGATCATAAAGTGTAGCAGTGGTTTTACCCTGTACCTGTCCGTTGATGTATATTTTGTGTTTGTCGCTGTAAACAGTGAAATTCTGTTTCAAACCATCTTCCAAAATATTGGTGGCGCTATTGCTGATATGAATGTAGAATCTGCCTTTACCCTGCGTATCTTGTCCTAACAGGGCTGTGTAAACCTGGCCGTCGCTTAACCGTTTAAAGGTATTTGTTAATCTATCTTCAAGTACCAACTGGTAACCTACAGGAATATTTACCATTTCCGATGAGAAAGCAACTATTCCATTATATTTTGAATCGAGCCCCAGTGATATTTCCACATAATTCAACGAGGAAGATGGAAGATACTGAACCCCAAAGTCAACACCATTATCTTCTGCCAGTTGTGAATATAAATCAAATCCATTTTTAAATATTCCTGCATCATAACCGATATCAAGATTGGTTTGCATATCATCATCAAATTTAAATCTTGTCGTACTTTGAAGATCTTCCAACTTTGCAATCAACTTGATTTCGGGTATTGAAACCGATCCATTTTTAAATGCCGCTTCAGGTTGATGAGTTTGCATGTCAGTTGTAAATTGCATTTGAGTAGCGCCGGTTTTGGCTTTTACAAAAAACCCTTGTCCCAATTGCGCATAAAAAGCCGGATCACCCAAATTTACGATTGTATATGCGTTATTATCTTGTTCCCAAACATAAATAGCTGCATAACTCGGGTCGAATTCATTTAAATTAATGTTGATGAAATTGTTGGTTAAATCAGCAGCATCATTAATAAAAATTGCCGATGGATATGGATTTCCAATACAATTCCAGCCACTGCCAGTTGTTGTAACAAAAGGTGAAACTGTGCCTTTTACCAACTCGCCTGCAAATACTACAACATCATCAGCATCGGTTCGCAATGAAAATCCCTTTCCACCAGTTAAATTGCCTAATTGAGTACTTGTAAACAATGCATTCCAATTGTTAGAAGCTTCGTCATAATCCATCATCCCTCTGTCATCCGTATTTTTAACAGGAACATTTGTGTTAGTCGTTAAAAATGAGGTAATAGTTTGACCCGATGCAGGAGATGCTACCATGTGCCACTTGTTTCCAATCATAAATCGTTCAATTACAGTAGTACCATTAACAGTTAAATTTTTCTGACCTAAAATAGAACTTGTGCTACCTGCAGTACTTTCCATGAATAAATTATTACATTCAGTTGCGGCAGTTATGGTTGGATAATTGCTCAGACCTCCGGGTATGAATACATTAAAACTGGCATCAGGAACAACGCCTCCATTATCCCAGTTTCCGGCTGTAAACCAATCCTCGTTTTGTAAACCATTCCAGATGGCATTTCCAAAGCTGGTGGTAAAACTTTCAACTCCGCCATAACCTGTACCTGCTGAATTGATTGCGTATGCCTGAACATAATATGTGGTATTTGGTATTAATGATTCTATCAATTCACTAAAAATGCCTGTCCCGGTTCCATTTGTTTCTTTAATAACATCAACTTCACCGATTGTAGGAGTGTTATCTGCCGATGAAAATACAACTCCCCTTTCGGTAACCGAATTGCTGCCACCATTTGTAATATTACCTCCCATTAAAGCCTGGGTTGAAGTAAAGGTTACTACTTCATCTGTTGTAAGTTCCGGGCTTGCAACAATTTTCAAATCAGTAAACGGAATAGCTGAAAGAGACTGATTTGCTTCGGCGTGTAACCAATTATTTACATTTTTAAAATTTACATTCTCAACAAGAAGATTACGCTCTCCGGAGGCAAATTTATATTCTGTTCTGTTTGGATTAGTTGCCGGAAATCCATCCACAACCAAAGCATTCAAATAAACACCTGAAGGATCTTCGATAGCAGGGATAGTACCTCCTGATGCTCCGGCAGCACCTGTAAACAGTACCGCGTAAATATCAATAATACCATTTGTTGGGTCGTTGTCATCGTCATTGTATGCATAAAATGATTCTCCATTTGAACCTGTTGCGAAATCTCCTGATTCTACCATGATGCTTCCAACATCAGCGGAACCGTTACTTCGTGTTAATAAAAAAACATTCGTACCGGTTTCTGTAACCACAATTACATCTCCTGCCGGAATTACACTGGCAGGCGATGTCCACGATAAAACTGACTCTCCGGAACCAAACGTTAATGTTGTATTATTGAACGAGTTGTCGGTAAAATAAATTTTTGTATTTGCAGGAATATCATTTACAGCAACAAATGAAAAACCATCGTTGTCCAAATGATTTAAACCAGAAACAGCAACCATTGGATAATTATTGTTGGTATCGTTGTTGGTAATTGTTCCGGTTTGCGAACTTGGGCTTCCACTAACATAACCAGTTCCCGGACTTACAGTTAATATTATCGTTTCGTTCGTTTCCAAATCTGAATCTGACACCGGAATTACTGTGACCGATGCAGAAGTTGAGCCGTTTGGAATTACCAAAGTTCCTGACGATGCCCCAAAAGTTGCAGCTCCTGTTTGAATATAATCCGCACCCAATGTTGCAGTTCCTCCAACATCAAAATTAATGGTGTATTCACTTGCAGCAACTTCGCTTAAAGTAAAAGTGTATTCCATATTTATTGCTCCATCTTCCAAAACATTTGAAGGAGATATTGAAACCGTAACTGATGGTTCGATGCTTTCAACAAAAGGAACAGTAGAAAGATCCTGATTGGATTGGGCGTGCAACCAATTATTTAAATTGGAAAAGTTAGCATTGGAAACATCAACAACCCGCTTTAAAGGATCATATTCAGTCCTGTTTGGATCAACTGCAGGAAAACCATCAATAAGAATTGAATTTGTATAATAAGTTGTGGGATTTTCTGCTGAAGGAATGCTACCTCCGGGAACTGTTGAATTTCCAGTATAAAGGGCTGAATATATGGCAGAAATACCATTTTTATGATTATCATCAACATCAGCGTAGGCATAAAACGTTTCGCCTGTTGTGGCAAGAGCGAAATCACCTCCAATAAGGGTAATTGTTCCGCAACTGCCACCACCTTCGCAAATCACCGAAAAGGTGTTTGCTGATGTTTCTTTAATGTAAATAACTTCACCTTTAACCACACTCCCCGAAGCCGTCCATTTTAATACAGCTTCATCTCCGGTAAATGTCAAAGTTGAATTATCAAAAGAGTTTTCAGTAAAATAGACTGTAGTTCCATCGCTTAAATTGTCTAATGCAGCAAACGATAAACCATCAGTATCTAAATGCTTTATTCCGGTTAAAGCAACAAGCGGTGCAGTATTGTTAACATCGTCGTTAGTGATTGTACCAGTAGCGTTAATCGGACTTCCAATGATATATCCGGTTCCTGTATTTATGGTAAATAAAACAGTTTCATTTGTTTCAAGATCGGTGTCGTTTGAAGGACTAATTGTAACAGATGCCGTGGAAGAACCATTTGCAATTACCACTGTTCCAGATGTAGTCCCAAAAGTTGCGGCTCCTGTTTGAGTATAGTCTGTGGAAAAAACAGCAGTACCTCCAACCGAAAAGTTTACAGTTACATCGCTGGTTGCTGTTGCGCTAAGTGTAAAAGTATATACCAAATTAGTGACACCATCTTCCAACACAGACGATGGTGATACGGTAACAGAAACACCCGGATCTGCTACTCCAACAAAAGGTGTGATTGAAAGATCTGCATTAGGCTGACTATGCAACCAATTACCAATAATGGTAAAATCAACCGAACCAACATCGACATTTCGCAATGCAGGATTATATTCAACCCTGTTTAGACCTACGTTAACATCACCATCATTTGGGAAACCATGTATTACAATTGCATTTGGGAAATCAGAAACCGGATTCTCATTGGCAGGAATAAGACCTCCATTTTGCGTTGGAGCCTCGCCCGAACCGGTATAAAGCACCGAATAAATTTCAGTAAAACCATTAACAGGATTTTCATCATTGTCTGTGTAGGCATAAAAGCCATCACCATTGGTAGCAATTGCAAAGCCCCCACTTCCGGCAGTTTTAACTGCTGTGCCTGCACCACTGCTACTTGCTACCGTAAACACATTTGTTGAAACTCCTGTCTCTTCAACATATACAACATTACCAGCGTTAATGGCCGATGTAACAGTAAATTTGACCACACTTTCATCCTGATTTAAAAAAGCATCTCCGGCATTATTATATTCGTTTTCAGTAAAATAGACTACCTCTCCAATTGACAGGTTTTCTCTCGCCACAAATGAAAATCCATCCGGAGTTAAATGATTTATTCCTGTTACGACTACTTTTTGTGCAAAAATTGCATGGGCAGAAATCAGTAAATACAAAACAAGTAAAAAAGTAAATTTTTTCATGTTATTATTTTTAGGTAATTAAATAGGGATTTTGCCATCCTGAATAAGGAAGGTCTTTAAATTTATCATACAGCTTATCCTGATTAGATAAATGAATTGTTTTTACAACCGTATTTTTATATTGGGTATCATTAAATATTAACTGCCTGACTTTATTTAACGGTACCTGAGATTCGTTATAAACCGAAAATGTTAATTCTCCACGGGGTGATTCAAAAATCAGAGAATTAACAAAGTCGCCTATTTTTGCCGGTATGTCGCCATTTTTTTCAATACAAATTGAAATGGTTAAACCAGCTTCGTACCCCAATAAACTTATAACATTTGGGGTATCAATATATGAAGCCGAATAACTCGTTTTAAAATTTTTCATTATCGTAGTTTCTTCATCAAAAGCCCAGGTCGATATTGAAAACACGTTATTCATATTGTAATTTTCAGAATTACTATTTTCCTCTGACATTAATGGATCGACCAAAAATGGGATTTTACCATTTACAGGTGACTTTGAGATAACATCAAATACTTTTTGACCTTCTTTATAACTAAATAACAAGTACACAAAATCGGGATTGGCTTTTTGGATTCCATTTATCATCGTTTCAAACGATTCTGATTTGTAATCCAAAGGACTAACATAAGGATAAACAATGTTGCCACCGTTTTCCGTAAATCCCTTTACAAAACTTTCTGCCAGATGATATCCGCCATCATAAAAAGAAATGGCTAACGCTGCATTTTGACCGAAAGTTTTAGCAGCATAAACACCTGAATAGTAAGCCGATTGCCATAGATTTAATGTATGATGAATTACATACGGATTTATATATTCTTCTTTTAAAATATTACCCCCTAAATCGACGTGAATAAGTGGTTTTTTATAAGCGTTGAAAATGCCTGCCAGCTCCTTCAAATTGAAAATGCCACAAAATGAAATTGTTAAAGTTACATCCTCTTGCAAAATCATTTTTTCAGCAATTTGTAACAAAGATTTACCTGTTGCATTTCCAACGCTTTCAATAAGCAGTTTTGGAATAATTAAATCACCCCCGGATGTTTTAAACGCCAATTTTAATCCGTTTAAGAAATCCATAGCCAGTGTCGGAAACATATCCGACCGGGGCAATAATATTCCAATTTTTAATTCCATTCAGTTCGTTATGATCTTGATGGATAAATTCCTTCCAGCGCAATACAAAAATTCATTCCCAAAAATGGATTACGAATATTTACCGGTTGATTACCACCAACATTGAGTTGATTCACACCAGCGAGAAAAGCGCCTTGGGCAGGAGCCTCGTTAAAAGCCGAAGTATGGCTGGCAATATATTTCGTTGAAATAGATTCTTCTCCGCTTCCAATATTTACCGCTATGGAAACAGCATGATTATGAGATGGCAGTTGGTTTGTTGTTAAAGTAACCGTTTCCTGACCGCCTTTTTGCCCCCATTGAACTGGACTTAATCCAGGCCCTGAGCCAGGGTGTACGATACTTCTTCCCCTAAGATCAGGAAGTGCAAATGTTGTTTGTCCGTCACCGCCAAAAGTTGTACCCAGTAATGAAAAAAGAGCATCGTATTCCGCTATTGACAATAATTGTCCGTTACATTGCGCCCAGCCACGCGGGGCAAAACCAAATCCAAAAGCCTGAATTTGTCCTATATATGGTTCCATAATATTAATTAACTGATTATTTATTTAAACTAAACCGTTAATTGTCACAGGATATTAAACAAGTTTAAAATGACCTGATTTATATTCTGTACATTTTCTAGTTTCTTGAGGGAAAGATTCCCTGCAAAGCAATACATATATAAATACCCAAAAAAGGATTTCTGATATTCACCGGTTGATTACCACCAGCATTTGTTTGATTAACACCTGCCAGAGCAGCGCCCGAAGTAGGAGCCTCGCTAAAAGCATTGGCATGACCGGCCAGATAGGATGTGGAACTTGATTCTTCTCCACTACCCGAATTGACAGCAACGGAAACATTATGATTATGAGAAGGCATGTTATTTCCAGTTAAAGTTATGTTTTCACTACCCGCCCTTTCTCCCTGGGTTATACTACTTAAACCGGGCCCTTGTCCGGGATGTATGATGCTTCTTCCTCTCAGATCAGGAAGTGCAAATGTTACTCGTCCGTCACCGCCATAAGTTGTTCCCAGTAACGAGAAGAGCGCTGTATTTTGCGAAATCGGCAACAACTGTCCGTCACAAAAAGCCCACCCGCGGGGTGCAAAATTAAAACCAAAAGCCTGAATTTGTCCGATAAATGGATCCATAATAATATAATTTAATGGTTGATACTATAATAATTCTGTTTATACAAACAAATAAGGATTGAGAAAACCTGAACGCAAATTCGTATCCAATGGAATAAAGTTATCATCAAATTCACTTATTGAAGTGTATTGTTGTAAAATTTCATTTTCAGGAATATTAATTCCCGACATTTTTGTTTTGCATAAATACACGGGATTATTTACCAGCCCCGATTTTTTGTTCACTGAAATAGAGCCTCCCGGCGAATTGACTTTGCAACTTCTTATTGCATTGGCAAGACGATTTCCTGAAATGTTGCCCTGACATTTTGAAATTGAATCATTTATTATTAAACCGGTTTCATAACCTAAAAAACCAAATTGGTCGGGCTTCTTTGAATACTTCTTTTTGTAAGCTGATACAAAATCCTGATTTTCGCGATTATTCAGATTTTTAGTCCAGGTTTGAAATGAATGAATTCCAAGGGCTGCTTCACCAAGATTAACCATACGATTTTCTTCGCTGGCAAATGAGGTGGTTATCATCGGTAGCGAAAATAGTTGCTGATGTGCTGTTCTGAAAAAATCGTCGGCCAAATTCCCATTCAACAAAACATAAATTCCATTTACCTCTTCCTTTTTAATACTATCCAACGTTTTTGAAAAAAAGTCAATGTCTTTCTCATTTTTCACAAAGGTTTCTGTTATTTTTCCACCTGCCAGTTCCACCCCTTTGTAAAAAGTAAATAACGAATCGTAACCACTGTCATACACCGAAGTTACAACTGCAATGTTTTTACCAAACTTTTCGACAACGTATTTACCTGCTAAAAACGAATTTTGAAAAAGATTTAAGGAGTTAAAAAACAAATAGGGATTATCCTTTGCTTTATTTAATAAATAATTTTCCCCGGCATTTGCAATTAAAGTCGGAATCTGTGCATGTTCCACCAATTCTCCCAATTCTATTGCAACTTCAGAATTTACAAGGCCTAAAAGTATATTAACATTATTCTCAGTAATCAACTGGCCGGCTTTTACTCTTGTAGTTCTGCGAGAGCCATAATTAACCTGTTCGGTAATTAATTCTATTTTATTACCGGATAATCCGTTATGATATGTTGCAAGTCTTAATCCATTTATGAACGAACCGGAATAAAATGGATTTTCGTTTGATTGGGGAAGTAGTACACCAATTTTTACAGCACTTGTTTCCAAGGTTATATCTGCTGCTGAAGAATTAACCGTGTTTAAAACAGAACCTGTTAATCCAACGCCTGCAATTTTTAGAAAATTTCTTCTATTATTCATAATTATTTAAAATCTAACAAATGGAAAACTGTATTTAGTTAAATTTCCTGTAATTTAAGACCTTTATTTCTTAAACAAAAATTTATTTTAAATTATTTGTTACTAATTAGTGTCAAATTTACAAAATCAATCGTTGCAGTGAACCCTTTCTGTTCTGTGTTAATAAGTTTTTGGATTTATGGATTTTAAAGCGGGTGATTTAGTGTTGTTAACATTTGGTTTTAAATATTCCTGCAAATATCCAATTCTGCATTACATAATTTTGAAAAATCTACTGTTATGAACAATTTGGGCGATTTTGGTTTGATAACTTGATATTCAAATACATGGTAATTATCAACTAAGGAGATATTTTTACTCCATGTCGAAAGAGTACCAGGAGTTACATATGGTTATCGCCGCACTCATCCAGAAAGTCGATGAGTTGACACTTGAAAATGCAGAGTTAAAAAAACGTTTGTCCAAATACGAAACCCCCAAAAACAGCAACAACAGTTCCATTCCCCCGTCAAAAGATGAAAACCGCCCCCAGCGCAGGAGCTTACGCGAACAAACGGGGCGCAAGCCCGGTGGGCAAAAAGGAAGGGAAGGCAATACTTTAAAAATGGCCGAAGTTCCCGATACGGTTGAACAACACATTCC
>Ga0210023_1002128_pt1 | contig 13326 bp, 12 predicted proteins | sample CryGeymeta201524_FD_183987 | JGI IMG/M metagenome (GOLD analysis project Ga0210023, IMG submission 183987) | Groundwater microbial communities from Crystal Geyser aquifers in Utah, USA - Crystal Geyser metaG 2015-24 (SPAdes) (version 2) | ecosystem: Environmental > Aquatic > Deep subsurface >... | reverse complement strand
CCGCGCTTGCCGCGATTCGCGCCGTGCGCGCTGCCGCACGTCGGCGCTGCACCTGGGGAAAATCGCGCCTCGTGAAGCACCGCGCCGAATTGGAAAAGTTGCGCACTGCCGGCGGATCGTTTGCCGATCTGGCGCTTTGGCTGCGCAAGGAAAAACGTATCGTAGTGAACAGATCCACCGTGATGCGCTTCCTGGAAAAGCAAAATGGCTAAGGTCAGTTTCCGATCCTCAGCAAGTCAGGCGAACCACGCAGCAAGTGGGCTAGATCTTGACTCTGTGCGCACGGAAAAAAATTATGCTGGTGCGCTGAAGGGCCTTGCAGCGTTTTTACAAGAAAATCGCCTGGGCGATCTGCGCAGCCTGGATGCTGAAAAGGCCGTCGCCTACTTGGAAATGCGCGGCCAAGAAGTCGTCCAAAAAACCCTGGATATGGACAGGCAGGCCATACAGGCCGTCATTGGTGAAAAGCTTCCAGTCGTTAAATCAGAACTGACCACAACCCTTGAAAGCCGTGCGTACACAGGGGAACAAGCGAAAATGGTTGCTGCTGCACAGTCAGAAAAACATGCGCTGGCTACACAAATTGCCGAAAACGCCGGTTTGCGCGCACACGAATTACTGACATTGCGGCCAGTGGAAGAGCGCGCCGCTGATACTCATCGAGAGTACCGCGACGACCGATTCACTGGCCGCGATGATGTAAAAATATATACCGTCGAAGGCAAAGGCGGATTGTGCCGAGAAGTGGCAATAAGTCGCGACCTGGCCGACAAGCTGGAAACACGCCGCCTGGACGAGCCGCGCATCGTGTACGACCGAGAGGTACGGTATGAGCAACACTACAACCTTGGCGGCGGCAAGCAGTGGGCAGACAGTTTTTCCAAAGCAGCAGATCGCGCACTGGGCTGGTCTACCGGAGCACATGGATTGCGCCATGAATTTGCCCAGGAACGCATGAACACGTTACAGGGCAATGGCTATGAGTACCGCGATGCGCTGGAGGTGGTGAGCCAGGAGATGGGCCACTTTCGGCCCGAGATCACTGAGGTCTACTTGAGATAATGGGCTGGTTAATCCTTTTTTTAATGCTTGGTCTGCTTGGCTGGATCACACAATCATGGGTTATTACTCATGGCCTGGCTGTGCTTACCCCAAGCGGTCACTGGGAAATGATGGGCGAAGGCTGGCACGGGGTTGGTTATATTTTGATTATTGGATTGATCATTGGATTGGTGGGAGGTGTTTTCGCCGGCAGTGGATTTGCCGACCTGATCAAGTCCTGGATAACTAGTAACGATGATGCCGCCCGGGAAAAACTACTTGAAGAAAGGAAACAAATCGAATTGATTAAAACGCAAATGGATGGCCTGATCAAGAAAGCCACCTTAGCAGGACGTAAAGAAGGCGCAGAAATGGCCGAAAGAGCCTCTTTAGCACGTTATGAGGCAGATGATAAGGCGAGGAGACTAGAGAGTCGCCTAAACACCGTAGAAGGGCGTTTAAAAGGCTCGCAACAAAAAGCCGCACGAATTAAAAAAGCACTACTGACGAGGGGTGATGCCCCGAAACCGGAAACGGTCTAGTGAGCTAAGTCAAATTTTTCCTCGGAATTTGAACCCCTTGTGGGTCTACTAATGAGGCGTTTTTGTCACGTACGATGAGGCGATCAGGTCTGCCATATGACCGTTTTAGGTGTTCACGCCGGCATTTTGCAAATGTGAATAGGCAACCCACCGAGCTTTTTGCTAAAGGGAAAACGGAGCCCAACCGTCAATCAGTGGGGGAAAGTGAAAAATGGAAAAGGTAGACGTTGAAGATGGGTTGTATCAAGCCCGAGCTGGAGAACTTCACAAGCTGGACGTGGAGGATGACGGTCTCAAAAAAATCCGGGTATCTCAAACGGCTTTTGAGTCAGTACGGTCGGTACAGAAGCAGATGCGGAAATTATTAGGGGGGCGCAAGCCGGATATTTCCCTGGTGGCTGAGGCAATGTTGATGCACGCGGCGCAGATCGAAGGTATCGATGAGCAGGTCAGGTTATACGCTATCAAGGTATTTTCTGGGGAGCAGTAGCCCGTAACGCCAGCAATGGCAAGTGTGAACAGTCCCGACTTACGGGGGCGAGACGGATAGCGCGGGAGCGCCTTCGCAGGGTTCAGAACATTGAATCCCCAGCCTAGAGCTGAAAGAACTTACGGTGACGAATAGTAATTATCAACGGAGTGGTGAGGTTTTGGCACTAGCCCGCATGGGCTGTCTGCAAACTTGTACAAAACTTTCTTCGATGCGTAAGCATCGTTGCGCTGCTCGTTGTTCACTCACCCTTCTGCAAAACCGGTTTTGACTGTCTGTAATGAGTTGCGATGCTGTTTGCAATGCCGCTGCTTTGCAAGGCGACTAGCCGCGCAGCCCGAGAGGGCGAAGAAAGATTCAGGCGAAGCCTGGCATTATTGGTTTGGGGGAAGGGGGAGCCGCCGAAGGTGGGGGAAATCCCCGAAGGGGTTGCCCCGTGCTTTCGCCTAATTCTGGCAATTGTCCGCTGATTTTACGTTAAAGATTATAAAGAGTTAAAAGACGCGCGCGTTGTTAAGGTTTTTGGAAGCCTTACGGATATTGGCTTAGCAGGGGAAAAGCGTCAGTGATAACACGAGGCAAGCGTCAGTGATAACACGAGGCTATCCACAGAAAAGCGTCAGTGATAACACGAGGCTATCCACAGGCGGGCGTCAGTGATAACACGATAGTGTCAGTGATAACACGATAAAATTTATTGACCGATAAACCCTGCTAACTTCTTTGAGTTTTTGTTGTGAAACCACGCTTGATCGTTCTCCTGGTCGTATACCAGCCGATATTCAGGTAATGTTCCCGACCTAGCAATAGCTATTACCTGACTTTTGAAAGCGCGCAGATGGCTATGTGCGCCACACTTTTCACGCAGTAATTCTATCCCTATCTTCCAGCTAGATTGATGACCGCAATGCTTTCTTGCAAGCTCATAAAGTCGCCGTTCAAGCGGTTTTCTAAGCCTAAAATAGTCCTTGTGTATCGTAAGAACTTCGTGTGCCTGAACCGCATTAAAAAGCCATTTTGATAATGTGACTTTTACAGCAATCATTCGCTCGTCGTCTGGGGCTTTTTCAACAATTGTCCAGTTGTCTATAATTCCGAAGCCCTCCTGAACCCGCTTCCCGCCTGTTCTTATGTCAGTTGTAATTGACGTGCCTCTAAGCCTCTCAAAAGACGAGCGAAGCCGTTTATATTCACGTCCGTCAGTTGGCTTGTTCGTAGATACCAGGTAGTCGTAGACCACAAAGCGCACAGTTCTGTTTTTAGCATCCTCGCGGTTTCGATTCAATGCTTCTGTCATTTGCGACACCACGAAGATCAACACGTCTTTGTCGAACTGGGTAGCCCTTCCTTTCACGCTAGGGTAAACCTCAATTTTTTTATTGCCGTCCTTGCTTTCCCAATTCCAAGTTGTTAGGTCTGGCTTCGTGGACAAGGTAAAAATAGGGGCTTCCATACTTGCGCCATCATCCTTCATGGCATAGTCAAACAGGTCAGCCAGAAAGAAATCCCGGTTAGCGTGGCGATCCGGTAATAAATTGTGTGGCTTTGGTGTTAACGATGGCTTCAATTCATCGAGACAGGCGAATAGCTGCTCTTGCTGCATCAACTCTGCTTTTGCTTGCAAACCTTCCTTGTTCACGTCACTGTTCATGTTGGATTCTCTTTTTTCCAAGCCATACATTTTAAAACAGGACGCTCCTATAGTAGTGCGTATATAGCTATATAGCTATATACGCACGAAGCGCTTTTTCAACTAATTCTGTTTCAGTCACACGATTGCCGGTTTTAACGGACAGCTCATAAGATTCGCGTTTTAGCGCGAGGATAATATCCATTGGCAGTCGAAAAACTTTTTGCTCTCGATGCACTTTAGCGCTGGCCAGTGCGGGTATTTGAGAAATTGGCAGGCTATCTATCCTGTCCGCGACATCAGCAGCACCTCCTTCTAAAAAATTAGACGGGTCTTTTTTTGGACTGAACTGATCTGTATTAGGTTTTGCTTTCAAACTTGCACCTCTTTAAAAAAAGCTTCCATTTCGGCAATAGCGGCCTGATCGCGTCCTAATTCTTGCACAATGGAGCCCTCACCAATGGCGCGACGGAACGCGACGCGCTCACAAACCTTCGTTGGCAATACAGTCAATTTTTGTTCTGACAGAAAAACCAACATTTCAGCGGCGTCCTTAGTGCGCGGATCTACCCTGGTCAGCAACACACGTACATCCAGTACCGGGTTATAGTCGCGCGCCAATTCAACGACCGTCAACAAGTCGGTCATGGCCGCCGCGTCCAGATTACTTGCACCAATCGGAATAATAGCCATTTGAGCCAAAAGCAAAGCTGATCGCAAACCAACTGAGTCACGTCCACCCGCATCCACTACAACATGCTCGAAGCCTGCTGCAAGCTGTTTTCCTTCTGTAAGGATTGCTTTGCCGGCCAGGCATGTAGTCGTTGGGCTTGGCGCATCGGTCGGATTGTCGCGGCGCCATGCCGCCCAGCTGGCGGCGCTGGCTTGTGGGTCGCCATCGATCAGCAAAGTTTTACCGATTCGCGCAAGCATTGTTGCAAGATGCACGGCTGTTGTTGTTTTTCCAACTCCGCCCTTTGTGTTCACAACCGCATATATCATTTTATCAACCTATATAGATAATTATCTAGTTATCATTATAACTATACAGCTATCTATATGCTATATATTTTTTACTTCAAGCAGGCCACGCCTGCGATGTATGTAGGATCACCATCAAAATCTTGCGGAAACCCAACATCCGACATGACCTGTGCCCATGCAACAGACAACCTATCAATGTTTTCGACAATTATTTGCTCTTCGTCCGTCAATTTTTACTCTCCAAAAATTCTGCCGTAACAGCATCGCGTTCGGCGCGGCGAACGTGAATTACTTCAACATGATTCACCACGCGATAGAAAACCAAGAAAGCCCCCTTGGACACCACCAGACAGTGAAGATCCGTGGCAAGCTCGTAAGGCGGGGCGATATAGGGATTATCAGCCAGCCTAGCGGTATCTGTCCGAATGAGGCGCAACATGCGCAAAGCAAGCACCTTGCCTCCAGCTTTCAGATAGTGACGCTTGATGTCCTCTAGGTCGGTGTCAGCACCCAAAAGGTACTCAATCCGCAAGACTTGCCTCCAAACGATCGAACAGATCGTCATGCCCTATCCATACCACATTTGGGTCATTGGCTTCTCGAATTCGCTCATCCAGAATGCGCTTGAGTTCAACTGCTTCGTGATTTTTCTTCATGGCAAGCGAGCGATCCGGGCGCGTTTGTCGATCTATATCGTTCTCTGGTCGCCACTGGGCAACCGAAAAACGCCCACCTTCCAAGCCCAGATCGCGAACAATCTGAAATGCTTTGAGCGGATTCACGAAACGACGGATATCTTTTGACACTGAAGCAATGAGCATTGCCGCTCCGTTGCGCGTTTCAAACTCCAGGGCGAACACGCTACCCATGGGTCGTAAATTGGCTGATAAAACACCTCCAGAAGCAGCTGCAGAACGTGCCTGTTCAATAGTAAAGGTTTTCATTGAATATCCAATAGTAGAATAACTACGGATAATGATAGATCGTTAATTATGAATGATCAAGCGTGTATTTCATTTGTCATAACGCCCGTTGTGCGTAAAATTTTTACTTTGTTCAGGAGTTGACAATGGGTCGCGCAAATCGTCCTTGCACTGCCACCCATGGGCGCAGTTCATTGGTGACGAATACGTCCGTTGAAGATACATCCATACACTGTCGGTAAACTCCCCAACCACTTAATTTGACCGTCTCAGCTAGAAAACAATGTCATCCGCACCGACATGCAACATGCGTGATAAAAGAGCCTGAAACGCAAAATCCTTTGGCTTGTTTTCGTACAGCTTTTCGATCACTTGGTAAGGATTAAGCATAAGGATGTACTGGTAATCTCCATGCACGCCTGGTTTAGATTGGATAACGCCAAGACTTTCCAGTTTTTTCATTCTAGTTTTCCACGTAGCCTCTGCTCTTGGTCCACCAAAACCAGATTCATAGGCCAGTTCCCTAGAATTTCTCACCTCGATAAATCCTTCATCAAAAACATGGCACCAGAGCGCCAAATAGGTCGCTGACACTGGGAATCCTTTGCCAGCCTGAATATCAAGAATCCTGTTTACTATCGGCAATGTGCGCGGAATAGTCGTAAATCCGACGCTTTTTGTTCTTAGCCACAGATGTTCATCTTCTATCAAAGGCCATAAACGCATCCGCATCTGTCGCCTTTTCTGTGACAAGCCAGTTCTACTTGCTTTTTTTGTTGCTTGCATATTGCCGTCAATTGACCCAATATCTTCATTACTCATTTTATACGCACCTAAATAATTGCTATTTATTTGTTATATTGACAATATTTATTGTTTTTACATATTGTTAAATCAATATGTTATAAATATTTGTTGTTCTCATGTAATCATGTAATCATGTAATCATGTAATCATGTGCTAATGTGCTACAAATTGCTCTTCCGCACAAGAGGCATATGATGCTCAACACAACTCACCTCTAGCGGAAGTTATTAAGTTAACTATTCGTCTGAGGCGGAAAAACCGCCCAAGGCGGTTTTTTCATTTCTACGGTCTTTATGTCAATCCCACATCGTACTATCGTATACATCGACGGATACAATTTTTATTATGGGCGGCTTAAAGATACCCCATACAAATGGCTTGATATCGTAAAGCTCTTTGAAAAATGTATCGTTCGAGAACAGCTCCCGCACACCGAAATAATTCTCATCAAGTTCTTTACCGCGAACATCAAGGCTAAGTTCTCTAGTCACGGTGAATTAGGCAATCAAATGCAGCAGCGATATCACAACGCACTAACAACACTGTACCCGGACAAAATCAAAATTATTCTGGGTTATCATGAAACTAACGCTACCCATATGCCAAAGTGGCAAGATACAGAGCATGTCGATAAAAAAGACTGTCACAAAGTGTGGCGTCTCATTGAAAAACAGACCGATGTAAATATCGCATTACATCTCTATCGAGACGCGCAGCAAGGCGTGGCTGACGCACAGGTGATTTGCTCCAGCGATAGCGATCTGGAACCTGCTCTGAGAATGATTCGTGATGATGGCTTCCCAGTTGAAATTGGGCTTGTCATCCCAAGAGAAGAAGGTAGCTCTAGACCTCCTAATAAAAAACTTAGCGACTTAGCCTCCTGGACACGATCTCATATTAATAATGATGAACTAGCTGAGTCTCAATTACCTGACACTGTTCCAACGAAGAGAAAAGCAATAAAAAAACCCGACTACTGGTAACTTCCGCCATAAAAATCCTGCTGAACATGCCCAAAATGCAATGCCAAAGACACTTGGAGCACACAACAAGCTGACGATAAAACCGCTGACGCACCGACAAAAATTTTGATTAAAGGTTTGAATCATGAATAACAATAAAGAAACCGAGCGCGCGGAACTCCACAAGACTATCTGGCGTATCGCCAACGATCTGCGCGGCAGTGTGGACGGATGGGACTTCAAAACTTACGTGCTCGGCATGTTGTTCTACCGCTTCATCTCGGAGAATCTCACCGCCTACCTGAACCAGCAGGAACGCAAAGCGGGCGACTCGGATTTCGAATATGCCACGCTCGGTGATGCCGATGCCGAATTCGGGCGTGTCGAAACAGTGAAGGAAAAAGGTTTTTACATCCTTCCGTCGCACCTGTTCGCCAATGTTCGTCAACAGGCGCGCCACGATACCAATCTAAACGAAACTCTCTCCCGCGTGTTCAAGGACATCGAAGGCTCCGCCATTGGCGCGGATAGCGAGGATGACATCAAGGGACTGTTCGACGACCTCGACATCAACAGCAGCAAGCTCGGCCCCACGGTGGCCAAACGCAACGAAAAGCTGGTGAAGCTGCTCGAAGCCATCGGCGACCTGCCCTTGAGCAGCACATCCGGCAGCTTTTCCGACAATACCATCGACCTGTTCGGCGATGCCTACGAATATCTGATGCAGATGTACGCTTCGACGGCGGGTAAATCCGGCGGCGAGTTCTACACCCCGCAGGAAGTCTCCGAACTTCTGGCTCGTATCACCGTGGTCGGCAAGACCGAGGTCAACAAGGTGTACGACCCCGCCTGTGGCTCCGGCTCGCTGCTGCTCAAATTCGCCAAGGTGCTGGGCCACGACAATGTGCGACAGGGCTTCTACGGACAGGAAATCAACCTCACCACCTTCAACCTGTGCCGGATCAACATGTTCCTGCACGACGTAAATTACGAAAAGTTCAACGTCGCCCACGGCGACACACTCACCGATCCCGCGCACTGGGACGACGAACCCTTCGAGGCCATCGTTTCAAATCCGCCGTATTCGATCCGCTGGGACGGCGATGCTAATCCGCTGCTCATCAACGACCCGCGCTTTGCGCCTGCCGGTGTGCTCGCCCCCAAGAGCAAGGCTGACCTCGCTTTCACCATGCACATACTGAGCTGGCTCGCCGTCAACGGCACGGCTGCCATCGTCGAGTTTCCCGGCGTGCTCTATCGCGGCGGTGCCGAGCAGAAAATCCGACAGTACCTGATCGACAACAACTACGTTGATGCAGTCATCCAGTTGCCGCCAGACCTGTTCTTCGGTACCACCATCGCCACCTGCATCATCGTGCTAAAAAAATCGAAGCACGACAACAAAACCTTGTTCATCGATGCCTCTGCGGAATTCACGCGCAACGGCAACAAGAACAAGCTAACGGATGCACACCAGCAGAAGATTCTCGACGCCTACACTGCGCGCAAGGACATCGCCCATTTCGCCTGCTTGGTGGACAACGGTGAGATTGCCGAGAACGGCTACAACATCGCGATGTCGTCGTATGTCGAGCAGCTGGACACCCACGTGGCGGTGAACATCACGGTGCTCAATGCCGAGATCGCTCGCATCGTGGCGCGGCAGGCAGAATTACGGACGCAGATCGACGTCGTTGTGGCTGACTTGGAAGGAGAAGTAGCATGAGTCGCATTGATGACCTGATTGCAGAGCATTGCCCGAGAGGAGTTGAGTTTAAGGCGCTGGGTGAAATTGCGGATCTGGTTCGCGGTAACGGGATGCCCAAATCGGACTTCAAGGAATCCGGTGTTGGCTGCATCCATTACGGCCAAATTTACACGTACTACGGCGTATGGGCGACTGAGACCATTTCATTCGTTGCGACGACAACCGCCACGAGGCTCGCAAAGGTTGATAAAGGAGACCTAATCATCACCAATACCAGCGAGAACCTCGAAGATGTATGTAAGGCAGTCGCATGGTTAGGCAAAGAGCAAATCGTCACAGGAGGCCACGCAACAGTCATCAAGCACAAACAAGACCCCAAGTACCTAGCGTACTTCTTTCGCACCCCCGACTTCTTCGCGCAGAAAAAGAAGCTCGCCACGGGTACTAAAGTTATTGATGTCTCGGCTAAGAGCCTCGCGAAAATTCGCATCCCCGTGCCGCCGCTCGACGTTCAGCGTGAAATCGTGAAAGTGCTGGATACTTTCACCAAGCTAGAGGCGGAGCTAGAGGCGGAGCTAGAGGCGGAGCTAGAGGCGCGGCGGCGGCAGTACCAGTACTACCGCGACGCGCTGCTCAGCTTCGATGAGCGCACGGATGCGCAAGCAAGCAAGCAAGCAAGCAAGCAAGCAAGCAAGCAATTATACCGGTGGATGACCTTGGGTGAGATTGCTACATACTCAAAATCTCGCACCCCGTCGTCAGGGTTGGATGCTGATTCATATGTCGGAGTTGATAATCTGCTTCCAGACATGCGCGGCAGAACCAGTTCGAGTTATGTCCCGATATCTGGAACTTCCACAGGCTATGAGCCTAACGACATCCTGATTGGGAATATCCGGCCTTATCTCAAGAAAATATGGCTCGCAGACGCAGCCGGTGGGACCAATCAAGATGTATTAGTCGTACAAATTAAAGAAAGGATGCGTAAAGATCTCAAATCTCGGTTTTTGTATCACCAGTTGGCATCGGAAAAGTTCTTTGCGTACGACATGCAACATGCCAAGGGTGCAAAGATGCCGCGCGGTGATAAAGAGTCGATCTTGAAATATGAGATAGCCATCCCTCCCATCGAAGAACAGGAGCGCATCGTCTCCATCCTCGACAAATTCGATACGCTGGTGAATGACCTCTCCAGCGGTTTGCCTGCCGAGCTCGAGGCCCGCAGGCAGCAGTACGAGCACTACCGCGACCGTTTGCTCACTTTCAGGGAGGCTGCATGAACGAAGAGCTCAAGTCCTACCGTTACGAACCGATTGCGCTCTCTAATGAGAGCACGGTCGTCGCCGAGTTCGTGCCAGATTTTCAGGGTGTGCGGGAGGTAGCATATCAAAGTGAGGCGGCACTTGAGCGAGACTTCATCGAGCAGCTACAGCATCAGGCTTACGAATATCTGCCCATCACCAGCGAAGCGGAACTCGTCGCTAATCTGCGCCGTCAGTTGGAGGCACTCAACAAGATCGAATTCTCCGATGCGGAATGGCAGAACTTTTTTAACGAGAAAATTACCAGCGCCAACGACGGCATCATCGAGAAGACCGCGCGCATCCAGGAAGACCATATTCAGGTGCTTAAGCGCGATGACGGCAGCACCAAGAATATCTATCTGCTCGACAAGCAGCACATCCACAACAACCGTTTGCAGGTCATCAATCAATACGAGATTGAGGGGGCGCGCGCAAATCGTTACGATGTGACGGTGCTGGTCAACGGCCTGCCGATGGTGCATATCGAACTCAAGCGCCGTGGTGTGGACATCCGCGAGGCGTTCAATCAGATCAACCGTTACCAGCGCGATAGCTTCTGGGCGGGTTCCGGTCTATTCGAGTATGTGCAGTTGTTTATCATCAGCAACGGCACGCTCACCAAGTATTACAGCAATACCGTGCGCGATGGCCATTTGGCGGAGCAGAAATCCAAGCGCTCGCGCAGCAAAACTTCCAACAGTTTTTCTTTCACCAGTTGGTGGGCCGACGCGAAGAATAGACCTATCACGGAGCTGGCCGGGTTCACCAAGACTTTCTTCGCCAAGCACACACTGCTGAACGTGCTCACACGCTATTGCGTGTTCGATGTGGATCGCAAGCTGCTGGTGATGCGGCCCTACCAGATCGTCGCCGCCGAGTGCATCTTGCAGCGTATCGCCACGGCCACTAACCACCGGCAACTGGGCACGGTCTCTGCCGGGGGCTATATCTGGCATACCACCGGGTCCGGCAAAACGCTGACCAGCTTCAAGGCGGCGCAACTGGCGCGGGGGCTGCCGGAGATCGACAAGGTGTTGTTCGTGGTGGATCGCAAGGATCTGGATTACCAGACCATGCGCGAATACGAGCGCTTCGAGAAGGGCGCGGCCAATTCCAACGCCTCGACGGCGGTGCTGCAGAAGCAACTGGAAGACCCAAACTCGCGCATCATTATCACTACCATCCAGAAGCTCAGCCGCTTTGTCGTTAAAAACAAAAAACACCCGGTCTATGATGCGCATGTGGTGGTGATTTTTGACGAGTGCCATCGTAGTCAGTTTGGCGATATGCACACCGAAATCACCCGCGTCTTCAAGCGTTATCACCTGTTCGGCTTTACTGGCACGCCGATTTTTGCCGAAAACGCGGGCAGTTCTGGCAGCCCACAACTGCGTACCACCCAGCAGGCATTCGGCGACAAGCTGCACACTTACACCATCGTCGATGCCATCAACGACAAGAATGTGTTGCCATTCCGTATCGATTACATCAACACCATTAAAACAGCACCGGCTGTAGCCGATAAGAAAGTGCCGGCCATCGACACAGAGCGTGCGCTGCTGGCTTCAGAACGTATCGCGCAAATCGTGGCTTACATACGCGAACATTTCGACCAAAAAACCAAGCGCAGTGCAAGCTACCGGCACGATGGCAAGCGGCTGGCCGGATTCAACTCGCTGTTCGCTACGGCTTCCATCGAGGCCGCCAAACGTTATTACACCGAGTTCGCCAGTCAGCAGAAAGAGCTTGCGCCTGCGCAACGGCTGAAGATCGGTCTGATCTACAGTTTTGCCGCCAATGAAGACGATGCGGACGGGCTGTTGGACGATGAGGCATTCGAGACTGAGGGGCTGGATCAAAGCTCGCGCGATTTTCTGGATGCGGCCATCCGAGACTACAACGCCTTGTTCGGCACCAGCTTCGATACCTCGGTCGATAAGTTCCAGAACTACTACAAGGATTTGTCACTGCGTTTGAAGAAGCGCGAGCTGGATATGGTGATCGTGGTCAATATGTTCCTGACCGGTTTCGACGCCACCACCCTGAATACGCTGTGGGTGGACAAAAACCTGCGCGCGCACGGGTTGGTTCAGGCCTATTCGCGCACCAACCGCATTCTCAATTCGGTCAAGACTTACGGCAACATCGTTTCCTTCCGCAACCTCGAACAGGCCACCAACGACGCGCTGTCTCTGTTTGGCAACAAGGATGCCAAGGGCATCGTGTTGCTGAAGCCTTATGCCGAATACTATAAGGAGTACCAAAAGAAGATCGCCGAACTTATCACCAGTTTTCCGCTCGGCGAGGCGATCATCGGCGAGGCCGCGCAGAAGGCCTTCATCAAGCTATTCGGTGCAATCTTACGGTTGAAGAACATCCTCACTTCGTTCGACGATTTCATGGGCAATGAAATTCTGAGCGAGCGCGACTTGCAGGATTACCAGAGCCTCTACCTGAATTTGTACGCGGAATTCCGCAGCACGTCCGAAGCGGAGAAGGAGTCCATCAACGACGATGTGGTCTTCGAGATCGAACTGATCAAGCAGGTCGAGATCAATGTCGATTACATTCTGATGCTGGTCGAGAAGTACCTGAAGGCCAAGGGCAGCGGACAGGACAAAGAAATCCGCGCGACTATCGAACGTGCGATCAATGCCAGCCCGTCGCTGCGCAACAAAAAAGACCTCATCGAACAGTTTGTGGAATCCGTATCCACTGCCAACAAGGTGGATAAGGAATGGCTTGCCTTCATTGCGACCAAAAAAACCGAGGAACTCGACCGGATTATCGCTGATGAAGGACTCAATGCTGACGAGACGAAAGCGTTTGTCGATAATGCGTTCCGCGACGGAGTGATCCCAGTCACCGGCACCGCTATCACGAAGATATTGCCGCCCGTCTCAAGGTTTTCCAAAAACAACGGCCATTCGGTGAA
>Ga0210023_1002117_pt1 | contig 13342 bp, 9 predicted proteins | sample CryGeymeta201524_FD_183987 | JGI IMG/M metagenome (GOLD analysis project Ga0210023, IMG submission 183987) | Groundwater microbial communities from Crystal Geyser aquifers in Utah, USA - Crystal Geyser metaG 2015-24 (SPAdes) (version 2) | ecosystem: Environmental > Aquatic > Deep subsurface >... | reverse complement strand
AGACTAAATAGATATGTTGATCTTCTTGTAAATGAAGATATAGATAGTTTTTTTAGAAGAGTTTCTTTTTATCTTAAAGCTTTATTAGGGGAGATTTAGATTTAAACATTCAAAAAAAACTTATCGGCCTTTTAAATCTTTGGAACTTTTTAGATATTGAAGAAGTCTAAACTGAAAAAGGGAGGATGATTTTAATGAAGAAAATTTTACCGATTTTAATGACCGGGATTCTTTTGTTTACCTTCTTTAAGGTTTCTCCGGCAAAAGGAGAGGGAGGAATTTTAGTAAAGGTTGAGACAGATAAAACAGTTTACAAACTCGGGGAAACTGTAAACATAACTTTTACCATTTCAAATGAAAGTAATGTTTTTCAAAAATTGACTTTCAACACTGCACAGACTTACGATTTTGTAATATTTAATATCACAAAAAATGATTTAGGGTTTTATAGATGGTCTCAAGGGAAGATGTTTGCTCAGGTTATTACAGAAATAAATTTGGAACCTGACGAAGTAAAGATTTTTAAAGAACAGTGGAATCAAAAGAGCAATAGTGGCAGTCCTGTTTCAGCGGGAACTTATAGAATGAATTTCTGGCTAACAACAAGCATGGCTAATGAGAAAATCGAAGAACCAGAAAATATGAATAAGTTTGCGCTGCCTAAGTATTTTGCCACTACAATTTTTCTTGTAGGAAACGAACCGCAGACCATTGCTCCATTCGATGATGTAAAAGATCCAGAGTTAATTAAATACCTTTTTACTCTTTATAGCAGGGGAATTATATATGGTTACCCTGATGGAACTTTTAGACCTCAAAATAATTTGACAAGAGCTGAAGCAGTTGCTCTAATTTTGAGGGTGATAAGCATAACACCGCAAAGATACTTAAAGCCTACTTTTAATGATGTTCCAAGAGTTTATTGGGCGTTTAATTTAATTGAGGAGGCATACCGAAGAGGTATTGTAATAGGTGTTTCGTCTTATGCATTTTCTCCGAATAACTACATCACAAGAGGAGAATTTACTACAATGGTGATTAGGGCCCTTGAATTTAAATTTTTAGACACTCCAAATCCATTTTCAGACATTGACGGAGATTATTTTGGGTTTAAGGAAGTTCTTACTGCTTACAATTTGGGAATTGTCCAGGGAGTGAATGCAAATGGTAAAATTTATTTTTATCCTTTTTCTTCTATTACAAGAGGAGAGGCAGTATTAATTTTAGGAAGAGCAATAGAGAAAAAAGGCTAATTTTGTAGTAAAAAAATACCATTTCCTGAGTTTTTTGTTTATAACATTTGTCTTTAAAGGAACAGGAAAGTCTGTGGCGGTTATTTTTGTAATAACTTAAATTTTTAAAAGCAAATACTATTATTAGTGTTTTTATTCATTCATCCTATAATATATAAATGAACAGCATTCTCTTTTTTAAAATGAAGGAAGGTGGTTAATAATGATAAGTATTATAATACTATCAATGTATTTAGTGTTCTTTATCCCGCTTATAATACGGATTTTTAGAATAAAGGACAGAAAAGTTATACTTTTTGAAGATATAAAAATCCCATTTATAATTGGAATGATTGGTGTTCTTATAATCTCAGTTTTCCTTGGATTAGTAAATTTTCAGGTGAACCTGTTATGGTTCAAAAGTTTAGGTTTTATAAGTGCTTTTCTAAAAAGGATATGGATGCAACTTTTATTGTATGTCGTAGGTTTCTTTTTCTCATGGTTAGTTTTCTCTATCGTATTTTATGTTCCAATGAGAAGAGAGGAGCTTGAAATAGGGGAGAAGCTTGTAAAATTAGCAAGACGCTTCGTCCCCTTAATACTTGCATTTATGTTTGCAGGGGCTCTCTCATCGAGTTTTATGAAAGTTTTTATGTTTTTAAACAGAACGGCAACTACTGTTAGAGACCCTATTTTTAATATCCCTGCATCATTTTATATGTTTACTTACCCTTTCCTTTCCTCGATTGTTTCCTATCTTATAGGTATATTTATTGTTGCATTTATAGTCGAAGAAATTGTTTATGCGTTTTATATAAGAGTGAGTTTTCCACCGCTTTCACCAATAGTAATAAGGGCAACAAATCTTCTTGCTGTCCTTGGAGGAATTTTATTTATACTCTTTGCAACGAGAATCTACCTCAGCATATACTCGCTCCTCTTTGTTTCAAGTGGTGCTGTATTTGGTATCGGTTATACAGATTACTATATACGAATTCCTATTTTTAAACTTCTTTCAGTTCTGTTTCTTGGAGGTGGAGCATTCCTCTTTGTATATGCTATAGTCCCAAGATTTACAAGCAGAACAAATGTTATAAAAATACTTGTTGTTGGGGCTGTTGTTGGTATTTTATTGTATGGATTTTTGCCATTTATTTTTCAATCACTTGTTGTAAAACCCAATGAACTTGCAAGAGAAAAAACTTTTCTTTCGTACAATATACAAGGGACGCGTGAAGCTTTTGGACTCGATAAAATAGATCTTAAGCAATTTGGAGACGTAGAACCGCTTACAGTGGAAAAGCTAAACAACGATAAAGAGCTTACAGACAATTTAAGATTTTGGGATTGGCGCGCGCTTAAAGATACTTATCAGCAAATACAGGCAGTAAGGCTTTATTACTCTTTTAATGACATTGATGTTGATAGATATGTTATAAATGGTAATCTGAGAGAGGTCCTCGTCGGAGCAAGAGAGATAGATCAGAAATTACTCCCTGATAACTCCAAAACATGGGTGAATCTTCACCTAAAGTATACACATGGCTACGGAATATGTATGAACACCGTTAACGAATTTGCATCAGATGGACTTCCAAACCTCCTCATTAAGGACGTTCCACCTGTTGCCACAGTACCAGGCTTAGAGGTTACTCGACCGGAGATATATTTTGGAGAACTAACAAACGAATATATTTTTGTTAACACCACAACTCCCGAATTTGATTACCCTAAGGGTGAGGATAATGCATATGCTTTATATCAGGGAGACAGAGGAATTTCTATGAACCCTTTAAATCGTTTAATTTTTGCTATTCAGTATAGCGACCCAAACATAATTCTTTCTCGATATCTAAATTCTAAAAGTAGAATACTTATAAACAGAGATGTGTTAACTAGAGTCGAGAAAATCGCTCCCTTCCTTGAATTTGCTCAGGATCCTTATATTGTGCTTGGAGACGATGGCAAGCTTTACTGGATGGGGGATGCGTATACTTATTCTTCTTTATTTCCATATTCTGAAGCGATAAACTTCAAAGGAGAAGATATTAATTATATTAGAAATAGCATAAAATTTGTCGTCGATGCATATACCGGAGACGTAAATTTTTATATTATTGATGAAAGTGATGTTGTTGCCCAAACTTATAAGAAAACATTTCCAACACTGTTTAAAACCTATTCTGAAATGCCCGAATTTTTAAAGGAACATATGCGTTATCCAGACGAGCTTATGGAGATTCAGGGGTATATTTACAGTGTTTATCATATGAACGACCCTGAAGTTTTTTACAACAAAGAAGATAAATGGACAATTGCACAAGAGAAGTATTATTCAGCAACTCAACAAGTTTTACCTTATTTTATAATACTAAAAGATCCTGATAGCAATACTTACAACTTTGTTTCTGCATATCCTTTTACTCCTTTGGGAAAGAATAATATCATTGCGCTTGCTGTGGCCCAATGTGACCTACCAAATTACGGAAAGTTAATTGTATATCAGTTTTCAAAGGAAAAATTGTTCTACGGACCAATGCAAATCGAAATTAGAATAGACCAGGACTCAGAAATTTCTAAGGTACTTACTCTATGGAATCAACAGGGTTCCGAGGTAATTAGAGGAAATACTCTTGTTATGCCAATTGACCATTCGCTCCTCTATCTTGAGCCTGTTTACCTTAAAGCTGGTTCAGGTAGTTTCCCTCAGGTTAAGAAAATTGTTCTTGCAACTCAAAATAAGCTCGTTTGGGGAGATACGTTTGATGATGCCGTAAATTTGTTATTTAGCGAGGTACAACCTCCTCCACAAGAAACACCAACAACTCAGCCCGATCTTTTAAAATCCGCATATGAACATTTCGAAAAGTATAAGGACTATGTATCAAGGGGAGAATTTGAACTTGCAGGCAAAGAGCTTGAAGAACTTGAAAATATTTTAAAGAGTATCTCAGCGACAAAACCATAGGAGGATAAAATGTTTTTCATTGCAAAAGATGAAGAAATTAAAGAAGGACTTACAACCGATATTTATTTTTTTAGGGCAGAAGAAATTCTCAAAGCTAAAGGAGTAAATAATCATGCACTTGCCGAATTCACAGTGCAGCATTTGGAAAATCCATGGGCAGTTTTTGTTGGGCTTCCTGAAGTAATTGAAATTTTAAAGGATAGGCCAGTCGATGTTTGGGCTTTGAGAGAGGGCAGTATTTTTAAATCAAGAGACGTTGAAGGGACCCCCGTACCAGTTATGGTTATTGAAGGCAAATACCTTGACTTCGGAAAATACGAAACACCAGCTCTTGGACTTATATGTGAAGCTTCTGGAATTGCAACAAAGGCTGCAAGAGTGAAAAAACTCGCAGGTAAAAAATCTGTTTTATCATTTGGAGTGAGAAGAATGCATCCTGCTTTAGCTCCATTAATTGATAGATCTTCATATATTGGAGGGTGTGATGGGGTATCAAGTGTAATTGGCGCCAGGGTAATAGGGAAAAATCCTACTGGTACGCTTCCGCACGCGCTCGTCATAAACCTCGGTAACGTTGGTGTTGCAATAAAAGCGTTTGATGAAATTTTAGATCCATCAATCCCGCGCATTACTCTTGTAGATACATTTGGTGATGAAAAATTTGAGGCGATAGAAGCTGCTAATGCTATTAAAGATAAGCTTTCGGGGGTAAGGCTCGATACTCCTCAATCCAGAAGGGGCTCTATTATAGATATTGTTAGGGAAGTTAAATGGGAGCTACGAATAAGAGGTTTTGAAAAAGTAAAGGTTTTTGTTTCTGGAGGGCTAGATGAAAATGTAATACCAGATCTTATAAAAGCCGGGGCAGATGGCTTCGGGGTGGGTACTTCTATCGCAAATGCAAACACTATTGATTTTGCGATGGATATAGTTGAACTTGAAGGTAAACCCCTTGCAAAGAAAGGAAAATTTTCAGGAAGGAAGAAGGTGTACAGGACATTTAAGGATGGAACCGTGAAGTTTAAGGTTGTTCCTTTTTCGGAAGAATTTCATGAAGATAACTACGATAAAGCACTTGTACCTATTCTTAAAAATGGTGAGATAGTTTATAAAGAAGAAAAGCCAGAAGATATTAGAAATTACTTGCTTGATCAATTATCTAAAATTGAAGAAATTTAATGGAACTTTTTGAGCAAAGTGGTTCATCTAAGAGGCCTCTGGCAGAAAGGGTGAGACCAGAGACCCTTGATGATTTTGTAGGTCAAGAGCATTTGCTTGGAGTAAATAAACCACTAAGGAAAATGCTTGAAGGTGGTATGCTATCATCTTTTCTTATTTACGGACCACCTGGCAATGGGAAAACAACCATTGCTTTCCTTGCAGCTAAGGATAGAAAGAAAGTAGTAATTTCAGCAACCACAGAACATATTAAAGATGTCAAAAAAATTATTGAAGTGCTCGTTAAGGAGAAAAATTTTTCTGATGTTACGCCTGTGGTAATAGTGGATGAAATTCAACATTTTAACAAAAAGGAACAAGATACTTTCCTCGAACCGGTTGAGAAGGGAGACATAATTCTTATTGGACTTACAACAGATAATCCTTCTTTTTATATTATTTCTCCTCTTCTTTCAAGACTTTCAATTTTCGTTTTTGAAAAACTAACAGTTCCTCACATTGAAAAGATTGTCGATAATGCCATCAAGAAGGATAAACTTTTTTCTAATTATTTAATTACTCCTGATGCAAGAAAATTAATTGCGGAGGCAAGCGATGGTGATGCACGAAAGGCTTTGAACCTTGTTGAAGCAATTTTCGACTCAACAGGTAAAAAGATAATAGAAGAATCGGATCTTAAAAGTTTTACGGGTAGTGCAACCCTTTTATACGGAGAGGAACTTCATTATGATTTAATCTCTGCTTTTATAAAAAGCATGCGTGGAAGTGATCCTGATGCTGCTCTTTACTATATGTACAGAATGATCGAAGCAGGTGAAGATCCTCTTTACATTGCAAGAAGGATGATAAGGTTTGCCGCAGAAGATGTAGGTTTAAAAGATCCAAATGCGCTTGTAGTTGCAAACGTTGCCCAACAGGCCTTTCATTTTGTAGGTCCTCCCGAGGGTTACCTTGCACTTGCAGAAGCTGTTGTTTACCTTGCAAAAGCACCAAAGAGCAATACGCTTTATATCGCAGAAAGCGAAGTGAAGAAAACAATTGAAGAAACTGGAAGTCTCGAGGTCCCTAAAAAATTAAGAAATCCTGTAACAAAACTTATGAAAAACTGGGGATATGGACAAGATTATAAATACCCTCATGATTTTGAAGGGCATATTGTAAAAGGAGAGAAATATTTGCCAGACGAAATTAAAGATAAGAAGTTTTACGGAGAAGAATAAAGATTAAGGTGGACAGGATGCCGAATCTTTTCTCTTCAATTAAAATAAAAAATATTAACCTATCAAATAGGGTAGTAATGCCACCTCTTGCAGTAAGAAATCCAGAAAAGAGTGGGTTTATAAATGAAACTGTGATTGATTACTACTCTAAAATGTCGAAACTAGGTATGAGCTTGGTAATTACTGAAAATGTTTTTGTATCGCCTGAATCCAGGGTTATGCCAAATCAGTTGCTTTTATCCCATGATAAATTTGTTGAAGGACATAAAAAATTAGTTAATTTTATTCATAAAAATGAGGTCAAAGTTGCCGTTGAAGTTAATCATGCAGGTGCAAACCTCTTTAATATTCCAGAACTCAAGACAATGTTGGCAAATAAAGACGAGAGTGATTTTGTTGTCGAAGCCGAAGGTGATACAAGGAAACCCCTGAACTCTATTAATGAGAAAGATCTTTCAAAGGATGAGATAAGAAGAATAGTCGAATCTTTCGGAGATGCTGCAAGAAGAGGTAATGATGCGGGTTATGACATGATAGAAATTCATGCCGCGCACGGATTTCTGATAAATCAATTTCTTTCGCCAATTTCGAATAAAAGAAACGATGAATATGGAGGCAACCTGACCAATAGAATTAGAATTTTGATTGAAATATTGGAGGATACAAAGCATAAGATCGGTAATCTTCCGATTATTGTTAGATTTCCAATATCTGATAATCCACCGCAGTTTAATTTCTATCCCGAGGGATTTGCATTTGAGGAAGGTTTAAAAGGAGCAAAAGAGATTTTATTGAAAGGCGTTGATATGATCGATATATCAGGTGGTTATTCTGGAAGCAGACCAAAAGAATTAAAAGAAATTGAAGGATATTATGTTCAGTACAGCGAGGCTCTTAAAGAAATTATTAATGTGCCGATAAACGTTACTGGTGGTATTCGAACTCCCGAATTTGCAAATTATATAATAAAAAGTGGAAAGGCAGATACTGTAGGTATAGGTAGAGCATTACTTGCCGATAAAGAATGGATATCCAGAGCAAAAAGGATTTTAGAAGGATAAAAAATATTCACAAATGATCGTTAAGGCCGATATTTCAGGTTCTGGCATTACTCTCCTTTTATTCCGATGAACCTTATAATGGATCCTAACTACAAGGGGTATCTTTACTATTCAGGTACGTGGAGCCCACGGACTCCAAGTTACTTTAGTAATGTAGATTAGTAAAAAGGGAGATAAAAATGAAAACAAAAAAATTTATGATAGTACTTTTAGTTATACTTATTGGAGTTAGCCTTGTAGTAATTACTGAGCTATTCGCCACTTCAAAGAATGAATATTTCCAGATACTTCCAGATATAACGATTACAAAAGAAGAATTGAGCTTTATAAAGACTGGCGAGATCAAAAAGATAGTAGATGAAGTTCCAGTAACTTTTGTAGTATATAACGGTTATGAAGAGAATGCAGATTATTCAAATATGTCACCAGATGAAATTGCTAAGAGTGACCTTGCAACGCAAAAAAATCGGATATCAATTCACTATGACGATGGGATTATTTTTGATATAATTGCTGCCAAATTTGATAGTAAAGAGATACTAGATAAAGCATTTGATTGGTATAGGTGCGGTGCATACCAAGTTTGTCTTGACCCTGAAGACCTGGCTGAGAGAAGAATTGGAGATAGGTCTGCAAGGAAAATAAGTCCAACAGGAGCAGACATTATTGTTGCATATAAAGGGTGTCTATTTAAGATTGGTTGTATCCATCCTCCAGCTTCAGAGCTTTCCACAAAAGATATGAATTTAGCAGAGAACCTTACAAAGTTGATATTAGAAAAAGTAGATGGTATAAAATAGAGGAGCAAGTATTCGAAGACTCTAGAGTAACTACCTTATACTTATAAGTGTGCTTTCGGTAGATTATTTATTTGGGAGGCTATCTTTTCCTTAATAGAGAGATTTATATTCCATCCAATCCAACTTGCTCCCCAGATTTATAATAGATAGAGGTCAGGTCTCCACAGGCGTTAGATCCGGATTGTTTGTTCCACTATTTATATGTCATAAAAATTAAGTGTATATAAATATAATGAGGTCTCTGAAAAACTCTATCCTGAAACAAGTTCAGGACAGGTTTTTATCACCCTGTCTTGAATCAAGTAATGTCACCCTGATGCTGAAACGAGTTCAGCATGACCACACTCTTGTCTGTCACCCTGAGCTTGTCTCAGGGTCTAATTCTTTATTCTGTTTTTTAAAATATAAGATGCTGAAACAAGTGCTTGCCTAGCAAGGAAAAGATTGCGGAATGACAAAAGAGGAGAGATGCTGAAACAATCCCGAAACAATCCCGAAACGAGTTCGGGACTGAAGGTTTTTCGGGACTAAAGGTTCACTGGGACTTAAGGTCCACTAGCATGATATTTTATTCTTAATCTTCTGTAACCTGAGCTCTTTTTCATCAGATTCTTTCTATACTTTCGTAAGAGACCTTGTTTAATGTTTAAAATTAAAAATAGATTTATTTTCATTTGCAAATAAAATTTTTTAAGTTATAATTTGTTAACTGCACAGAGTGCAGAATTTTTTAGGAGGTATTTTAAGTTGGAAAGACTTACAGGGAGAGTTAAATGGTTTAACTCTCAGAAAGGATTTGGTTTTATTGTTCCCGACAATGGCGGGAAGGATCTCTTTGTACACTACACAGCAATTAGGTCTGGTGGCTACAAGACTTTAAAAGAAGGTCAAAAAGTAGAATATGAACTCGAAGCATCTGACAAAGGCGACAAAGCCGTAAACGTTGATATGGTCGAGTAATTCTGAACCTTTACATTAGTTTGATATCCCCGGTTAATCCGGGGATTTTGTATTTATAGAGATTTATATAATATATTGAATGAAAATATTAATCATAACCGAAAAACCTTCTGTAGCTCTCGATGTAAAGAGGGCTCTTGGTAAATTTGATGGTAAAAAAGATTTTTTCGAAAACGAACAATTCATTATTACATGGTCATTGGGCCATCTTGTTGAACTGTTTGAACCAGAAGATTACGATAAGAAGTATAAATTCTGGGTGTTGCAAAATCTCCCAATTATTCCCGAGGAATTCAAGTTGAAGGTTACTGAAAAGACAAAAAGTAGATTTAATGTTATCAAGAACTTGATTCAGAGAAAAGACGTAGGAGTTATTGTAAATGCCTGTGACGCAGGCAGAGAGGGAGAGCACATTTTCAGGAGTATTTTGCAGCTCGTTCCTCATTCGAAAAAAAAGATTAAAAGGCTGTGGCTTTCAGCAATGACAGAAGATGAGATTATAAAAGAAATGAAAAACCTGAGAGACGCAAGTGAATTTGATTTACTTGGAGTTTCAGCGGCTAAAAGATCTGAAGGTGATTGGCTCGTTGGAATCAACGGAACTCGAGCATTTACAAGAAGATGGGGAACCCTGCTATCACTTGGTAGAGTTCAAACCCCTACACTAAATATCATTTGTTCAAGAGAAAAAGAAATAAGGAGCTTTGTGAAAGAATTGTATTATGAACTTGAAGGAACTTTTAAAAATAAATCTGTTGAGTATAAAGGCCTTTATGTAAATGATAAAGGCAAGTCAAAAATGAAAGACTCTAATGTTGTTGATGAGATAATAAAAAAAGTTTCTAATAAATCTGGCATTGTGAGCAATATTACAAGAAAGGAAAGTAAAACCCCTCACCCTTTACTGTATTCTTTAGGTGATTTGCAAAGAGACGCAAATAAATCTTTTGGTTACACTGCTTTAAAAACTTTAAACATTGCACAGAGACTTTACGAAGAACGTAAGCTTATTACATATCCCAGAACCAATTCAAGATATTTGCCATCTTCTCTCACGAAGAATTTAAAAAATATTTTTAATGGTATTAATGTTGAGCCCTTTTATGATTTTGTTAAAACAATTTTGTCGAGACCATTAAAACTTGATTCAAGAGTTATCAATGACAGAGGTGTTACAGATCACTACGCAATTATACCCACCGGGGTCAAATTTAATTTAAATGGACTAATAAAGGATGAGAGAAATGTTTTTGACCTGGTTGTAAGGAGATTTATCGCAGCGTTTATGGAAGACTCAATTTTTGAAAAATTAAACCTTGATACCATTGTTGAAGGGGAGATTTTTAAGACTAACCTTATTCGTATAAAAAGCCCTGGTTGGATGGCAGTATATAGCGAGAGAGAGCAAAAAGAATTTCCGCAAGTTTTAGAAGGTCTTGTCGTTAAGGTTTCAGAACTTGCACTTCTTGAAAAAATGACTCAACCACCTGCTCGTTTTACTGATGCAACCCTGCTTTCTGCAATGGAAAATGCAGGTAAATTTGTTGATGAAGCCGAGCTAAAAGAGGCTATGAAGGAGAAAGGTCTCGGCACATCTGCCACTAGAGCCGCAATTATTGAAAGGCTTGTTGAAGTAGGTTATATTGAGAGGGTTTTCAAAAGTATTATTCCGACCGATAAGGGCATGCGTTTAGTTGGCCTTGCTTCAGTTGTTGGAGTTGAAGAAGTGCTATCGCCAACACTCACCGGGGAATGGGAAAAGAAATTGTTTGATATTGAAAAGGGGAAATTTGACCCCGATAAATTTATGAAAGGAATCATAAATCTCACAAAAAAAATTGTAGATAAGGTAAAGAAGTATGAAGGGAATTTTAGTGTTAATAATGGTAACTCTGAATCTATTGGAAAGTGTCCTAAATGCGGTGGTATGGTTTATGAAACTGTGAAAGGTTTTGCGTGCGAGAATGTCGCCAAAAAAACCTGTGATTTTATAATGTGGAAAAAACTTATAAACAAACAGATCACAAGGGAAATGGCTGTTAAACTTTTGCAAGGGGAGACAGTACAAGTTGAAAAGCTACTTTCAAGGTACAAGACTTATTATAACGCTCCTATCAAACTGGAGAATGGAAAAGTTTCATTCATATTTCCCGAAAGGACTAAAGATGAAGTTATAAATAACAAGCCGATTGCAAAGTGCCCTAATTGTGACGGAAACATCATTGAGGGTAAAGAGACTTACTTCTGCGACAATGAAAATTGCAAATTCAGGATGAAAAAGGTTATGGGTAACCGGTTAATTACACGCGAAGAGCTCAAGGATTTAATAGAAAAAAAGAAGACCCCTCTTTTTACTGACTTCAAAAGTAAAAAAGGAAAGGATTTTTCTGCCTACCTCTATATAGATAAGAATGGCTTTGTGAAATTTGAGTTTGAGAAGAAAAAATTAAATCGCAAAAGGAGCGGTTTCAAAAGAGCAAAGCCTACGAAGAAATGATAATACTTGTTTCTGGCGGCAAAAGTAACGTTGGGAAAACAACACTCATAAGAGTCTTCTTGAGTATATTTCCTGGAAGGTTTTCCGTGGTTAAGATTACTCCATCTTTGCATTATGGCGAAGGGGTCATTACTGATTCAGGGGTTTTTAAATCAGAATGTATTGTTGTTGATAGTTCTACTTTGAAGATAGACAAAAAAGACACATCATTCTTTTTAAACGAGGGAGCAAAAAGGGTTTTCTGGGTAAGAGGAGAAAAAGAGAAGCTCAACTATTATTTGTCCTGTCTTTTACGCGAGCTAGATGGGGATGCTATCGTTGAAGGCAACTCTTTTCTTCAGTTGAGACAGCCAGACTTAATGTTTTTTGTTGAGAAAGAGGGTGCAGAAGCAAAAGAAGGGGCAGAACCCTTGAAAGTCTGTGCTGACTTTATCGTCATTAATACAGGAACAACAAAATTTCTTATCGAAGGAAAAGTTATTACAGTGAATCTCTTAGAGGCGCTTGATGATACATCTCACCCATTTGGAGAAGAATTAGAGAAAATTCTTGTGAGGGTTTAGCTTAAATTGTCGTATTATTTTATTTCAAGCTTTCCTCAATTATTTTCTTTTCTTCATCTGTTATCCCGTAAATCTTGTACACGAGCTCATCTATTTCATTATCTGTCTTTTTTATTTCTTCTTCGATACCTGCCCTTTCATCTGTCTTCTTGTCGCCAATTTCGTTTAGACGTTTGTTGAGGGAAAGCATTTTGTTGACAAGTTTGATAAGGGGTTGCTGTTCGGATTCTGGGATGATTTTGATAGGAAACTTTTTAGCATTAGCAATTAGTATTTTCTGAAATAGATTTTTTAAAGGATCGAGATATTTTTCTTTATGATAGAAACTCATTAATTTGGAGTTTAATATTGCTAATAAATATTTTGAAGAGATTTTAATTAGATATGCAAAAAATTGAAGTATGATAATAAAAAATGTAGATTTTAATGAACATCTAAACTAGAATAAGGCGACATCATTACTCTCCATCAAGCATATATAAGAAGTTGTGTATTTCGGGATCTTTTGTAATTAGCTCGCCTAACACATTTTGCGCATCAATAATATCAAGTATTCTGTTTCTTGTTAGATCCACGAATACGGTGATGATTTTTTCGCCAGGAAGAGTAACTAATACTTTCGCTATTCTGTAGAGAAGTTCCTTCTCATAACTGTACATATACACGGTAGGGTTTTCTGCAATAACTGACTTCATGCTTAAACTTTTAATAGAAGGACTGTTCAACGCAATCTCTCTTGCTTTGTTTTTCTCTGAATCAGTGAGAAAAACTATCTGGGACTGGTATTTATGTATCTTTTTATCGTAATCGTACAAAGGGATTCCCACGCCTATTATCTCTTTCTCTTTTGAATCTACCACTA
>Ga0210023_1002051_pt1 | contig 13576 bp, 10 predicted proteins | sample CryGeymeta201524_FD_183987 | JGI IMG/M metagenome (GOLD analysis project Ga0210023, IMG submission 183987) | Groundwater microbial communities from Crystal Geyser aquifers in Utah, USA - Crystal Geyser metaG 2015-24 (SPAdes) (version 2) | ecosystem: Environmental > Aquatic > Deep subsurface >... | reverse complement strand
TTGGCGACCAAGTCAACCAACACCGCCTGCAGGTCGGCCTTCGTCACTCCGGCGTATGCCTTATCGGCCGGCGCGTACTTGGTGGCGTGCGTGACGAACTCCTGCAGGAGTTCGGGCAGCTTACTGGCACTCACATAAGCCATGGCTCATCTCACCTCCCCTCCAGCGGACAGGATGCGCGCCCACGTTCGGCCGGTTCGGGACCTGGTTCCGGGAGGGGGAAAGATGGTTCCACCCTCCGCAAACCATGGTCTCCGGGCGCGAAACACCGTTCCGTGCGCCGGGAACAGCGTTCGGCCTTTGTCGAACCACGTTCGGCACCCGCAAGACCATGTTCGGCCACCATGGAACGCCGTTCGGTGCCACGCGAACATGGTTCCGTGCCACCCGAACACCGATCGACCACCGTCGAACGCTGTGCGGCCGCCGTCGACCGCCGTTCGGCGACACGCGAACATGGTCTCGTGCCACGCGAACGTTGATCGAAGCCTGCCGAACACTGGTCAACGACCATGGAACAGCGTTCCGTGACACGCGAACATGGTTGCGTGCTACTGGAACACAGTTCCATGGGGTTGGGACACGTTCCGGGAGCGCGTGTGCACTGAAAGACCGGCGTAGCGTGCAGATGTGGAACGAGGAAAGGGCGGACGGATGACAACGACCGCTGGACGCCATGAGGGCCGCTGTGGAGGCGGCTGCAATGCTGAACGAGGAGACGCGCACGCGACAAGGCAAGGGGGGAAGTGCGAGAACGAACGTACCCAGGTTGTCGCTGACTCGCTTTCACTCGGGAACCTCTTGCCATGAAATGGCGAATTGGGCGACGACAACTGCACCGACGGGTGACAGTTTGCCGTAAGCCAAGGACGAGTGCAAGCACCGCGGTTGGCGCACTATTCGTGCGCTGCCCACACAGAGGGCACCTGCACTGCTACTGTCGGCTGCACGCGGTGCGGCAACCCGAGCCGGCGTCGTGTGAGTGCTACCGGCGGCACTCCCTTGGGCGACCGCGCACTCACCAGCCGCTTACCGGATTGCACCCGGTCGGGAACTCGGCTAACCTTCTGCTGCAGGGCGAGTACGCACAGCGGTGAGGCTATGGCGAAGAACGGCAAACAGCGAGTACGTCGAGGCGAACCGGTGGCCGCGGAGTCTGTCGGGTTGCTGGACGAGCAGATCGAGAATCTCAAGCAGTTGTTCCCTGAAGCCGTCAGCGAGGCGCGCGTGGACTTCGACAAGCTCCGGGCAACTCTGGGCGAGAGCGTGGACGATTCGCCCGAGCGGTACTCGTTCACGTGGGCGGGGAAGCGCGACGCCATCCGGTTGCTGCAGACGCCGAGCCGGGCGACGCTGGTTCCGGCGCAGGACGAGTCGGTCAACTGGGAGGCGACGGAGCATCTGTTCGTCGAGGGCGACAACCTGGAAGTCCTGAAGCTGCTGTACAAGCCCTACTTCGGCCGGGTGAAGATGATCTACATCGACCCGCCCTACAACACCGGCAACGACTTCGTCTACCCCGACAACTACGCCGACCCGCTGGACACCTATCTGCAGATCAGCGGCCAGAAGGACGCCGCAGGCAACCTGCTCACCAGCAACCCCGAGACCAGCGGCCGCTATCACTCGGCGTGGCTCTCGATGATGTACCCGCGCCTGTTCCTCGCTCGGCAGTTGCTGCGGGAAGACGGCGTCCTCTTCGTCAGCATCGACGACAACGAGGTCCACAACCTGCGGATGCTGATGAACGAGGTGTTTGGGGAGGAACGCTTTGTCGGTGCAATAGTGCGAGCAACCGGGCAGACAACCGGCCAGGACAGCAGTGGTTTTGGCAGTTCCTTCGACTATTGCCTCTGCTATTCAGCCTCGGAGAGCTACGAGGTGGGTGGCGTTCCTCTCACCGAGAAGGACATCGCTCGATTCGGAGGTGAGGACGAGAGGGGCCGGTACTGCTACTGGCAGTTGCGCAAGACCGGGAGTCACGACCGGCGGGAGGAACGGCCCCTCCTGTACTACGCCCTTGAGGCACCGGACGGGTCGCAGGTGTACCCGATCGGGCCGGGAGGCTACGAAAGCTGCTGGCGGTTCGGACCCAGCAGCTACAGGAGGCTCTGCACCGAGGGGTTCATACTCTGGAAGAAGAGCGACCGCGAGGGGGAAAACGTGTGGTGGCCGTATGTGAAGCAATACCTCGAAGGCAGGACGAAACGTCCTTCTCCGCTTTGGACCGATCTGGACGGCAGCAAGAAAGCTACTATCGAACTCCGAGACCTCTTCGGCGACAAGGTGTTCGAGAACCCCAAGCCAACCGCGTTTCTCAAGAGAGTCCTGCAGATCGCCACTGAGTCCGACACAGCCGATGTCGTACTGGACTTCTTCGCCGGTTCCTGCACCACCGCCCAGGCCGTCCTCGAACTGAACCGCGAGGACGGCGGCAACCGCCGGTTCATCATGGTCCAGTTGCCGGAGCCGACAGGCAACACGCAGTTCCCGACCATCGCCGACATCGGCAAGGAGCGTATCCGGCGCGTCATCGCCAAGATGCAGCAGGCGGACGAGGGCAAGCTGCTCACCGGCCGCGAGACGCCGGAGGATCTCGGGTTCAAGGTGTTCAAGTTAGCCGAGTCGAGCTACCGGCCATGGGCAGGCGTGGCGGAGCTGGAGTCGGAATCGTACGCCGACCAGATGGAGCTGTTCGCCGATCCGTTGGTGGACGGCTGGACGGCGGAGAACGTGCTCTACGAGGTGGCGCTGAAGGAGGGCTTCGGGCTCAACTGCCGGATCGAGACGGAGAAGGCGGTGAAAGGCAACACCGTGCACCGCGTGACCGACCCGCACAAAGAGCAGACCCTCCACCTCTGCCTCGACGACAAGCTGAACCTGGCGAAGCTCAAGCCGTTGAACCTCACGCGGGAAGACCTGTTCATCTGCCGCGATGTAGCCTTGGACGACGAGGCGGCGGCGAATCTGGCGCTGCAGTGTCGGTTGAAGACGATATGACGGGAGGATCGGCATGAATCATGCGACTGCGATCACTGAGGCTCTCAAGCTTTCGAACGGCGCGCGCTTCCGCCGGTGTGCGCTCCAGGTGAATCCATTCGCGTACCTGCAGCGGCACGACAAAGCAACGTCGTTCGCGGACGAGGATTCATACAACGAGGCCATCGTCCAGAGCTGTCTTAGGAACAGCATTGAGGCCATCGCCGTCACAGACCACTACCGCATCGAAACGGCACGCTCTCTCACCGAGGCGGCGCGCGCGGCTCGCATTCACGTATTCCCGGGATTTGAAGCGGTCACAAAGGATGGGGTTCATTTCGTCTGCCTCTTCGACCCTGATCGGGACTTCGCCTCCATAGAACGCGTGTTGGGTGATTGCGGGATTCACGACGAGCCAATCGGGTCGCCGACAGGAAAGTACGATGCCGTTGAGTTCCTTGAGGAAGCACACAACTGGGGTGCTATTCCTGTTGCAGTCCACCTATCCGCAGACGGGGGACTCCTTGCGACACTCTCAGGACAACCTCGGATCAATGCCTGGCTCTCGGCGCACCTTCTGGCAGGTGCCCTACCGGGTCCTGTCAGCGATGCGCCGGATAACCACCGGGCAATATTGGAAAACAAGTGCGAGGAATACCGCCGCACCACGCCCCTTGCCATCGTGAATGCATCGGACGTGAACTGCCCGGAGGACCTGGCGACCGGAAGCGCTTCCTGCTTCATCAAGATGTCCGAGGTTTCGGTGGAAGGGCTCCGTCAGGCCTTCCTTGACCCGGTGTCCCGCATCCGACTTGCGAGCGACCCGCTGCCGGAGCAACACGCGGAGTTCGTGGCGATGGCCTGGCAGGGCGGCTTTCTGGACGGGGCAAGGGTTCACCTCAACGAGAATCTAAACGCACTCATCGGCGGTCGCGGGACCGGCAAGTCTACGGTCATCGAGAGCCTGCGTTACGTCTTGGCGCTTGAGCCCTTGGGGGAGGACGCAAAGAAGGCGCACGAGGGGATCATCCGTCAGGTGTGTCGGAGTGGCACGAAGGTCTCTCTCCTCGTCCGTTCCTACCGCCCCGCCAAGCGGGAGTACCTGATCGAGCGGACGATCCCCAACCCGCCGGTGGTCCGCGACGAAAGTGGCGCGGTCCTCACCCTGACGCCAACGGACGTCATCTCTCAGGTGGAGATCTACGGGCAACACGAGATCTCCGAACTCGCCAATAATCGGGACAAGCTGACGCGTCTGCTGGAGCGGTTCATGGAACGCGATGTCATCCTGGCAAGGCGGAAAAGCGACCTCGTGCGCCAACTGGAACGATCCCGAGGGCGCCTCGTTGAGGTGAACAAAGAGTTGGCGCAGATTGAGGAGCGCCTCGCCTCGCTGCCGGCATTGGAGGAGATGTTGAAACGGTATCAGGATGCCGGGCTTGAAGAGAAACTGAAGGAGCAGAGCCTGCTGGTCCGCGAAGAACGGGTGCTCAAGACGACATCGGAACGGATGACCCCGTTCAGGGAGCTGCTGGAGCAACTGCAGCGTGACCTCCCGATTGACCGCGCCTTCCTGGCCCCCAAAGCGCTGGAGGACTTGCCCGGCAGGGACATCCTTGCGAAAGCGGCGACCGTGCTTGAGGCGCTGGAGCGAAAACTCGACATCATCGCCGATCAGATGGCCCAGGCGCTCGCGAAAGCAGACCAAGACCTCGCGGCCGTCCGCCGCCAGTGGGCGGCGCGAAAGGCCGCCGAGCAAGCCACCTACGAGCAGATTCTCCGGGAACTCCAGAAGGCCAAGGTGGACGGAGAGGAGTTCCTACGACTTCGCCGCCAGATTGAGGAGCTTCGTCCCCTCCGAGAACGGAAGTCGATTCTCGGCCGAGACCTCAAGGAGCAAGAAGACAATCGTCGGAATCTTCTTGTGGAGTGGGAGGACGTGAAGGCCGAGGAGTTCCGTCGACTTGAGCGAGCGGCCAAGAAGGTCACTCGAAAGCTGTCAGGACGCGTTCGGGTGCAGGTCACCCGTGCGGGGAACCGAGAGCCGCTTCTCCAGTTGCTGCGTGATGAGGTGGGCGGCCGCTTGTCAGAGGCAACGGAGGCGCTTCGGGAGCGCGAGGACCTGTCGCTTGCTGAGCTTGCCGGCGCCTGTCGGAACGGGAAGGATGCTCTGGCGCGAGGCTTCGCACTTCCGCCGGCCCAAGCGGAGCGAATCGCTCAAGCCCCCCCCGAAGTGCTGATGCGAACGGAGGAGCTGGACCTTCCCCCAACCACCACCATCGAGCTCAACGTTGCTGCCCAGGAGGAGACACCGGATTGGCAGGCGCTCGACGACCTCTCTACGGGGCAGAAGGCCACGGCCGTCCTGCTGCTTCTGCTCCTTGAGTCCGACGCGCCGCTGGTTGTGGACCAACCCGAGGACGACCTCGACAACCGCTTCATCACCGAAGGCGTAGTTCCCCGGATGCGGGAAGAGAAGCGGCGCCGCCAGTTTGTCTTTGCCACCCACAACGCGAACATCCCGGTGCTTGGCGACGCTGAACTGATCGTTGGGCTCACTGCTGTCGGCGAGGCCGGGGAAGGCAAGGCGAGGATGCCTGTCGAACACATGGGCTCCATTGACGCCGATCCGGTGCGGGAACTTGTCGAGGAAGTCCTGGAAGGTGGCAAGGATGCTTTCGAGATGCGGCGACTGAAGTACGGCTTCTAACGGAGACGGAAATGACGAAGACCGAACTACTGGAGATCCTGAGGAACGGAGAGAACTCCGGCGTGGAGTTCAAGCGAGATACCATCACCAACCGGGACCTGGCCAAAGAGCTGGTGGCCCTGACGAACTTCGAGGGAGGACGTGTGTTCCTGGGCGTTGAGGACGACGGTTCGGTGTCCGGGGTGACGCGCCTGAGTCTCGAAGAGTGGGTGATGACGGCGTGTCGCGACAAAGTCCGCCCGGAGTTGATTCCCTACTTCGAACTGGTGCGTGACGTGGTGCCCGGGAAGGACGTGGCTGCGGTGGCAGTGAACCGGGGATGGGGAGTACACCACGTCTGGCACGACCAACATAGGACGTACTACATCCGTGTGGGAACGCAGAGCCGCGAGGCCAGTTGGGAGGAACTGGAGCGGTTGTCCCAGCAACGAGGGGCATTTCGGCTTGAGATACGCCCGGTGTCCGGTTCGTCGCTGGGGAGTCTGGACCTCCGCCGCCTTCGCGACTACTTCGAGCGAGTCCGGCAACAGGAGGCGCCTCCGCAGGAACCTGGCGCCGAGTGGAAGATGGACGTGGAAGCCCGGGCGAAGGCTGACGCGGACTGGGAGAAGTGGTCTGAGAGCGAACGAGACCGCTATCTGGCGCAGTGTTTGGAGAACGCGCGAGCCCGCTGGCAAAGGGAGGCCGACCTCCAATGGCAGAGCATTCTGGTCAACACGGAGATTCTGAGTGACGAGGGCGGTAATGTCCCTGCAACCGTCGCGGGGATCCTGCTCTTCGGCACGAACCCCAACCGTCTGCTCCCTCAGGCTGGCGTCGACGCCGTCGCTTACCCTGGCAAAGAGAAGGACTACGCGGCCAAGGAGCGAGCGACATTGCGCGGACCGATGACTCCGCTCTACAGTGCCGAGCCGCTTCGGGGTAACGGTGTTCCGGAGTCCCACCTCGTGGACAACGGACTGGTCGAGCAAGCTCTCGAGTTCGTGCGGCGGAACACTGAGGTCACGGCTCATCTTAAGGGAGGAGCGCGACGCGAACGGTGGGCTTACCCGGAGGAAGCAGTCCGGGAAGCTGTGGTGAACGCGTTAGTTCACCGAGATTACCTCCTTTCTGGCACTGATATTGAGCTTTCCCTCTATCAGGACCGACTTGAGGTGATCTCTCCGGGGCGTCTCGCCAATGGAATCACCCCGGCGAGGATGAGGGTCGGCTGTCGCTCCGCGCGCAACCTGCTTGTCAAGGACATCATGCGCGACTACGGCTATCTGGAGCACATGGGCATGGGTGTACCGCGCAAGATCGTGAAAGGGATGCTTGCGCACAACGGCACGGAGCCGGACCTGATCGAAGAAGACGAGCGGTTCACGGTCCGGCTCTGGAAGTAGCAGCCCGATGCAGTTTCGCTTCGACGCTAACCAGGACTTCCAGCTTGCGGCCATTGAGTCGGTCGTGAACCTGTTCGAGGGACTGGGTCACGGCGCCGCACCGGAAGCGCGGACGTTGACGGGAACGCTGTTTGCCGCGGTGCCCAATCGCCTCGGGACCGACGACGAAGACGCGCTCCTCGCGAACCTGCAGGCGGTGCAGTCCGCCAACGGTCTGGCGGCAGACGCAAAGCTGGAGTGCATCGCGGCGACCATTGAGACGGCTGAGGGCGAGAAGGAGGCCCGCTTCCCAAACTTCTCGATCGAGATGGAGACGGGAACGGGCAAGACCTACGTGTACCTGCGCACGGCGTTGGAGTTGTACGAGCGGCACGGTCTGCGGAAGTTCATCGTTGTGGCGCCGTCCATTGCCATCCGGGAGGGGGTCCTCAAGACGCTGCAGGTCACGGAGAAGCACCTGCGCGAGCACCACGGCAACGTCCCGTATCGGTACTACGTGTACGACTCGGCCAACCTGTCGCAACTCCGGAGCTTTGCGCAGTCGGACAATGTGGAGCTGATGGTGATGACCATCGACTCCTTCAACAAGGCGTCGAACGTCATCCGCCAGACGACCGACCGGCTGCAGGGCGAGACGCCCATCCATCTGGTGCAGGCGACACGGCCCATTCTGATCCTCGACGAGCCGCAGAATATGGAGAGCGAACTGCGGGTGAGCGCGCTTGCCGCCCTCGATCCGCTGTTTGCGCTCCGGTACAGCGCCACCCACAGGAACCCGTACAACCTCGTCTACCGCCTCACCCCGTTCGAGGCGTACCGCCAGGGGTTGGTCAAGCGCATCGAAGTCGCCGGTGTGGAGCAGCAGGACGACGCAAACCGCGTGTTCCTGCGCCTCGACGAGGTGCGGAGCGAGAAGCACACGGTGTCGGCACGCCTGGCGGTCCACAAGCTGAGGGCAGACGGCGCGATCAAGCAGCAGGTCGTGCCGGTCCGGCCGGGCGACGACTTGGCGCAGAAAACCAACCGCCCTGAGTATGCGGGCTTCGAGGTGGAGGAGATCAGCGTCGGCGGCGGGTACGTGCGCTTCGCGAACGGGGTGGAATTGCAGACCGGCGAGGCGCAGGGAGCGGACAAGGAGGCGGTTTTCGAGGCGCAGATTCGCTTCACTCTGGAGGAGCACTTCCGCAAGCAGGCGCGGCTGAAACCGCTGGGCATCAAGGTGTTGTCGCTGTTCTTCATCGACCGAGTGGACAACTACGCGCGAGAGGACGGGGTGATCCGCCGCTTGTTCGCCAAGGCGTTCGAGGAACTTCGGCAGCGCTATCCCGCTTGGTGCGAGGCGGAGCCGGAGAGCGTGCAGGCCGCCTACTTTGCCCAACGCCGCACGCGGAGCGGCGAGGTGATTCTGGAGGACAGCAAGAGCGGCGAGGCGGAGAAGGACAAGGAAGCCTACAACCTCATCATGCGCGACAAGGAGCGCTTGCTCTCCTTTGCGGAGGACGGCAGCCCGGGCGTGGCCTTCATCTTCTCGCACTCGGCGCTGCGGGAAGGCTGGGACAGCCCCAATGTATTCCAGATCTGCACGCTGCGGGAAGTCGGGACGGAACGCGAGCGACGGCAGCAGGTTGGCCGAGGCGTGCGGCTGGCTGTGGACCAGTCCGGAGAGCGCGTGCATGACGAGAAAGTCAACGTGCTCACGGTTGTCGCCAATGAAAGCTACGGGAAGTACGTGACAGGTCTGCAAGCACAGATCGAGGAGGAGTACGGTAAGGAGGGCGTGCCGCCGGTGCCCGCCAACGCTCGCAAGCGCGGCGTGGCGCGACTGCGGAAGCACTACACGCTCAAGCCGGAGTTCAAGGAACTGTGGGAGCGCATCAAGCACAAGACGCGCTACGCCGTGAAGATCGACACGGAGAAGCTGATCGGCGAGGTGGTAGCCGAACTCGACAAGGCCGAGATCCGTCCTCCCCGCGTGGCGGTCACCAAAGCCCAGGTCCACGTCGGCACGGACAATGCCTTCGAAGCGCTGCAGATGAGCGCCGCGAAGACGGTGCTCGACCTTTCGGGCCGCTACCCGCTGCCCAATCTCGTCGCGGTGATGGCGCACCTGCTGGAGCACACATCCCCGCCGGTTCGACTCACGCGGCACTCCCTGCTTGAGGTCTACAAGGGGACCGCGAACCAACATGCCGCATTGGACAACCCGCACGAGTTCGCCACGGTTGCCGTGCGCCTCCTCAAGGAGAAGCTGGCGGATCAGTTGGTGGACGGCATCCACTACGAGAAGATCGACGAATGGTGGGAGATGGCGCGGTTGGAGGCTGAGATTAGCAGTTGGGAGGAGTGCCTCACGCCCGCCGATCACTCGGTCTACGATCACGTCGTTCTGGACTCCGGTGTTGAGAAGCAGTTTGTGGAGGGTCTGGAGAAGCGCGACGATGTGAAGCTGTACCTGAAGCTGCCCGGCTGGTTCACAGTCCAGACTCCCGTCGGTGAGTACAACCCCGATTGGGCTCTGGTGATGGAGCCACGCGACAGCCATGGACAGCCCACCGGTGAGCCGCTGCTTTACCTCGTCCGAGAGACGAAGGACAAGGACTTCGACCGCAACGCGCGAGCGAACGAGGCGCGCAAGGTGAAGTGCGGGGAGCGGCATTTCGCTGGCGCGCTTGGGGTGAACTACAAGGTGGTCACACTGGCCAGCGAACTGCCGTGAGGTGGGGTCGTTGTGCGATTGCCGCGAACAGGCGCGCCGGCCCCCCCCGAGGTGCCCGGCTCTGGGGACGGGTCCGCCTCCCAGATCTCAAGCAAACCGCCACGACAGCCCCGCCCGGGCCCACCTGCAGCAAGCACGTAGCGGCGAGCCAGCGGATTCCTCTCGCCCAGGCTCACCTGCTCGCTCGCTTGACACGCCGCTCCGTTTTCACATATAATCGCGCAGTTGAAGTGTAGGGAGTTTTCCGCCCGCTCATGTCCTCCATGAGGGGCGATCCAGGCAGCTTCGGCCCAATGATCCCCCTCTGCTGTTCGGACCGACGGACGAGCGAAGACTCGCAGGAAAGGGGCCTACGCAGGTGAACCCCCAAATGAGACCAGAAGGCTATGCCAAGATTAAGGTGATCGGTGTCGGCGGCGCAGGTGGCAATGCCGTCAACCGGATGATCGACGCAGGACTCCGGGGTGTGGACTTCGTGGCGATCAACACGGACAAGCAGGTGCTGGATCAGTCCGCAGCCGAGCACAAGTTCCAGGTCGGCTCAGGCACGACCGGCGGGCTGGGTGCCGGCGGGAACCCGGAAGTGGGCGCGAAAGCTGCCGAGGAAAGCCGCGAGGAAATCGCTGCCGCCCTGAACAAGCCGGACATGACCTTCATTACCTGCGGCTTGGGCGGGGGCACGGGCACTGGCGCCACGCCGATTGTGGCCGACATCGCGAAGCAGGCCGGCGCGCTGACGATCGCCGTTGTCACCAAGCCGTTCGCCTTTGAAGGACCGCGGCGCTGCCGCATTGCTGAGGAGGGCGCGCAGAAGCTGCAGGAGTCGGTCGACACCCTCATCTGCATCCCCAACGACCGGCTGCTGGAGGTCATGGAGAAGAAGACGCCCATCCTCGAGGCCTTTCGGGCGTCAGACGACGTGTTGCGGCAAGGCGTACAGGGCATCTCGGACCTCATCACCGTGCCCGGGCACATCAATCTCGACTTCGCCGACGTGAAGTCCGTCATGCGCGAAGCCGGCTCCGCCATCATGGGCATCGGCACGGGAACCGGCGACCATCGCGCGGCCGACGCGGCCCAGGCTGCCGTCGCCAGCCCGCTGCTCGATCAGTCGATCCACGGCGCCCAGAACGTGCTTATCAACCTCACCGGCGGCTACGACTTGGCGCTCTCCGAGGCGGAGGAAGCCGTGCGCATCATCCGCGAGAACGCTGGCGCCGACGAAGCCAACATCTTCTGGGGGCTGGTCATCGACCCGGCGTTGGAGGACGAGATCCGCATTACCGTGGTGGCAACAGGGTTCAAGTCCGGCATCGCCCCGGCCCGCCCGGCCAGTGCGCCGACAGCAACTGCCGCCCCCCGCGAGGAGCGACCGAGCGTCGACCTCCGACAGCAGACCCAAGAACTCTCCCAGCTCCCGGAGGAGGACGAGATCGACATTATCCCGTCGTTCCTCCGCTCCCGCTCCTGATCGGCCGGATCATTCCAGTTAGACGCTACCGCCCGGACGAGTGATCGCTCCGGGCGGTTCGTCTTAGTGAGCTCGCCAGCGGGAGTGTAGACGCCGAGGCGACAGTTGCCAGGCCGCTACCGGCGCCAGGGCGATTTCCGCGCGGCAACAGGAACCGGGGCAGACGGTAGTGAATCTGTTGCCGCGCTCGGCTCTGCGAACCCACGCCGCTGTCACTACGAACCGAACTCGTATGGAACTTGCACTGACCTCAAGGGTTGCCCGCGTAAGGGAAGCCCGCGAGATCGTCCTCAACGAACTGAAGAAGGTAATCGTCGGCCAGGAGCAGCCGATGGAGCAGTTGTTTACGGCGATGTGCGCCGGTGGGCACTGCCTGATTCAGGGACCGTTGGCGTCGGCGAAGACGATCCTGGCAACCTCCATTGCGCAGGTGATGGACCTCGATTTCCGGCGCATCCAGTTCACGCCGGACCTGATGCCCGCCGACATCTCGGGCACGGAGATTCTCGAAGAGGACACTGCGACGGGGCACCGGGTGGTGCGGTTCGTGCGGGGCCTGTGTTCCCCAATGTGCTGATGGCCGATGAGATCAACCGGACGCCCCCGAAGACGCAGGCGGCGCTGCTGGAGGTCATGCAGGAACGGCAGGTGACGTTGGGCGGGAAGACGACGCCGTTGCCGGAGCCGTTCTTCGTGCTGGCGACGCAGGTGTCCATCGAACAGGAAGGCACGTATCCGCTGCCGGAAGCACAGCAGGACCGGTTCATGCTGTCGATCCGGATGGACTACCTGAATGAGGCCCAGGAAGTCGAGGTGGTTCGGGCGTCCACCGGTGCCGGGGAAGTCAGCCTCGACAAGGTGATCAGCGGCGCCGACTTACTCGAGATCGCCCGGACCGTGCAAGCAGTTCGGTTGCCCGAAGCCTCGGCAAGTACATTGTCGACCTGGTCGGCGCCAGCCGGCCGACGGTCGAGTCGGCGCCCGACTTTGTGAAGGAGTACGCAGTGTGGGGCGCCGGCTTGCGCGCGAGCCAGAACATCGCCCTCGTCGCCAAGTCGATGGCGGCCCAGAATGCCCGCGTTGAGGTCACGCTGGCAGACATTCGCCGCGTCATCGTCCCAGTGATGCGGCACCGAATCTCGCTGTCGTTCCGGGCGGACATCGACAAACTGACCGTTGAGGAGCTTGTGCGGCGATTGGCCGAGGCGGTGCCGGAGCCGCGATAGCGCGATAGGTCGCATAGGACCTACGGGACGTATGCCAGCCACCAACGCGATGACCGAACCAGCTATACCCGCGAAGGTTAAGAACACCCCGAAGTGGAAGTTCGCGGAACTTCCCCGGCAGGCGTGCAGCAGACGTAGGACAGAGGGTATTCTTCCAGACGGAGCCGAAGTCGCACCGGGACTTCGGTGTGTTCTTAACCTTCGCGGGTATACCTCAAGCAGTTCGAGGAAGAGAGCAACCTCACGTGCTACCTCTTCCTCGAGGCGTCGGCTTCCATGGCGTAGAAGTCCGACGCGGCTGCATTCAGCAAGCTGGAGTATGCGTCGCGGTTGGCGGCTTGCCTGGCCTACTTCATGATGGGGCAGCGCGATGCGGCCGGCTTGGCTGTCTTCGACGACCAGGTGCGGTCGCTGCTGCCTCCGCGGCTTCGGCAGTCCCACCTGCAGCACATTCTCGCCGAGCTGGACGCCACGGAACCCGGCGGCGAGACGGAGATAGCGCGCCCGCTGCACGACATTGCCGAAGGACTCAAGCGGCGCGGGCTGGTGCTCTTGCTCTCCGATTTGCCGGCCGACGTCGAGCCGGTGCTCTCAGCGCTCCAGCATTTCAGCTTCCAGGGCCACGACGTGATCGTGTTCCACATCATGGACGAGGCAGAGTTGACCTTCCCCTTCGACAGCATGACCCGGTTCGAGGACCTGGAGACGGGCGACTTCGCCGTGGTCTCGCCCGAGGCGATGCGGTCCGTCTATCTGGACCGGGTGCGCGAGTTCCTGACGGCAGTGGAGAAAGGCTGCGCCACCGTCGGCGCCGATTACAAGCTGCTCAACACAAAGACGCCGCTGGAACTGGCGTTGAGTGAGTACCTTCACCGACGGAGCCGACTCGGGTGAAGCACTTCGTCAACCCGACTCTCCTGATGGGCTTGGCCTGGGTCGCGGCGCCGGTCCTGATCCACCTGCTGCTGCGAGACCGAGTATCGTGGAAGGCAGCTACCCGGAGAGCCTGGTCCGCGAGGCGGCGCCGCAGAACATCGCCGTCCGGATCGTCAACAACGGCAAGAACCCCGCGAGGGCCGTCAAGGTATC
>Ga0210023_1002041_pt1 | contig 13596 bp, 9 predicted proteins | sample CryGeymeta201524_FD_183987 | JGI IMG/M metagenome (GOLD analysis project Ga0210023, IMG submission 183987) | Groundwater microbial communities from Crystal Geyser aquifers in Utah, USA - Crystal Geyser metaG 2015-24 (SPAdes) (version 2) | ecosystem: Environmental > Aquatic > Deep subsurface >... | reverse complement strand
GTCCGACACCGGGCGCGTGATGTCCAGCCCTTGTGCCACGGCGCGGTTACGCAGATCGCGGTCGGTGACCAGGCCAAACAGCAAATCTTGTTCCACCAGCAACACCGACGACACGCGCAGGTCGGCCATCAGTTGCGCTGTGGCCTGAATGCTGGTTTCAGGCGCAATGGTGATCGGCGTGCGCTTGATCAGGGACTTGATCGGCGTGCCCAGCAGGTTCAGCGCGGTCGCCGCGTCGCTGGCCGAGTCCATGGCGGCAGCGCTGCTCTGTTCTTGCGCCATCGACGGAAAAAAGTAATACAGAGAAGGATATTTTTCGCACAGTTGCTGCAGCGCCTGGGGCGCCAGCCAGGCCACGTCGCAATCGCTGATGGCCTTGGCCTGCCAGGTGGGCAACTGCCGCTGCGGTGTGATGCCGTAGCCGAGCATCTGGCCGGCCCACAAGCGCACTGTCAGATTCAGGTCGGGGTCGCTGAGCTGGACTTCACCGCTGAGGATCAGTCCGAGCCGGGTCGGCAACTGGCCTTGGGTGAGCAGCATGCTGTCGGCGGGCGCGTGGTCGGTGGTGAACTGGGTGGCGATCTGCTCAAGAACCTTTTTGCTCAATTGCCCCCAGATCGGGTGGCTGGCGAGCAGAACGCTCAGGGGCAGGTTTTTTTTGCTTTTGTGCGGCATGGTGCAAGGGCTTTCAATCGGTTCTGACAGCGCGTGCCTGGCGGCCAAATTTGAGCATGCGCGTGGCGATCAGAGTTTCGGTCAAAAAACACAGCAAGGCCAACAAAAAACAGGTTACGCCCGATAAAAACAGAATCGTCGCAATGCGAAAAATCTGCATTTCGGTGGTTTCGCCCAAAAACAGCGCCATGATGGTCAGTCCGATCATGATGGCGCAAAACGTCAGCAGTGCAATGCAGGTATTGACCAGCGCACCGCGTTGGCGCAGTTGTTTCAGTTCGGCGTAGGTGGCATTCATGGGGTCTTGCGCGGACGCTTTGTCGATGCGGTCTTCCAGCACCCGCGCCCGGTCGATGATGCGCGCCAGCCGCCCGGCCACGCTGCCGATCATGCCGGCCACGGCGGTCAGCAAAAACACCGGTGCCACGGCCAGCTGGATGCCGTGGGTGACGGTGTCAAGGTCGGTGGCAAAAAACATCAGGGTCTCCGGTGAGGTTGTGGCCAACTGTAGCAAACCGCAGGCACGTGGCCCGGTCGCCGAGCCAGGTTTTGCGCAATGCGGCGTTCTTGAGGGGTTGCTCAGGCAACGGCGCGCCCCCGGGTGCGCAGCAATGCGGTCAACCCGATGGCTGCCACACTCAGCAACAGGGCAGGAAAAGCCACGGCGACCGACGCGTCGATCAGCGCACCGCAAGCGGCAGAGGCGCTTAAACCCCCCAGGGTATAGGTCAGCACCAGGACGGCGGTGCTGTTGATCAGCGCCAGCCCCTTGTTGCTGGCCCCGATGTCGGTCATCGACAAGGTGTAGAGCGCACCGCCTGCGGCACCCCAGACGCACACCATGGGCCAGACCAACAGGGTGTGGTTGACGGCGAAGGGACTGGCCAGTGTCACCAACAAGATCAAGCCGGTAAAGGCGCGCATCATGCGCCTGCGCCCCCGTGCGGGCGAGGCAGAGCGATCGGCCAGCATGCCTGCCGGGATGGCCATCAGCGTGCCGCCCAAACCGCTGACTGACACCAGCAACGCCGCTGCGCTGGCGCTCATACCCAGTGTCAGGCCGTACAGCGGCAGGATGGATGCCAAGCCCAGCTCAAAAAAGCCCCCGACAAAGCCCGCCAGCATGATCACCGGCTGCGCCAAAACCGCTTGCCACAGACCCTGCAGCCCAACGCGTGTGCTGTGCTGGTCATGGTCGGGCGGCAGTGCCGGAATCAGGGCAGTCCAGGCCAGGCCTAGCGTCAACAAGGCCAGCACCAGCCACAGCGCAGTGGGGCTGTCGGTGCCAACCCAGGCCAGCAGCGTCGGACCGATCACAAACGTCATGCCAACCATGGTGGCGTAGATGCCAATGGTGCGCCCAAGCTGACTGGGCGGGGCAAATTCGGCAATGAACGCCTCGGCCAGAACCCAACGCAGGCCACCGGCTACGCCCGCCATCAGCTCCAGCGCAAACCACAGCCACAGCGCGTCGGTGGTGAAAAAGCCCAGGGCGGCGACCAGTGGCGCGGTTGATGCCAGCCACATGGTGGTTCTGCGGCCCAGCTTTTGCGTTAAGCCAGCGGCAAATGGCGTGACGATCAGCACACCCAGCCAGGTGGTGGCGGCAAACAGGCCGGCCAGCGTGGTCGAGACTTCGGCCTGTTTGAGAAGCAGCAGCATCAGCGGCGACAACATGAAGATGCCGCTGAGCTGGAAAAAAGTCGAACCAAAGACGCTGACGAGGCCGATTTTCGACCCGGTTGCGCGCGCCGCAGCCACGCTGGGGTTCATGCCACACGCGCCTGCAAAATCGCCTGCGCCACCTGCGCAAAACCCGCGCCCCGCTCGGCTTGCGTCGCATAGCGCGGCAGGTGCGTCAGGTTGGCTGCGCAGTGGCGGATGTTGGCCACGCCCACGCTGTGCTTGAAGTGCTGGAACATCGGCTGGTCGTTGCCCGAGTCGCCGACAAACACCCAGCGATCCAGCTCTTGCGCCAGATCGCGCCCGAACAGCTGCTGCACCAGCCAGCAGGTGCCTTGCCATTTGTTGAAGTCATCAAAACAACCGTGGATGTGGATGCTGCTGACGCTGGTGTGCATGCCTTCCTCACGCAGAATGGCCAGCACCTGTTCAACAGCATCAGGTGCCAGGTGATGGTGTTCGTTGTAGTCAAACGCCAGGTCGGTTTCGCGGCCACCTTCGTCGCGTGCCAGCCGCGCCTGCGGTACTTCGCGCAACACGCGTTGTGCCACCCGGCGCATCCGGTTGGCATCAACAGTACGATCTGCATCAGACCGTTGGTATATTTTTAATAGCTGCTTGCGCTTGATTTGTATGGGCTGGAGGCCATTTTGATGCTTAAAGTCTGGTGCGAACGCAAGCCCACCGTTTTCCGCCATCAGCGCGTCCACCGGCCACGGCGCCAGGCCGTTCTCTGGGTCACCATGAGCCAGCCGTGCGCACCAACCCGCGTGCCGACCGGTGACCGGAATCACCCACAACCCGGCGGCTTTCAGGTCAGATAGCGCTTGCAAGGCATCGGGGGTGATGCTGCCTTGGGTGGTCAGGGTGTCGTCGATGTCGGTGAAAATACCGATGATTTGGCGGCGCTCAGCCAGTGACCAGTCGCTCAGCGGCTGCATGGTTTAACCCGCGGTTTGCAGCGCCAGCCCGGCGTGCTCACGCAGCGGGTGGAAGTGGATTTTTGGGAAACGCTCTTGCGCCAGGCGCACGTCGTACGGGCTGGTGCACAGATAGGCCAGCGTGTCGGCGGCGTCGCGCGCCATGCGCTGCGGATAGGCGTTGACAAAGTCTTTCAGCTCTTGCGGGCTGTCGGCAGTGATCCAGCGCGCGCCGGTGTACTGGCTGGCCTCCAGACGCACGTCGGCGTCGTATTCGCCTTTGAGGCGGTGCTGCACGACTTCAAATTGCAACTGCCCCACGGCACCGAGCAACATGTTGCCGCCCATCTCGGGCTGGAACACCTGGATGGCGCCCTCTTCGCCCAGTTGCGCCAGCCCTTGCTGCAACTGTTTGGTGCGTAGCGGATTTTTCAGGATCACAGTGGTGAACATCTCTGGTGCAAAAAACGGCAGGCCGGTGAACAGCAGGTTGACCGAGCCGTCGGTGATGGTGTCACCCAGTTGTACGCCGCCATGCGTGGTAAAGCCGACGATGTCGCCCGCATAGGCTTCGTCCACCGCCTCGCGGCGCTGGCTCATGAAAGTCACCACGCTGGTCGGGCGCAGCTCTTTGGCAGTGCGCATCACCTTGAGCTTCATGCCCGGCGTGTATTTGCCGCTGGCAATGCGCACAAAGGCAATGCGGTCGCGGTGGTTGGCGTCCATGTTGGCCTGCACCTTGAACACCACACCTGAAAACGCATCGTCTTCGGGGTGCACTTCTTTGATGACGGGCTGTTTGTGGACCACAAAGCTGCTGGTGCGTGGGCCGGGCGAGGGCGCCAAGTCGATCAGCGCGTCGAGTACTTCCATCACGCCAAAGTTGTTCACGCCTGAGCCAAAAAATACCGGGGTTTGTTTGCCTGCCAAGAACGCTTCGCGATCGAACGTGGGCGAGGCGCCAGTGGCCAGTTCCATGCTCTCCAGCGCGGTGTCCCACTCATGGCCAAAACGCTTTTGCAGCGCGTCAGGGTCGCTCAGAGGCATGGCATCAAAGTCATGTGGCAGGCGCTCTGAGCCGGATTCAAACACCGTCATGATGTGGGTGCGCAGGTTGATGATGCCGCCAAAGGTCTTGCCTTGGCCGACTGGCCAGGTCATGGGCACGCAGGGCATGCCCAACTCGCGCTCGACCTCGTCCAGAATGTCCAGCGGGTCGCGCACCTCGCGGTCCATCTTGTTGACAAACGTGATGATCGGCGTGTCGCGCTGGCGGCAGACTTCAATCAACCGGCGGGTTTGTGATTCCACCCCGTTGGCCGCGTCGATCACCATCAGGGCCGAGTCCACGGCGGTCAGCACGCGGTAGGTGTCCTCGCTAAAGTCTTTGTGGCCAGGGGTATCGAGCAGGTTCACCACGTGCTCGCGGTAGCTCATTTGCATGACCGAACTGGCCACTGAAATGCCGCGTTGCTTTTCAATTTCCATCCAGTCGCTGGTGGCGTGGCGGCTGGCTTTGCGGCCTTTGACAGCCCCGGCGATCTGGATTGCGCCTGAGAACAGCAGCAGTTTTTCAGTCAGCGTGGTTTTACCCGCATCCGGGTGGGAAATGATGGCAAAGGTGCGGCGGCGGCGGGTTTCAAAGGCGTAGGTCACGGGGTATTCTCGGGTCAAGGCGCGTTACGGATCGCGCTGGCAGCGTTGCAGCATGGAAAGCTGCTGGAGCGGATGATTTTAAAGGGGCGAAGCCTGTCTGCTGCTGGGTGATGGTGTTCAGGCGTGGTGATTGGGTCATGCGAACGGGCTTTGGGGGGCAAAGGCGCGCGCCGACAGTCGCTGGCGTACCGATGCCTCTGTTTCGCGCGTGTTTTGCTCCCAAAACCGCATGCGCATGGCCCGGTCGCCGCGCCGGGTTTGAGGTGAAGCGCAGATATTCCAGAACCCACCACACGTTGAATCACATTCTTCCCAGTGGATTTGGATCGAAATGGTGCTAAATTGGTGTCGTTTCAGCTGACCGAGCGATCTGACATCATGGCCATCAACACTATCCCCACCCAACCGTTTGAAGGCCAACGCCCCGGCACTTCCGGCCTGCGAAAAAAAGTGACGGTTTTTCAGCAGCCGCGTTACCTGGAAAACTTTGTCCAAGCCCTGTTCGACGTGCTTAACGGCCTGGAGGCCAACGGCCAACCTGGCCACGCGCTGCACGGAAAAACACTGGTGCTGGGTGGCGACGGGCGCTTTTACAACCGCGCGGCGGTGCAAACCATTCTGAAGCTGGCGGCGGCCAATGGCGTCGCAAGGGTGCTTTTGGGGCAGGGCGGCATTCTGTCCACGCCAGCAGCCAGCGCGGTCATCCGACGGCATCAGACCTTTGGCGGCATCATCCTGTCGGCCAGCCACAACCCCGGTGGGCCGCACGGCGACTTTGGCATCAAGTACAACGCCAGCAACGGCGGGCCGGCCGTTGAGACCTTGACCGAGGCGGTGTACGCCCGCACCCAGGTGCTGACGCAGCTGTGTCTTAGTGACGCACCAGACATTGACATTGACACGCTGGGCGTGCGCCAGGTCGAGCAGATGCTGGTGCAGGTAATCGACCCGATGGCGGACTACGCTGCGGTGATGCGCAGCCTGTTTGACTTTGACCTCCTGCGCAGCATGTTCAAGCGCGGCTTCACCGTGCGCGTGGATGCCATGAACGCGGTGGGGGGGCCTTATGCCAAGGCGATTCTGGAAGGTGAATTGGGCGCACCTGTGGGTAGTGTGGTCAATGCCACACCGCTGGAGGATTTTGGCGGCCTGCACCCTGACCCGAACCCGGTCAACGCCCAAGACCTGATCGCCCGAATGGCCGCAGTCGATGCACCTGACTTTGGCGCGGCGATGGACGGCGATGCCGATCGCAACATGGTGGTCGGGCGCAACTTTGCGGTGTCGCCGTCTGACAGCCTTGCGGTCATGACGGCGCATGCGAGATTGATCCCGGGTTACCGCAGTGGGCTACTCGGCGTGGCGCGTTCGATGCCGACGTCGGCTGCGGTTGACCGCGTCGCCAAAGCACTGAACTTGCCTTGTTTTGAAACCCCCACCGGCTGGAAGTTTTTTGGCAACCTGCTCGACGCCGGACGCGTCACGCTGTGCGGCGAAGAGAGCTACGGCACCGGCTCCAGCCATGTGCGCGAGAAAGATGGCCTCTGGGCCATTTTGTTCTGGCTGAGTTTGCAAGGTGCCACCGGCAAATCGGTTGAAGCCCTGGTGCGTGCGCATTGGCAAACTTATGGCCGCAACTATTACACCCGGCATGACTACGAGGGCATTGCGGTGGATGTGGCCAATACGCTGATGGCCGATTTGCGTGTCGCCTTGCCCGCTTTGCCAGGCCGGGTGTTTGGCCAACGCACCGTCAGCCTGGCCGATGACTTTGCTTACACCGATCCGGTCGACGGTTCGGTGTCGGGCGGACAGGGTGTGCGGCTGCTGTTTGACGACGGTGCAAGGGTGATTTTCAGACTCTCGGGTACGGGCAGCGAGGGTGCGACCTTGCGCCTCTACCTGGAGCGCTACGTGGCCGAATCCGCGCAACAGGATCAACCGGTGCAGCTTGCGCTGGCAGACCTGGCGGCTATCGCCGAACAAGTGGCTGGTATTCGGATTCGCACTGGCATGGCAAGCCCCAGCGTGGCAACCTAGACGGATGCATGCCAAAAACAATATTTCAGGAGCAAACCATGTTTGAAACAGTTGAAAAAGTTCCCACCACGCATCAGTTGGTGCGCCACACCGTCGCGCTGGTGCTCGCTGGTGGTCGTGGCAGCCGTCTCAAGCAGCTGACCGATACCCGCGCCAAGCCGGCGGTGTACTTTGGTGGCAAGTTCCGCATCATCGACTTTGCCTTGTCCAACTGCCTGAACTCGGGTATCCGGCGCATGGCGGTGGTGACGCAATACAAGTCGCACTCATTGATGCGCCATATGCAACGCGGCTGGAGCTTTTTGCGCGCCGAGCTCAACGAGATGGTCGATCTGCTGCCGGCCCAGCAGCGTGTGGGTGAGGAGCATTGGTACCGTGGTACCGCCGACGCCATTTTCCAGAACCTGGACATCATCCGCTCAAGCAAGCCCGAGTACATCGTCATCCTGGCCGGGGACCATGTCTACAAGATGGACTACTCGATCATGCTCAAAGACCACGTCACACAAGGCGCGGGCTGCACCGTGGGCTGCATTGAAGTGCCACGCGCTGAGGCCAGTGCCTTTGGCGTGATGGCCGTTGACGATCGACGTCAGATCACCGCTTTCATCGAAAAGCCGGCCAATCCACCGGCCATGCCGGGCTTTGATGCAGTGTCACTGGCCAGTATGGGCATTTACGTGTTCAATGCCGATTACCTCTACCAGCTGCTTGAAGAAGATCTGGTCAACCCCGAGTCGGAGCATGACTTTGGCAAGAACGTCATTCCGCGCGCCGTGGCTGATGGCCGGGCGCTGGCGCATCCGTTTGGTTTGTCTTGTGTTGCCCGCGTTAAACGCGGCGCGCCTTACTGGCGCGATGTGGGCACGATTGACGCCTTCTGGTCGGCCAATCTGGACCTGGCCTCAACGGTGCCAGAGCTTGATATTTATGACACCGACTGGCCGATCTGGACCTACCAACGCCAGCTGCCGCCGGCCAAGTTTGTGCCGGACTTTGACGGCAACAACGGTGTCTATGTCAACACCGTGGTGTCGGGCGGCTGTATTGTGTCGGGCTCTTATGTGGCGCATGCCGTGTTGTTTTCAGAGGTACGTGTGCATTCGAAATGCCGCATTGAAGAAGCGGTGGTGCTGCCCGATGTCACCATCCACCGCAATTGCCGTCTGCGCAAGGTGGTGATCGACCGGGGCTGTGTGATCCCCGAAGGCTTGGTGGTGGGTGCCGACCCGGTGCTGGACGCGAAGCGCTTTGAGCGTACCGAAGACGGTGTGGTGCTGATCACCCGCGCCATGTTGGCCAAACTGTAAACCGAGAGACTGTTGATGAACGTTCTGCAAGTCAGTGCGGAGATATTTCCGTTGCTTAAAACAGGTGGTTTGGCCGACGTGGCCGGTGCGCTACCCCAGGCGTTGAATGCCGCAGGCTGTGCTGTGCGGGTGCTGCTGCCGGGGTTTGCGCCGATTCTGGCTGATCTGCAAGACGACCAGGTGCCCGCGCATCTGGTGGCGCCTTGGGGTGAGTCGGTGGCGTTGCGGCAGGGTCGCCTGGCCAGCCTGAACTTGCAGGCGTATGTCATCGACGTGCCCCATTTGTACTGCCGCGAAGGCACGCCTTATGAAGACGCCCAGCGCCAGCCTTTTACCGACAACGACCGTCGCTTTGCGTTGCTGGGTTGCGTCGCCGCGCGGCTGGCCGCCGGGCTGGATGCGCACTGGCAGCCACAGGTGGTGCACAGTCATGACTGGCATGCGGCGCTGGCCGGAGCGTACATGGCTTTCCTGCCGCCGCAACGCGACCGTGTGGCCAGCGTCTACACGGTGCACAACCTGGCGTATCAGGGGCTGTTTGCGCCGCGACACTTCTTTGAGCTGGGGCTGCCGGCTGTGGCGTTTTCTGTTGATGGGCTGGAGTTTCACGGCCAGCTGTCGTTCATGAAGGCCGGGCTGTTTTATGCCGACCACATCACCACCGTCAGTCCGACCTACGCGCGTGAAATCCAGACGCCCGAGCAAGGCTGCGGTCTGGATGGTTTGCTGCGGACCCGCGCCAATGATCTCACCGGCATTCTCAACGGCGTTGATGAAACCGTGTGGGACCCTGCGCGTGACGCGGCGATCACTGAGCGCTTTGACGCGGCCAAGCCCGCGGGCAAGGCGGTGTGCAAAGCGGCCCTGCAGCAGCAGTTGGGGCTGACGGTGCAAACGCAGGCGCCACTGTTTGGTGTTGTCAGCCGCCTGACCGAACAAAAAGGACTGCATCTGCTGCTCGGGGTGATTGACGATCTGTTGGCGCGCGGCGGGCAGTTGGTGGTGCTGGGTACCGGTGAGGCGACGCTGGAAGCGGAATTTTTGCAACGGGCACGCGCGCACCCGGATGCGATTTCGGTGCGCATTGGCTACGACGAGCCCTACGCACACCAGATCTTTGCCGCGTCAGACGTGACGCTGGTGCCCTCGCGTTTTGAACCCTGTGGTCTGACGCAGATGTACGGTTTGAAATACGGCAGCTTGCCGCTGGTACACCGGGTCGGTGGCCTGGCCGACACGGTGATCGACTGTGCGCTGGAGAACCTGGCTGATGGCAGTGCCAACGGCTTCGTTTTCAACCGGTTTGACGTGCCGGACATGGCGCGCGCTGTGGCGCGCGCTTTTGCTCTGTTCGCCGACACCAGGCAGTGGCGCAAGGTCAGTACCCGGGCCATGCGTCAGCGCCTGGGCTGGGACCAGGCGGCGCAAGACTATCTGGCGCTGTACCGACGGCTGTGCCACTGACATGACCGCCACTTTGCTCTCCCAACGCAGTGCCGGTGTGGTGCTGCACCCCACGTCCTTGCCCGGACCGCACGGCAGCGGCGACCTGGGGCCCCACGCTTATTACTTTGTCGACTGGTTGCACGGCGCGGGTCAGACCCTGTGGCAAACCCTGCCGCTGGGGCCGGTTGGGCCGGGCTATTCGCCGTACATGGGCAGCTCGGCTTTTGCCGGCAACCCCATGCTGGTGGCATTGGAGCCGCTGGTTGCCCGGGGCTGGTTGTCGGACAGCAGCGATGCGTCAGACTTTGACCCGTTGCGCGTTGATTTTCAAATCGTGCTGCCCTGGCGCATGACGCGCTTGCGTGAGGCTTTTTCCGGCTTCAGCGTGCAGGCGACAGATCAAGAGCGACAGGCGCTGGCCGACTGGGCTGCGGCGCAGCGACATTGGCTCGATGACTACGCGCTGTTCATGGCGCTGGATCAGGCCCATGCACCAGCCCTTTGGCCGCAATGGCCGCACGGTCTTGCACGGCGCGATGCCGGGGCACTGGTAACAGCGCGGCATACGTACGCAGCAGAAATTGCGTTCTGGGTTTTTGTGCAGTGGCAGTTCGACCTCCAGTGGCACGCACTCAAGACCTATGCCAACGGCAAAGGCGTGGGCCTGGTCGGTGATTTGCCGATTTTTGTTGCCCACCACAGCGCCGATTGTTGGGCGCGACCCGACCTGTATCGGCTCGATGCACAGGGACAGCCCAGCGTTGTGGCCGGTGTACCGCCTGATTTTTTCTCGGCCACGGGGCAGCGCTGGGGTAACCCGTTGTACAACTGGGATGCCATGCAGGGCGATGGCTACGCCTGGTGGGTGGCACGCGTCAAACGCCAACTGGATCTGGCCGATGTGATCCGCATCGACCACTTTCGCGGCTTTGTCGACTACTGGGAGATTCCGGCAGACGAGCCGACGGCGGTGAAAGGGCGTTGGCAGCCCGGTCCCGGTATGGCCTTGTTCGACGTGTTGACGCAGGCACTGGGACAACTGCCAATCATTGCAGAAGATTTGGGCCTCATCACGCCTGAGGTGCTGGCGCTGCGCGAGGCAACGGGCTTCCCGGGCATGCGCGTACTTGAATTCGCTTTTTCCGGTGACGCAGGCCATCCTTTTTTGCCGCACAACTACGCGCCCAACACGGTGGTTTATACCGGCACCCATGACAACGACACCGTACTGGGTTGGTGGGCAAACTGCAGCAGGCGCGAGCGCGCGCTGGCGCTGCAGTATCTGGGCTCGGACGGCACCGACATGCATTGGGCGCTGATCCGCGCCGCCTGGATGTCGGTGGCCCGGCTGGCGCTGTGTCAGTTTCAGGATGTGCTTGGGCTTGACGGCAGCCACCGCATGAATACGCCGGGCACCATGGGTTGCTGGACTTGGCGTTTTTCCTGGGACTGGGTGGGCCCGCAAGCGGCGGGCCGTCTGGGCAATCTGACAGCTGCCAGCGGGCGAGGGCGGTTCGATTTGTTGACTCTGTGAGTCGGCTTGCGCTCTGGCCTCTGATCTGATTTAACGCGCTGGCGCCCGCTTGAGCAGCATGAGGCTGTGTGCTTGAACTGGCGTCGCCGATACACATGGCGGTGCGTTCTCGGCCTGTCCCTGAGGGTGGTGCGTATCGAGTTGCGCTTGCCATTGTCCCGGCGGTAGTACAAAAGAATGCGCCTGGGCGCTGTTGTTGACCAGAATCATCAACGGTGGCGTGCCACCGCCGGGCTTGTCGATCAGGCAGGCCAGCGCGCGCACCTGGTTGTTTTGCCAGAGCTCGCCCTGCAACGCCATACCGTCGGCGTTGTACCACGACAGGTCGTAAACGCCGTTCACATCGGCCACACCGCTGTACCAGCTGTTGGCAAACGGGTGCAGTTGCCGGCGCAGCGCGATCACGCGACAGGTAAAGGCCAGCAAGTCCTGGTCGGCCTGCGCCCAGTCGATCCAGGTGGTGGCGTTGTCCTGGCAATAGGGGTTGTTATTGCCGCCCTGACTGTGGCCGATTTCGTCACCGGCGTGCAGCATCGGTGTCCCCTGGGCCAGCAGCGTGGTGGCCAGCAGGGCGCGCTGCAATTGGGCCCGCAGGGCTTCAATGGCCGCGTCATTGCTGGGGCCCTCGACGCCGCAGTTGAAGCTGTAGTTGTGACTGTGGCCGTCCTGGTTGTCCTCAAGGTTGGCCTCGTTGTGTTTGTGCTCGTAACTTACCAGGTCGCGCAGCGTGAAACCGTCGTGCGACACCACGTAGTTGATCGACTTGGCTGGGGGACGTTTGCGGCGCTGGTAGACGTCTGAGGACGCACATAGACGCATGGCAAACTCGCCCCGGCTGGCAGCCTCATTGCTGTTGGCCGCGCCTTGCAGCCAGAACCGGCGCATGCCGTCGCGGAACTTGTCGTTCCATTCGTACCAGCCGCGCGGAAAACTGCCCACCTGGTAGCCACCGGGGCCAATGTCCCAGGGTTCGGCAATGAGCTTGACGCGCGACAACACCGGGTCCTGCGCGATGGCGGCAAAAAAAGCGCTTTGCGGGTCGAAGCCGCTGTCGGTGCGTCCCAACACAGGGGCCAGGTCAAAGCGGAAGCCGTCGACGTGCATGTCGGCGGCCCAATAGCGCAGGCTGTCCATCACCATTTGCAGCACCCGCGGGTGACTGAGGTTGAGCGTGTTGCCGCAGCCGCTGAAATTTTCGTTCTGGCTTGGGTCGGACGGTTTGAGCCGGTAATAGCTGGCGTTGTCTAGCCCGCGAAAACTCAAAGTTGGGCCCATGTGGTCCGCCTCGGCTGTGTGGTTGTAAACGACGTCCAGAATCACTTCGAGCCCGGCAGCGTGCAGACTGCGCACCATGCTGCGAAACTCGTCACGCAGTGAGGTGGTCGCTGCCTTGCTGCCGTAGCGCCGGTCGGGGCAAAAGAAACCAATCGTGTTGTAGTTCCAGTAATTGGTGAGCCCCAGTTTGACAAGCCGCTCCTCCGACAGGCCATAGTGCACCGGTAGCAGGGTCAGTGTGGTGATACCCAGCCGCTTGAAATAGTCAATCGACGACGGGTGCGCCAGGGCGGCAAAGCTGCCGCGCAGCTCAGCGGGCACCTCGGGCTGCAACTTTGAGAATCCCTTGACGTGACACTCGTAGATAACCGTATCAAGCATGCTGACCTGCGGTGCTGTGTCGCCAGCCCAGTCAAAGTCGTCATGCACCACACGCGCCTTGAGCGCCAGCGCCGCGTTGTCGCGGGTGGTCATGTGCCGCGGGTGGGCGGTGTCGGGTGTGAAGTGCTCGTCGCTCCAGATGAAGTCGCCCACGATGTCGCGCGCGTACGGGTCCAGCAACAGTTTGGAGGCATCAAAGCGGTGGCCGTGGTCGGGTCGCCACGGGCCGTGCGTGCGCAAACCGTAAACCAGGCCCGGTTGCGCTTGCGGCAGGTAGCCGTGCCAGACGTTGTTGGAACACAGTGGCAAGGGCAAGCGGCCGATCTCATGCGCGCCTTCGTTGTCAAACAGGCACAACTCGATGCCGGTGGCGTTGGCGGAAAACACCGCAAAATTGACGCCGCGGCCGTCGAAATGGGCGCCCAGCGGCCAGGGCCGCCCGGGGTGCAGGGCGGCTGTCGTCAGCCGTTCCATTGCAAAAAGACAGTTGCCAGTGGTGGCAGCGTCAACAGCAGCGACTGCTGCTGGCCTTGCCACGGCAGGTTATCGCTGTGGGTATTTGCCAGCGCCGGTACGTTGCTGCCGCCATAGACGGCGGCGTCGGTGTTTAGCAACTCGCGGTAGTTGCCCTCGCGCGGCACGCCGACACGGTAATCGCGCCACACGCTGGGCGTGA
>Ga0210023_1002027_pt1 | contig 13656 bp, 9 predicted proteins | sample CryGeymeta201524_FD_183987 | JGI IMG/M metagenome (GOLD analysis project Ga0210023, IMG submission 183987) | Groundwater microbial communities from Crystal Geyser aquifers in Utah, USA - Crystal Geyser metaG 2015-24 (SPAdes) (version 2) | ecosystem: Environmental > Aquatic > Deep subsurface >... | reverse complement strand
AGAAAAGACAGGAATTTTTTGACTATCGTGTTTCCATACTACATAGTACGATTTAAACCTGATTATAATGCTTGGAAGCAGGCGTTAATATTAGAGTTTCCATACTACATAGTACGATTTAAACTGGTGGTCATTGGCACATTCACAGACACGACTTATGCGTTTCCATACTACATAGTACGATTTAAACGAAAGGCGCTGCGACATTGTATACGCTTTTCCTTTCACGTTTCCATACTACATAGTACGATTTAAACGATGCAGCATATGTTTTTTCCGCCAAGCAGAAACTGTTTCCATACTACATAGTACGATTTAAACAAGTAAAAATACTAAAAGCGGTGGCGATAAAAAAAGGTTTCCATACTACATAGTACGATTTAAACAATACTTGCGAACTTCTCTGGCACATGTGTAAATTTTAGTTTCCATACTACATAGTACGATTTAAACCATATATTTTGCAGTCCATATCCTCGTTGAGATAAAAGTTTCCATACTACATAGTACGATTTAAACCCAACGAAGGTACGTCGATCAGGTTGAAGTTAGGGGCGGTTTCCATACTACATAGTACGATTTAAACCAAAAAATCATCTCACAAATTGCCACAAATCCCAAAGTTTCCATACTACATAGTACGATTTAAACCGATGATTCTTCATTTTTTTCTATATCCGGAGGGTCAAGTTTCCATACTACATAGTACGATTTAAACCTCAATACCAACGGCTTCTCGACCGATACAAAGGCGTTTCCATACTACATAGTACGATTTAAACGCCAACACGGGGGCCTGCACCAAAATGGCCGAGGAGTTTCCATACTACATAGTACGATTTAAACTTGAATATTCTGTGCTTTCTTCATTTTCTCCGACATTGTTTCCATACTACATAGTACGATTTAAACCCGTGTTAAAGACTTTTTTGATGTCGTCAGCCTTATTAGTTTCCATACTACATAGTACGATTTAAACCGATATCGTCAGCAATCACAGGACTGATTATATATGGTTTCCATACTACATAGTACGATTTAAACCGTTTGATGTCGTCCGATGTATTATAGTATTCCATAGTTTCCATACTACATAGTACGATTTAAACCAACTCGAAATAGCATACATACTGAAAGAAATACAAGAAGTTTCCATACTACATAGTACGATTTAAACATCTCGCCGCGCAAAAAGCAGTAGTAGCAGTATATGCAGTTTCCATACTACATAGTACGATTTAAACCGTAGCGACAATAGCTCCTGATCTTTCTTTCTCGGATAGTTTCCATACTACATAGTACGATTTAAACAAAAGAGACTTTTCAACGTGTGTTCTTCCGCGTCTTTGTTTCCATACTACATAGTACGATTTAAACGGGTTGAAGGTAGATTTTTCCGAGGGTATATATAGTTTCCATACTACATAGTACGATTTAAACAATTTTATTTCAGTGCGTGGACACTTTGTTTATTCAAAATGTTTCCATACTACATAGTACGATTTAAACCAATCATTCACCCAGCACAAAGGTCTCTGATTTGCTTCGTTTCCATACTACATAGTACGATTTAAACAAAGAACATCGTGGACAGAAAAACATCTGTCGCCTTAGTTTCCATACTACATAGTACGATTTAAACCAACCTACCGAGTATGTAACTGCCATAAAATTACCCCGTTTCCATACTACATAGTACGATTTAAACCGAAAATCAAAAAAGCGGTAGCAAAAAAGAAAAGTTTCCATACTACATAGTACGATTTAAACTAATAGAATATTGAACTTGATGTCTGCGATTCATATGGTTTCCATACTACATAGTACGATTTAAACAGCCACAACTTCTTCACAGTTGAGGCTTTCACACCATGTTTCCATACTACATAGTACGATTTAAACAGCAAGTCCATATGAGGTGTATGTGCTGTTCGAAAACAGTTTCCATACTACATAGTACGATTTAAACGGAAACGCTGTCCATACGCATCGAAGATATTCCGAACCTGGTTTCCATACTACATAGTACGATTTAAACGGACCGCCACGAAAATACCCTAAATCGAACCCATATTTGTTTCCATACTACATAGTACGATTTAAACTGAGTAAACCAGGGAGCACTTTCTTCTTCGAGGGATAGTTTCCATACTACATAGTACGATTTAAACTTTGCGTTTGTGTTATTTTACGCTCACAGCATAGTTGTTTCCATACTACATAGTACGATTTAAACGATAACATCGATATGCATTTCAAGCTTGTGGTGAAAGTTTCCATACTACATAGTACGATTTAAACCAAAATCACGAAAATATAGAGGAAGATATGTGTTACGAGTTTCCATACTACATAGTACGATTTAAACTAGGAAAAGAAAATCCGCAACTCCGCTACGACTTGTTGTTTCCATACTACATAGTACGATTTAAACATCTTCTTCCGTTTCTTTTATTTTTTTACTCATATTTTGTTTCCATACTACATAGTACGATTTAAACATATTTCCGTCGAACCCGATGATTTCTGTCCTTTCATCTTTGACCATCAGTTTCCATACTACATAGTACGATTTAAACACGGGGTGAATGATTATATTCATTGTGGGAAGGATAGTTTCCATACTACATAGTACGATTTAAACCTTGAACTTTTCAAATTCTATAGGTCTTTTCATCATGAGTTTCCATACTACATAGTACGATTTAAACATTTCTTAATCTGGCCGTGTTATCGGAAGTATTATATGTTTCCATACTACATAGTACGATTTAAACCAACAACAAAGCCTGTTAACTACCGTTCTATCTAAGTTTCCATACTACATAGTACGATTTAAACCTTTTTTTTATTTTTCTGTGTCATTTTGAGTTTTTGTTTCCATACTACATAGTACGATTTAAACTGTTGTTTTTCTTATATTTCATTTTATATTATATTTCATAGTTTCCATACTACATAGTACGATTTAAACCGTATGCACACACTTGATATCGGTCGGGAAAAAAAGTTTCCATACTACATAGTACGATTTAAACCCCGAACATATGGATGAATGACCAAAAAACAGAGTATAGTTTCCATACTACATAGTACGATTTAAACGGTGCTTCGCTCGTAGGAAAAGATTGGGTGGAATTCTAGTTTCCATACTACATAGTACGATTTAAACTAAATATTTACGCTTATCTGAAAGTGAAAACGAATACGTTTCCATACTACATAGTACGATTTAAACAAATCCATTGATTTTTCTAGGGTTAGGTCTACTTATGTTTCCATACTACATAGTACGATTTAAACCGAATAACAGCACGAAAATATAATAAACCAAAAATAAGTTTCCATACTACATAGTACGATTTAAACCGTTTTATTGTTTTTATATTTCATTTTGATTATATGTTTCCATACTACATAGTACGATTTAAACAATTTCAAAAAATAATCAATAAACAAAACAACAATGGTTTCCATACTACATAGTACGATTTAAACCTTCGCTCGTAGGAAAAGATTGGACGGAATTTTAGTTTCCATACTACATAGTACGATTTAAACGTCATTATGCGAAAGAATTATTTGCGTTTGTGTTATTTGTTTCCATACTACATAGTACGATTTAAACCAACGGTCAGTCCTCCGCCAGCAATAATAGCAAACAAGTTTCCATACTACATAGTACGATTTAAACTTTAGTATTTCACAATATGAAACGGATATATTATCGGTGTTTCCATACTACATAGTACGATTTAAACAAAGAAATAATAACAAGAAGTTCTGCATCGTTCGTTGTTTCCATACTACATAGTACGATTTAAACAGAAAAAGTTGTTATAAATGTTCCAAGTGGACATGGTTTCCATACTACATAGTACGATTTAAACAACTCAAATTCATTAGCGACTACTGCGTTACAAAATCAAGTTTCCATACTACATAGTACGATTTAAACTGAAAATGTTCATGAACTTTATTTGTGAAGAGGCTATAGTTTCCATACTACATAGTACGATTTAAACAATATGAAAAACGCTTGAATTTGATCGAAACAATTTTGTTTTCATACTACATAGTACGATTTAAACTAAGCGAAAGAATTATTTGTGCTCACAGCATAGTTGTTTCCATACTACATAGTACGATTTAAACAAAAAAAGAGTGCAGAAAATGCACAGGGAAAGGGAGCTGGTTTCCATACTACATAGTACGATTTAAACTTTGCGTTTGTGTTATTTTACGCTCACAGCATAGTTGTTTCCATACTACATAGTACGATTTAAACAGAGTGTGATGGATACACAAAAGAAGATATGGAAAAGTTTCCATACTACATAGTACGATTTAAACCCTGTTGGTGACGCTATCCAATCGGCTCCAGCAGTGTTTCCATACTACATAGTACGATTTAAACAATAAGTATAATAGATGTAAGTCCTTATATGTGAAAGAGTTTCCATACTACATAGTACGATTTAAACCCGGAGAGAGTTGCTATGTTCTCTCTCCCCTTTCCTTGAGTTTCCATACTACATAGTACGATTTAAACCTATTGCCGTCAGTATTGGATTTTTTGACAATAAACCGTTTCCATACTACATAGTACGATTTAAACCATATGAATCACGGAATGTGCATGAATGAAACGAATAGTTTCCATACTACATAGTACGATTTAAACGCCGAGCTTCAACTTCTTCACAATTGAGGTTTTCACGTTATGTTTCCATACTACATAGTACGATTTAAACTATAAACTGTGGGTCATTTGAAATTTCGGAAAGTTTGTTTCCATACTACATAGTACGATTTAAACCTAGTGGTATTCCTGAGTTTCTCCTTACAGGTGATAGTTTCCATACTACATAGTACGATTTAAACATAGTATTGAATGTAGATTGAGGGGTAATGAGTATGGGTTTCCATACTACATAGTACGATTTAAACGACATATTTCAGGGGGATATTTGGGCTTTAAACAAGTTTCCATACTACATAGTACGATTTAAACCTCTTCCACTTCTCCTCATTTTTCATGCTGGGCGAGGTTTCCATACTACATAGTACGATTTAAACTATTTTTTTACTCTGTGTTATCAGCATTATACTTATGTTTCCATACTACATAGTACGATTTAAACTGTCGTTGACCCGCCAGACGCAGAAAAAAACGAGTTTCCATACTACATAGTACGATTTAAACAATCATTTGCACAGAAAAAAGAGTAGAGGTATGAAAGTTTCCATACTACATAGTACGATTTAAACCCCCCCATTAGTCCTTCTGCACAGTCTAGAAAGAATAGTTTCCATACTACATAGTACGATTTAAACCCTTTCAAAAACGGCCCTCGGCGGGGAAGGTGCAAGAAGTTTCCATACTACATAGTACGATTTAAACATGTGGGGAGATTTTGAGGAAAATAAATCAGATAGGAGTTTCCATACTACATAGTACGATTTAAACAACCACTGCCGAGAGTGGCAATGACACATACCAAACTGTTTCCATACTACATAGTACGATTTAAACGGAAAAGAAAACCCGCAACTCCGATATGACTTGTATCGTTTCCATACTACATAGTACGATTTAAACCCTTTCAAAAACGGCCCTCGGCGGGGAAGGCGCAAGAAGTTTCCATACTACATAGTACGATTTAAACCAGGTGCTGTCAAAAACGCACTATCTGGAAAAAAAAGTTTCCATACTACATAGTACGATTTAAACAACCCAACGATAGTTTTCCTCCTTTCTGATCTTCCAAGTTTCCATACTACATAGTACGATTTAAACAATCGAGGTGATGGCCGACGCTCGGCAGAAGAAAAAAGTTTCCATACTACATAGTACGATTTAAACCTACTCGAAGGTATGCAACAAGCGGAAGCTATGCAGTTTCCATACTACATAGTACGATTTAAACCTATGAAATACATGAACATAGGCCTGACCGAAATAAGGTTTCCATACTACATAGTACGATTTAAACAAACAAGTCCTTCGCAAAACAAAGACCCAACACAAAAGTTTCCATACTACATAGTACGATTTAAACAAAATTGCCCTAAAATCAAACTTAAGGTATTTTACACGTTTCCATACTACATAGTACGATTTAAACTTTTGTTATTTTTCTTATTTTTCATTATATCAAATAGTTTCCATACTACATAGTACGATTTAAACACGTATTATTTAGTTTTTTTTGGTTATCTTTTTTTCCGTTTCCATACTACATAGTACGATTTAAACTCATATTATCATCATAATATCGTCATATTATCATCAGTTTCCATACTACATAGTACGATTTAAACTATATCCAACACTATTTTTCCCTTTCGTTGTTCCTCTGTTTCCATACTACATAGTACGATTTAAACTCAGAATGGCGGAGGCCAAGACTGTGGCCACACAGAAGTTTCCATACTACATAGTACGATTTAAACTAGGTATTACACTCAGCCGTCAAGTGGCGGAGGGCGAGTTTCCATACTACATAGTACGATTTAAACAACGTCATGAGAGGCTTGCTCTTCAAAAAATGGCCGAGGTTTCCATACTACATAGTACGATTTAAACAAAAAAGTCTTTTGCGAAGCACAGTCCAGACAAAAAGGTTTCCATACTACATAGTACGATTTAAACCGACCAGACACGACCATGCACTCTCGCACCTTTGGCCTGGTTTCCATACTACATAGTACGATTTAAACGGCTCCACGATGTCAGGATATTTTTTTCGGACTTCCAGTTTCCATACTACATAGTACGATTTAAACATTTTACAATACGGCCGACGATGTTACCAGGGTATTGTTTCCATACTACATAGTACGATTTAAACAATTTTACAATACGGCCGACGATGTTACCAGGGTATTGTTTCCATACTACATAGTACGATTTAAACCTTTTCGAAGTGTAAATATACTGTTCTGCGATTTCAAGTTTCCATACTACATAGTACGATTTAAACGATTTTGGGGACGATATGGTCGGTAGAGCCCACAATCGTTTCCATACTACATAGTACGATTTAAACATAGTACGATTTAAACATCTCGCCGCGCAAAAAGCGTTTCCATACTACATAGTACGATTTAAACGACGCCTCTTTCCACAGCTCCGCTTTATACCCCTCGAGTTTCCATACTACATAGTACGATTTAAACGCTCTGGGAAGGTGAGGAACCAATCGGGCACGGTCTCGTTTCCATACTACATAGTACGATTTAAACCCAGTGCTGAACACCTTGGTGATGTCCTCGGACGTGTTAGTTTCCATACTACATAGTACGATTTAAACAAATTTAGCAGTTTCCATACTACATAGTTGTAATAGTTTCCATACTACATAGTACGATTTAAACGTACTGAACACCTGAGTGATGTCCTCAGAGGTGTTGGTTTCCATACTACATAGTACGATTTAAACTCAGCAGTCATTTTTCGTATTCGGCGGGTCTTCGTGTTTCCATACTACATAGTACGATTTAAACCCTATCACTTCACCATGAGAGTTTTCACACCATTCTCCGTTTCCATACTACATAGTACGATTTAAACAAAAGAAGGGATAACATACACAATAACGGAAAACGGGTTTCCATACTACATAGTACGATTTAAACCGACTGTTTTTTTCGGGAGATACCCTATCCCTATTAGTTTCCATACTACATAGTACGATTTAAACGTGCTTAACAACTCGGACACAGATTTGCTCCTAACAGGTTTCCATACTACATAGTACGATTTAAACGGTATTTGCCGAAAAAAACAGTCGCACTCTTGTCAGGTTTCCATACTACATAGTACGATTTAAACCTAACTTCAATCTGATTGATGTGCCCTCGTTGAAAAAGTTTCCATACTACATAGTACGATTTAAACAGATTATGCGTCAATATCAGTTGTAGAAAAAGAAAAGTTTCCATACTACATAGTACGATTTAAACTTCAATCTCGAACACATCGTCCTTCATAAGTTTCGAGTTTCCATACTACATAGTACGATTTAAACTTTATCGAAGATTTCATTTGACGACCCAGTGTTTTGGTTTCCATACTACATAGTACGATTTAAACGGTGCCCCTGAAAAGGATGAGGAAAAGCCGCAAAAGTTTCCATACTACATAGTACGATTTAAACCGAGATGTGAATATTTTTGAGTATGTGATGAAATATGGTTTCCATACTACATAGTACGATTTAAACTCTTGTATCGACATGTTCGGGTTTGCCGTAATTTCTGGTTTCCATACTACATAGTACGATTTAAACCTCTTCCACTTATCCTCATTCTCCACCTTGGTAGAAGTTTCCATACTACATAGTACGATTTAAACTCCTCTGCAATTCAATCATATACTACCACCGAAAAAGGTTTCCATACTACATAGTACGATTTAAACTTTGTTTTTCTGTATACCATTTTATTGGTTATTATTAGTTTCCATACTACATAGTACGATTTAAACTTTATAGTTTTTTTGGTTACTTTTTTTTCAAAAAAAAGGTTTCCATACTACATAGTACGATTTAAACATGATTGCGGGCGGATATTTTCATTTTCGAAGAATAGTTTCCATACTACATAGTACGATTTAAACGTATTTCTCCGCACCGATTTCTTTCCACCGTTGTGAGTTTCCATACTACATAGTACGATTTAAACTAATCTATTTCACTTGTTTCAAAATCAGTTGTCTGGAGTTTCCATACTACATAGTACGATTTAAACTAATGCTTCGCTAGAAGGTTTTGGAAAGGCAATGAAGTTTCCATACTACATAGTACGATTTAAACCATTGTTGCGTTGTTTATTGGTTTTTTGTTTAAATTGTTTCCATACTACATAGTACGATTTAAACATCATTTTTCTACGCAACAAAAGAAAAAGATACATGGTTTCCATACTACATAGTACGATTTAAACATTTTTTTTGTTTTTTCATACTCCTATTGTTTTTCCAGTTTCCATACTACATAGTACGATTTAAACATAGTATTCCCAACTTTTTTGGTCTTGAGCTCTATCTGTTTCCATACTACATAGTACGATTTAAACAAACAACAGCAAGATATATAACAATTCAATTTAGTTTCCATACTACATAGTACGATTTAAACACAGCGATTGGTCTTTTTGGAATAGTCGACCCTCCAGAGTTTCCATACTACATAGTACGATTTAAACGGGCAATAGCGGTAGGGCTGTATCTCTTTTCACATAGTTTCCATACTACATAGTACGATTTAAACTATATCAAACATCGTTCCTTATTTACTTCTGCTCCGTTTCCATACTACATAGTACGATTTAAACAATATTATTACACGAGTATTTCCGTGGCGGTGTAAGTTTCCATACTACATAGTACGATTTAAACATGAAAAAATACACGAAATAATACCATTTCAGACCAGGTTTCCATACTACATAGTACGATTTAAACAAAAATAATAGAAAAACTCTTGAAAAGCATATAATAGTTTCCATACTACATAGTACGATTTAAACGTTTTTTTTGGTTACCTTTTTTTTTCCAAAAAAAAGGTTTCCATACTACATAGTACGATTTAAACAAACATAGAAGCAGGCGTGGGTGCAGTTCCCTCGCAGGTTTCCATACTACATAGTACGATTTAAACATACATCCATTTCAAATATATTTCTCGGAACAGAAATAGTTTCCATACTACATAGTACGATTTAAACTATTATAATACTTCTGAGGACTATCGGCACACTTTGTTTCCATACTACATAGTACGATTTAAACGGTATAATATCAAAAGGTTTCTTCCAAACTGAAGCAGTTTCCATACTACATAGTACGATTTAAACAATATATTCCTCTACTCTATACAGCCAGCGATGTGGCGTTTCCATACTACATAGTACGATTTAAACTTTCTTTTTCATCGACCGTATTTTTTTTGAGAAAATGTTTCCATACTACATAGTACGATTTAAACTACTTCAACTCTTTCTTCCACACATATGATTTCTTCGTTTCCATACTACATAGTACGATTTAAACGCTGATATACTTGCTTGCGGGTTATTTCCTCAAAAAGTTTCCATACTGCATAGTACGATTTAAACATGGCCAATCCAAACACGAGTATTCAAGATATTATGAGTTTCCATACTACATAGTACGATTTAAACCAGCGAGTTCCAAAAAAGGACACAGCGAGTTCTACGTTTCCATACTACATAGTACGATTTAAACAATTTCTTCCGAAAAAATACCGTCGATGAAAAAGAGAGTTTCCATACTACATAGTACGATTTAAACTTTATCAACGAATTTATTTGTCCCTGCGAATCTTCTAGTTTCCATACTACATAGTACGATTTAAACCGCATTCCCTTTAATTCAGTAGCTATTAGTTATAGGTTTCCATACTACATAGTACGATTTAAACCTTCAAAAGAAACCCGTTCTTCCTGCCTTTCTTTGTGGTTTCCATACTACATAGTACGATTTAAACAATGTGTTATACTCTTATCTGTTTTTTCAGTGCAAAGTTTCCATACTACATAGTACGATTTAAACAAAGCTTCTTCATCATCAGAAATTGTTATATTTTTAGTTTCCATACTACATAGTACGATTTAAACCCCTTTTATTTTGTACATTTCTTCGCAAGCTTTGATCAGTTTCCATACTACATAGTACGATTTAAACCCTATACCTTCCCGTCCAGCGGGGGTGTCGGAGAAAAAGTTTCCATACTACATAGTACGATTTAAACTGACCGCTACCGAGGTGAATCAATGGCTGACGCCAGGGGTTTCCATACTACATAGTACGATTTAAACCGCAAAAATAAAAAAAAAGGACACAGCGAGTTCTACGTTTCCATACTACATAGTACGATTTAAACCGTCAATAGTCTGAAACACGCTATGCGAAAAAACACGTTTCCATACTACATAGTACGATTTAAACTAGTGTGCAAATTAGGAGGTTTAACAAAAGAAAAAAAGTTTCCATACTACATAGTACGATTTAAACGAAGGCATCGCTTGAACGGAAATTAAGAAAAATGAAGTTTCCATACTACATAGTACGATTTAAACACACTCTGTCAACATATTGAAAACCTTCCGAACATTGTTTCCATACTACATAGTACGATTTAAACATATCGAAGCGAACAAAAAAAACGCCATTAGCCTAAGTTTCCATACTACATAGTACGATTTAAACCTCCTACGGAATTTTACGCTTAATACTATCAATAACTGTTTCCATACTACATAGTACGATTTAAACAGCATACATGGAGACGGATGTCTCAATCCTCAAATCGGTTTCCATACTACATAGTACGATTTAAACCGGTAGGAGTGTGGCGTGAAAACGCAGCAGGTGAAAGTTTCCATACTACATAGTACGATTTAAACAGTCGGTAGGCAGTTCAAAGTCATCAAGTTGTTTTTGTTTCCATACTACATAGTACGATTTAAACACAAAAAATCCAATACTAACGGGGATAGGTTTATTCGGTTTCCATACTACATAGTACGATTTAAACCCACACAGGAAAAAGAAAAGAACATCAATGAAGAAAAAAAGTTTCCATACTACATAGTACGATTTAAACAATAACCTATTAAATCTGTAATAATATCGTCGTAAGGTTTCCATACTACATAGTACGATTTAAACCAGTATAACTTGTCCTGGGTGTGGTTTCAGAATGCAGTTTCCATACTACATAGTACGATTTAAACACGGCTGATGACGTCAAAAAAACATTCGGCACAGGGAGTTTCCATACTACATAGTACGATTTAAACTTTTTTATTTTCCTGTGTCGTTTTCTCTTTTTATTGTTTCCATACTACATAGTACGATTTAAACCCGAAAAGGAAGATGACAAAAAATGTGAGTGTGGACAGTTTCCATACTACATAGTACGATTTAAACAAAAGTGCAATGGTTTTTTTCGGAAGAAACCCTATTCGTTTCCATACTACATAGTACGATTTAAACACTTTTTTCTTTTCATTCCTGTCGGAAGAGGAAAAAACGTTTCCATACTACATAGTACGATTTAAACCATTTTTTCAGGATATAATATATAATTATGAGCAAGACGTTTCCATACTACATAGTACGATTTAAACGTCTGGAACGGTATTATTTCCTGTCTCGCTATTTGGTTTCCATACTACATAGTACGATTTAAACACATAGTATCAAATATTCTCCCGTATTTAGTTATACTCTGTTTCCATACTACATAGTACGATTTAAACATCAAACAATATAGATACTCTCTCGGACGAAGAAATGTTTCCATACTACATAGTACGATTTAAACATCAAACAATATAGATACTCTCTCGGACGAAGAAATGTTTCCATACTACATAGTACGATTTAAACGAGAAATATACGCTTGGGGTGCGTGCAAGATTTGGAGGTTTCCATACTACATAGTACGATTTAAACAATAATATAAACAAAACAACGATGAAAAAAGAATAGTTTCCATACTACATAGTACGATTTAAACTGCCCCAAGCTTCAAACGAATAGATGTGCCTTCTTTGTTTCCATACTACATAGTACGATTTAAACTGGCAAACATAGGAAGATATTCTTGGGTGAATGCTAGTTTCCATACTACATAGTACGATTTAAACTCAACAGATACACTCTCAAAAACCATATATATTTTGGTTTCCATACTACATAGTACGATTTAAACTATTTTCTTCACAATTTCTTCACAATTTCTTCACGAGTTTCCATACTACATAGTACGATTTAAACTCGGATTACATCGAAAAATACAGGTCGCTCAAAAAGTTTCCATACTACATAGTACGATTTAAACTGTTATTATCGGATTTTTTGATAATATACCTACACCGTTTCCATACTACATAGTACGATTTAAACCCAAACATCCCCCTGAAATATGTCTGCACCTTCTGCCTGTTTCCATACTACATAGTACGATTTAAACCCTTTTGACCGTGTCTTTCGAGTTGATGTCATTTAGTTTCCATACTACATAGTACGATTTAAACATGTTGGCGAATTCCTTCGTAACATACTTCATCACGGTTTCCATACTACATAGTACGATTTAAACCTTCAACCGCCGTATTTTCAAAAACAACATATATTTTGGTTTCCATACTACATAGTACGATTTAAACAAATGGCACCCAAAGGAAGTCATAACTTTGAAAAATAGTTTCCATACTACATAGTACGATTTAAACTCGCACAGGCACGCAGAACCTCCACCCGCTCATCGAGTTTCCATACTACATAGTACGATTTAAACCTCTCTGTATGCGCATTCAAAATACTGATGGTCTCGAGGTTTCCATACTACATAGTACGATTTAAACTTTTTTCCTGGGTGAGAACTTGTTTAAATCGTACTATGGTTTCCATACTACATAGTACGATTTAAACCCAGTGTCGTTTTATGTGTCAAGTTTTTTAAAAAAGGTTTCCATACTACATAGTACGATTTAAACATTATTAATATAAATTAAATAAATAAAAGGTGGATAATGTTTCCATACTACATAGTACGATTTAAACCGAAAGAATTATTTGCGTTTGTAATCGCTCACAGCAGTTTCCATACTACATAGTAC